>Ga0181524_10000637_pt1 | contig 42052 bp, 39 predicted proteins | sample PEATcosm2014_Bin_34_FD_119761 | JGI IMG/M metagenome (GOLD analysis project Ga0181524, IMG submission 119761) | Peatland microbial communities from MTU Mesocosm Facility, Houghton, MI, USA - PEATcosm2014_Bin05_60_metaG | ecosystem: Environmental > Terrestrial > Soil > Wetlands > Peat | place... | reverse complement strand
CCTTCGGGCTCCCTCCGGGCCTCCCGAAGCTGGTTCTCGCTCCTTGCTCATACACACCTCCTCGTGATCTCTGATTCATTTCCATCACAATTCGGTGTCCAAGAAATTCCTAGGGCGCGGGAGAACGTCCATTGTCACAACGGAACTCGGAGCACCTATGGTAACGCTGTACGTCATGCCCCCGCCGTTATTAGGTACAGCAGGCGGGTTCCAGTTCGACGAAAGACTGCAGTTGCCCGTGCCGCCATTCCACGTGGCAACCACCTGCCCATACGTCCGAATGCTCTGAACCCAAGGGAGAGTATCAGGAATGCTACTACCTTCTTGAACCGGATGCGGGCCCCTACGCTGAAAACACACAAGGAGCGACACGGGTGTGCAAGCAATTGCCATTCCAGTTTTTTGGCATGAGCTATGGAAAAGCCAGTGCTCTGAAATCAAAGTGCTTATCTCTCACAAATAGCGGCTCCGTTGTTGAGCTGTGTAATAAATTACTCAATTACTGAACAACCGCCAACAAAACGGCGGCGACCATAACAGAGATGGCCGCGACGCCCTCTGCGTGAGGGAGATCGTTGACGTCATTACGACGCCCTGACGGGCAGCGTTTCCGCGAGACGGTATATCGGATGCAAGAATCCCCATTTTCTAACAGGTTTTGGCCCGTAAATCTGGAGAAAAACAAAAACTCTCAACCCTCGAGGAAGGAAAATACTGATTCAAGAGTCTGGCCGACCAACCGAGTAATATTCAAACCCGAGTGCCTTCATCTGCGGTGGTGACAAAAGGTTGCGACCATCAAACAGAGTTGGGCGCGCCATGACATTGCGGATCCGTTTCCAATCGAGTTCCAGAAACTCTTTCCAATCTGTCGCGACAACCAGGGCATCGGCGCGCTCTGCGACATTGTAAGCATCTTCTCCGCAGATCATGTCTGGGTATGCACAATGGGCTTGGCCCATGGCTCGTGGATCGTAGGCATGAACCTTCGCGCCGGCTGCCTTGAAACGATTGAAAAGTTCAATCGCGGGTGAGCCCCGGATGTCGTCGGTACCTGATTTGTGTGCGAGGCCAAGCAAGCCAATGCGTTTGTCTTTCAGCACCCACAAGGAACGCTGCACTTTCCCGAAGAAAAGATCGATCCGTTTGCTATTCACTCCCTCTGCGGCCTGGAGAATTCCAGCTTCTACACCCACTCGCTCTGTTAGGCGGCAAAAAGCTCGAAGATCTTTCGGCAATCGGGAGCCACCAAAGCCGATCCCTGCATTGAGAAAGCTGGGCCTGATGCGCGGATCAAGTCCAATTGCCCTCGTTACTTCCTGGACATTTGCACCAAGCCGTTCACAAAGGTCCGCCAGCACATTCGCGTAGGAGATCTTCACAGCTAGGAAAGCATTGCTAGCATGCTTGATCATTTCAGCGCTTCGAATACTAGTGATGAGGAGGTCGGGGGTCTTGCGCGGCGGACACCCCAAAGAGTGCACAGGGCAGCAGAAATTGTTCATCAGGACCGGAGCGTAAATCTCACGAAGAGTGTTCTCTGACATTGGGTCTTCCACCCCTAAAAGTACGCGTTCAGGGTGTAGAAAATCTTCGACGGCAGTGCCTTCGCGAAGGAATTGAGGATTAGCAGCAATGGAGAAGTGAACCTGGCAGTTCCGTTTGTAAACTGTGAAAAGATGCCTGAGTTGGTCTCCGGTTTGAACGGGCATCGTGCTCCTCACGACGATCAGCTTGGGTGTGTCCGCCGCCTGGGCAATCTGGCGTGCGGCAGTGTCCACCGCCGAGAAGTCCGAATCGCCATTCTCTAATTGAGGGACTCCAACACACAGGAAGATGACCTCAGCATCTTTTACCGCTTTGTCGGAATCGCATGTGAACGTGAGTGTACCCGCACCACGGCAGCACGAGAATAAATCGGCAAGATGAGATTCAAAGATGGGAAGACGGCCGGCGTTAAGAAGGCCGATTCGCTCACGGTCAAGGTCCACACAAGTCACGTGGTGCCCGACGGAGGCAAGGCAACCACCGGTCACTAGGCCCACATGGCCGCAGCCGATGACGGTGATCCGCAAGGGAAACATACTCCAAGGAGAAGCTCTGGAGTTGAATTGTACCTCAGTTTTCGCTCGCATCGGGGATTCATAGAGTTCAAGCGCGAGGTGGAAGAGCATCTCACCGGGCGCGAAACAGAGTCTTGCGAACTTCTGTATTTCAAGCTCTAGAGCCAACTGGCGGTCATCGAGCAGGCTCTCGAGACCGCGGGCTTGATGCTGGGGTCCGATAAATCGCGTGGTTATTGCTTGGAGATGATCTGCGCGGATTTCCTGGCCGGAGCGAACCTACAGGATGGCAACCCAGAGGCCCTGTTCTTGTCCGTGCATCGGCTGGTAGGGATGCTCTCGCCCGAGCAAAGGCAAGACATTTTTCGACAAGCTGAGGCGGCGCGTTGAATCGGTCCCTGACAAAACGGGGCCGAAAGCGCCTTTCGCTGGAAGCCTATCAAGAGCTATGGAAGAAAGTGTTACGCCGTGATGGCTGGCGCTGCCAGTCCTGTGGCCGCTCAGAAGATCTGCAGGTCCATCATCCCCAGCGCTAAGAAGCCATCAATCCAAAATACGCAAGAAATTGCCGTTAGCAAGTCGGCATGGTGATGGTCACCTTCTTCGCTGTAAAGTCAAACCGCAAGGTGTTCACCACGCATATAGGGGAACTGTCAACGGGGATGAGTTCCTGTTTGTCCCAGCGGAGAATGTCGAAACTGGTGAGGGTTACTCCAGCCTCTCCGAAGTAGTACGTAGCGTCAGCCTCTTCACAAAAACCAAAACGCTCATAGCAGTGGATTTCAGTGGACGCTACCGCCAAGTGGTTGTCAGCGTCCGCCCATTTGCCCATGGCGTAGGCAAACAGGGTTTCGGTTCTCTGTGGCCCCATCACGACGTGACTGACGGAGAGAATTTCCGGCCTTTGATCCTGAGCCTGAGCCAAAATCGCTGATAACAGAACAGCCGCAACCAGCGCGATTCGTTTCATGCGTTCCCTCCGCTTCCAATGTACCAGTACTCATTTGTCAGGTTCCGGTCGTGCGGATGTCGGCCCGAATCTCGAAGGTCGCGACCCGTGTCTGATGTTTCGGTTGGGCGCGGGCGGCGCTGTGCAGAGTTACCTACGCTCCTGCTTTAAGAAGAACCGCTTTCGCTTCTGTGAACTTTGCGAGGGCGGTCCTCAATAGCCCGTGCGCTTTCTGGGCAGCTGGCTCGAGGACGGAATTCAGGCCGACCTCGGCTAGTTTTCTGAGGCTTTCGATTTCGGCGCATGCTGTGCGCAGGTCGTCGAAGGCGGCGGAGAGCTTGGAGGCTCCTTCCGGACTTATCCGGCCCGCATGATCCATCGCGGAGTCAGCTTTTAGGGGGAAAAGGGTTTCGGTGGGCGCAAGAGCTTTGACCATCCTGAAATCCTTGAGGTCCTGTGAATCCCAGTATGTGATGGCGCTGACTGCGCTGTCGATCGCCAAGAGCAGCACTTTAGACCAATCGAACCTTCTCATTTGATGAAGAAGACCCAGCAGGCAACTCATTTCCACTTCAGATGTCGGGGCATAACGCGTGAAAGGGTCCACGAACGTCGCTGGTAGTCGGGGAATCTGTTCTTTCACGTGGCACCTCTCTGTTGTATTGCATGCTAATACAATTCGGCGCATGCTGTAACAAATTTGACGCAGCGCACACGAATGTGGCGGCGAAAAGGATCGCGTGCTTGCGCTGTTCTTCCATGAGATCACCCAATTTTGAATTTTGATTTCGAGGTACAGGAGGGGAGCTACAGTTTACTCTCGATCACATTCCATTTTCAAAACCAGAGGTTCGCGAACAGAGATATACAGTTTCTGGTATTCTTCAAAGAGAAAAGTCCGCGGTGCAAAGTAACCGCAAATCATTGCGACGAATCGACGTGCCCTTGATAGCCAATTCTCATGAAATCAGCGGCGACCGTTCAACTGCACGCGGCGGCCTATCGCGGTTTCGTACGAGGCGATGGTACTGGTTCATCAGTGCAGTCTTATTGTTGAGCATTCTTGCGGGATGGATACCGGGCAGTAGAAGGTACATTCTGCGATCGGCTGGACGACTGCTTGTCGTTCAACAGCCTTCCGTAAAATCAGTTGACATCATTGTCGTAGCCATAGACGCTGATGGCGCAGGGACACTGGAGGCGGCGGACTTGGTACGTCGTGGCGTGTCAAACCGAGTCGCGGTTTTCGATGACCCCCCGGACCCAGTAGATCGTGAGTTTCTTCGCCGAGGTCTTCCATATGAGGATCGTGCGGCCATCTCCACCCGCCAACTTCAATCACTGGGGATCCAGAACGTCGAACGGATCCCAAGAAGCACATCTGGAAGTGAGCAGGAAGGCGACATCTTGCCCAATTGGTGTGACGAGCATGGTTACCATTCTGTTGGAGTGGTCACATCCACAGATCACTCCCGGCGGCTAACCCGAATCCTCCGACGTTCCTTGCGAGGCCGTCAGCTGCGCATGATCGTGTACAGCTCGTCCTATTCAGAGTTTAGCGCCGACACGTGGTGGAAAACTCGTACAGGGGTTCGAACCGGAATCGTCGAACTCGAAAAGCTTCTACTCGATTTCGTTCGCCATCCTTTTTCGTAAGCGTCTCAACAATGCTCTCTTTAGAAATTATTGATGTTTCGCTGTTAAAGAAAACTCGGATCTCTGACAGGACCAACCTGGAGTTCCAGGCGGAATTCTTCAACATGCTCAACCGGGTGAACTTCGGTCCGCCCGGCACGACTGTGTTTGCGAACGGTGCAATCAGCGCCTCGGCCGGCTTAATTACGACCCTCGCCACTAACCCAAGACAGATCCAATTTGGATTGAAGCTGATCTTCTAAGCCTTAATGCGTTGGAAGCACCTCCCCGGCCTGCGGAATCTTTACGGTTAGAAATGCTTCGCGGTCGTCTTTCCGACGGCGAAGAACACAACCGCCGCCAGGAGCAACAAGCCGACGCGCACCATACGTGACCAGAAAATCGGCGATTTCAGAATCGCCGCGCCTCGCAACTTGCGCGATTACAGCCCTAGAACTCTCGGCTTTGGATGACTAAGACCGAGGCCAAAAGCAAGATCGTCGCAACCGATAAGCCGGCCAGCGCGCCCGCCCACGGAAACGGGCCGCGAAGCAATCTCGCGCTCTGACTGAAGTGGTTGTCGCCACCCATGAAGCGCCAGAGATCTGCATAATCTATTCTTTGTCACTAAGATTTCTAGCCATCGGATTCACCATAATCCTCGTGCATCGATTCTTGCGCTCACAGTAGAATTGGGTTTCTGCACTCCGTTCTTCTGTCGTGAAGTGTCCCCGCAAGAATTTGCGGTCGCTCTACTTCTGGGTAGCGCTAGCACCGTGGTCTGTGGCTCGGTTGCTGGACGGAGATTACCGTCTCTCTTGATATACTCGAAATGGTGTTACTATTAAACAGCGGAATGCGAGCCAAATCTCGCCATTAATCCAGCCACCAATCTAGCCAAATATATCGCCATAATCATCCTTGATTACCTTCCAATCTTATGATATAAAGCTGTTTAATATGAAAGACAAAGTCGCCATAAATCTCGTCAAATATCCCGCCACGAAAGCCGCCCCCAAAGGGCCGTTCATTCTGCCGGATCGCGGGGAAGCAACGGCCGAAATGGAGCCCCTGTTGATTGGCGAGACATCGAGAATTCGGGGGCCGTTAACAGACCTCGCCATCGATCTCGTGCAAAAGTCCGCGAGATTTCGGGGCAGCCTGCCCTCGAACTTGCTCAATTCATTGGCTGATCTCGTTCGCTCGATGAGTTGTTATTACAGCAATCTAATCGAAGGACATAACACACACCCCATCGATATCGAGCGCGCACTCAAAAACGACTACAGCAACGAACCTCATAAGCGCAATTTACAGCTCGAAGCGAGAGCCCATATCACCGTCCAAAAATGGATCGATGGCGGCGGCCTGCGAGACGGGCCGGCTGTTTCAGAGCACGGCATTTGCGAAATTCATCGCCGCTTCTGTGCAGAATTACCCCAGGATTTGTTGTGGGTGGAAGACCCGGACACGAAGGAGCGGATCAAGATTGTACCGGGGGAATTGCGCAGCCGAGACGTAAAGGTCGGAAACCACGTGCCGATCAGCCCCGCTGCAGTTCCTCGATTTCTCACGCGGTTTGAAGGAGCTTATGGCCATCTCGGCAAGACCGACGCCATTCTTGGAGCCGCTCCGGGGCACCATCGGCTTTTGTGGATTCACCCATTTTTGGATGGCAACGGACGCGTCGCTAGGTTGATGTCGCACGCCGTGCTTTTGGAGACGTTGAAAACTGGCGCGGTGTGGTCGGTCGCTCGTGGTCTCGCTCGAAAAGTCGCAGACTACAAGAAACACCTTGCGGACTGCGATTCACCTCGGCATAACGACCTTGACGGGCGCGGCCAACTGAGCGAGGAAGCACTGGTGGCATTCACGAAATTTTTCCTGGAGATTTGCATCGACCAAGTCGAGTTCATGGAAAGATTGATGCAGCCAGATGCCCTGCGCGCACGCATTCTTTTGTGGGCTGAGGAACAAATTAAATTGGCGAAGCTGCCGCAAAATTCGGGCCGCGTGCTCGAAGCTGTACTCTATCGTGGGAACCTGCCACGCAGCGAAGTAGCAAGCGTCGCTGGGGCATCAACACGTACAGCTTCACGCATTGCTTCGGCGTTGACTGAAGCAGGCGTTCTCATTTCCGATACTCCCTATGCGCCGGTGCGTCTTGTTTTTCCCGCTGCTCTCGCCGAACGATGGATGCCTGGACTTTTTCCCGAGAAGCGAGACTGACGGCTTACCCTCGGATCACGCGTAATTCATCACCGCCGACATGACCATGACTTAACTACGACCCATGTTACCGTCTACATCGTAATCTTCGTTGGTGTGGTCATGGCCGTCATCGGCATCATCGTTGCCGTTCTCGTCGTCATGGCCGCCACCGTCATTGTCATCACGACTGCGGTCAAGTCCGTAACGACCCTCCAGCTCTCCACCCACAATGTCCTACACACAAGCGTCACCTCCCGAGCCGTCTCCTCCTTTTCCGCCCCCTCCCGTGCCTGCGCCTCCACCTGCGGCTCCGCGGTCCATGCCGATGAAGCCGATGTCGGCTCCGATGCCAGCGTCAAGCTTCGCACGAGGACTAAAGACATCTAGCAATCAGCAGAATCAGCACTTGGATTCGGTAGGAGGCTGCAACGCCTTCAAATCGCGGGACTTAGAAATAGAGAGTCATGTTCGATTCCCATCGCCCGCTCCATAAATCCGCAAAATTCGCGTTGATTCGGCTACCCTTACTCACCTGATACCGACCGATTTGTGCACCGCAAGGTGTGGTTTTGCGCCCATTTTGCGCCCAAGTTTTCATACCTAAAAACAGGAAGGAGAGGCTAGTCGATGGACAAAGCATATCTGCCAAAAAGGCTTGAAACGAAGTTCGACAACATCGCGCGCGGTCACACGTGGGCCAGCGTGGAGGTTGAATTCCGTAACGGCGTAGCCAACATGATCAGAACGACCAAGAACGAAAAACTCGTTGCACAGGAGAACAACCGTGGAAACCGATGCGAGTCCCGCTAGCACCCTTCCCGACTTCACTACCAGCTGGACACTCCACATCCGCGATCCGTTCATCAAGGTAAGCGATCAGGGCAATATTGCCTTTTGCCGCGCACCTCGCAATGCGTCGGAGCGCCAGTTACAGCTGCGCATTCTAGCGAATCATTGCAAGGACCCGGAAACGCTGGTGCCGCCGGAGATGGTGGCCCTGGACCAGTGGGTTTGCTGGAAGTATTTCAAGGACCCCAAGACAGGCAACTGGACAAAGTTACCTTACTCACCGAAAACGGGCCGGAAGATTGGTGCCACTCCGAAGTATTACGACCACCATGTTAGTTATGCCGCAGCCATTGCAGCCTACAAGAAATTCAAGATGGCTGGAGCGGGATTCGTCCTTGTGAAGTCCAACGGATTCGTTGGCGTGGACTTCGACCATGCGGTTACCTCCAACGTCGTTCATCCCGCAGTGCAGAACTGGCTTGAACAGTTTCCTTCCTATCAGGAATTCTCCCCCAGCGGGCGAGGAATCCACATCATTACGAAGAGCGCAATTCCCAGGGCGGTGAAGACTCCCACCATTGAACTCTACTGTGAAGACCGCTACTTCACATTTACCGGCATGCATATCAGCACGGAGAAGTCGATCAATGATTGCCAGAGCGGCATCGATAAACTGCTCGTGCATTTGCAGACTGCTGCTGCCGTGAGTACCGCGCCTCGCGATGCGCACGGCATGACTGCGACCACCGCACGGAACATCTATGCCAGCATGCTCGCAAGGTTTCGAGAGATGAAAGACCCGCAGGATTCCCAAAATGATCAACTGAATTCTTGTTCGTACTTTGCGGCAAAATGTTTTGCGGCTGGGGTGTTCAAGTAGACCGAGGAGCAGGTCAAGGAAAAACTGCGCACTATCGCGAATTCCACGCCCCATTGTCTGGGGATCGAACGATCCTTGCGTTCTGGCTGGGGAAAGGCCCTTAAAGAACCGCTGGAAATTATCCCCGAGACGGAATGGGAGAGAGACCAGGAAGCAACACTGGCCGAGATGAACAAACAATTCTTTATCGTCAAGAACTTTGGCAGCCGAGCCCGCGTGGCTTGGCTTGAACCGGAAGCCCATCCGGATTTACAGGGAAGCAAGAAACTGGAGCACACTTCCTACGCTGAATTCAGGCATGCCCTTATTAAGGAACGAGTCTGCCTTGGACCCGATGAGAATGGCGTGCTGCAGTACATGCCGAAAGCCGAATGGGGGCTCACGTACGAGCGCGGGAGAATTTACTGGAACGTCATATTCATGCCAGGAAAAGAAGTCCAGCCCAACGAATTCAACTGATGGACCGGATTTTCCGTCACGGCCATCAAGGGCGATTGCAGCAAGTACCTCTGGCACATAAGCGAAATCATCTGCGCTGGAAACGAAGAACACTACCAGTACACCATTCGATGGATGGCCAGAGCCGTGCAAAGACCATGGGAACGGGGCCACGTTGCACTGGTTTGGAGAGGCCCGAAGGGGCCAGGGGAAAATCTGGCGCTCGATGGCTTCGGGGAATTATTCGGTTCCCACTACCTCGTCATCACCAATGCGGAGCATTTTGTCGGCCGATTCAACAGCCACTTGCGGGCGAAATGCCTTATCGGCTGCAATGAAGCGTTTTTCGCTGGGGACAAGCGCCACGAAGGCGTTCTCAAGGGTCTAATCACCGATCCGCAGATGTCCATCGAGCAAAAATTCGTTGACCTTCAAGCGGACGTGAATCTCTCCCACGTCATCCTTCTTTCTAATCTTGATTGGGTCATTCCCACGGACGAGCAGGAGAGAAGGTTTTTCATGGTGGATGTCAGCGACCGGAAGACTGGCGACTTCGAATACTCCAGAGCGCTTCGCCAAGAACTCGATCACGGCGGAAAGGAAGCTCTGCTCTACCATCTAATGCACGAAGTCGATATCTCACAATTCGAGCCGCGAAACGTTCCACACACAAAGGCATTGTGAAGCCAGATGAGCGAAGCGGCAGACTGCAACCGGAGCAAATTTCCGGATATGATTTGACCACGGCCAGCGCTCAACTGGTGGGCGAAACCGTCCAGCAAAATCCCTTAGTCATCCCGAACTGAACGCGCAGGGTTCACTCGTCCTCATCGAGTTCAGCACGTCCTCGCCGCAGTTCTGGCACATCTTCTTCCCACCCAACTCCAACTGACCTCGCGGTTTCTGCCCCCCTCCCTATCAGTTGCGTCGGAGTTCGCTCACTTTGCTCACTGAATCGTCACATAAATTGAAGAGTCGTGGGTAACGGGCCCGGTCGTGCCTTGAATCTGCGCGTGAGCCGAACCCGTGGCCACGACATCGATTGTCGATGATTGCGACACTCGATTGTTGGCGTCCCCGCTGTACTGAGCGTAGATTTCATGCGTTCCTGGAAACGGCAAGGCAACCTGTGCCGTTGCCGTACCGTTCACGAGTGTAACTAATGGCGCGAGGGCACCATCGTTGCCGTTCTCCCAAAAATTGACCGTGCCCGTTACCGCCTTCGAGGATGTCACCGTTGCCGTGAGCGTGAGCGAAGGCGTGTTTGTGGCTGGAATTTTAGTGGCTGACGCCGTAATCGAAACCGTCGTGGGTACAGGATTGTTCCCGCCACCGTCTCCTCCACAACCAAACGCCAGCGCCACGACACAACTGGCAGCGAGACCCAGCGCCACGCGGTAGCTCCGCTTGTGTGCGGGCATCAACCACAGAAGCAGCAGCAGCGCCATGCAAACACAGCTACCTCCGAGTCGCCAGGCCGCTGGCTTGGAAATCCATATCATCCCTCGACGCCACTTCCGCAGTGCACTTGCCGTTCCAGAGCTCGATGATCCAAGCGTAGTCAGTGTTACAGTTGCTGTCCTCGAAGCATTGTTCGCGAGACGAATGGAAGCGGGAGAAATCGTACACTCCACATTTATAAGGATTGGATCAGAACAGGTCAAAACAACAGTGCTGCTCATGCTTGTCAACGGTGCGATGGTAATCGTCGAGGAACCGTCTTGGCCGGCAGTGATGGTCAACGAGCCTGGATTTGCTGTCAGCGAGAAATCCGGCAGATTTACATTCAGGAAATCGCTGTACGCCGAAGCGGAGCCGTAATTACTGTCACTGTTGTAGGTAATCACGAAGTGCTCGCCATTTGAGGGCTTGGCCGTCACGCTCAGTTGAATCTCCCAATTTCCACTCGCGTCCGCGGTTGTGGTAGTCACGCCACTTTTGATTTGCCCGTCGGCGGTGCCAGATAACGTAACAGTTCCCGTCGGTTTCAGTGCCGTGTTCGAGTTCGGAACCGCGGTGTCAATGATGCCTGTGATTGTCACCGTGCCGCCATAATTCACCGTCGTCGGGCTAACGCTGATACTGGCTGTCGCGTGATGAAGCACATTAATCGTCGTCGAAGTGGTTGAAGCTGCGTAATTCGAATCACCGCTGTATTGAGCGGTAAGCGCGTACGAACCCGCGTTGGGTATCGTCACCGTCGTCGAATTGGTCCAGAAAAAGGGTGCCGCGCCATTCAGCCCGGGCTCAGCGATTACCGGAACAGGGCTGCCAAGCTGAGTAGTCCCCACGGAAAACGAGATCGTGCCCGTCGGCGCCACGCCCGATTGCGTTTGCACGCTTCCATTAACACTGACCGGAAATCCTACGCCTTCGACCAGACTGCCCCTTGTCAAGACCTGCTCCGTAATCGACGTCTGCAACCCGCGCCGCCCGGGCTTCCGGTAGACCGGTTGCGCGATCACCCGCGTAAACGCGATGACATCCGTAATCTCCGCGGCGCTCAAGGTCTTCCCGTAAGGCGGCATCACGGAGGACTTCCCGAGGGCGCTCCCGCCCAGCGTGATGATGTTCTGCATGTACTCGTCGCTTTCTCGATTCAGTTTTTCGCCGTCGTTCATCAGCGGGGGCACGGGCGCCACGTTGCTGCGGTTCGATGGGCCCGCCGGGCTGGCATCCGCGTGGCACCACACACAGTATTGGTAGAAGATGCGTTTGCCCTGCGATTCCTGATAGCCCAGCTTGATCGGCTTGGTGTTGTCGTTCCAATCGCGCTCTGTGTCGTAGGCGCCATAGGCAACACCCGGCTTAACTGGCGCCGCGCTCCTGTTGCAGCCGGAGAGCGCCAGCACGCAAAGTACCGCGCACACGAAGAGCGCAGCCATCGGGAGTTTCGCTTTCATCGGCCCGCTCCTTGCGAGGTCACGCGCACATTCCCGGTATTCTTGGCGGTTTGCAGGTTGATGCCTGCGCGCAGCGTCATCAGGTACGCCGTGAGCGCCCGTATCTCTTCGTCCGTGAAGTTACGGCGGGGCTCGATCGTGTCCGATCGCAAGTCTTGGGGGTTGCGTAGCCACGCTTCGATCCATGCCGGCGTCAGCCAGTTCCCGGCGTTGTTCAGATTCGGGCCCACGTAGCGGCCCGTTCCACCAATCGTGTGACAGGACTGGCACCGGTAGTTCACTTCGTAGAGCTGTTTGCCCGTCGATACCATCGCCGGGGTGAATTGTCTGGAATCCACGCTCTCCGGATCAACGCCAGGTTTTTGCACGAACGTCGACAAGAAGTCCGCGGCGATCGCTGCATCCTTATCCGGCATGTTGAATTGTGGCATGCGCAGAATCAACGTCGGACGGATGGTCTGAGGATTCTTCAGGAAGGCCGCGATCCACTTTTTCTGTGCGCGGCTGCCTTCGTAGGAAAGGTCCGGAGCAAGCGTTCCGCCATAGCCGTTGAAGCGATGGCAAGCGTAGCATTTATAGCGCTCGTAAACCCGGGCGAATGCGCCCACGGCCTGGAAAGATGCTTCTTTTCTGGGCACAATCAGACGTTGCAGAGCACTGGTGGGCGCCGGCCCTATCTGACTCAACAATGCGGTGGTCACCGCGTCCAGATCCGCCTGGTTCCAGTTGTACCCCGGCATGCGCGCGGCGGGATTTACCGATACCGGGTTCGGCAACTTCGCTTGAATGTAGGAAACCAGGTTGTGCTCGATCCTTGCCTTGCTGAACTCCAACTCCGAAGCGTTCTTGGCGCCCAGAGCGGTGAGATCGGGCCCAAAGTCCTTCTGCGCGCCGATTCCGGTCAATGCGTGACAACTGCCGCAGCCTTTCTCCCCGAACAAACGCTTTCCCGTCTTTACTTCTTCGTCAGTGGCCGCGCCGAGTTGCGGCACATTTGCGAGCAGGGCGGAATCTGCGAGCTTGTTGATCACATACTGCGAGACCTTGTAGAGGACTTCATCGCTCCACTCATACCGTGGCATGGTGCTATGCGGCAAATAACTTTGTGGGTTTCGCAGCCAGGCGACCAGCCATTCTTCGTTGACCTTACTGCCCACCTTGGTAAGCTCCGGGGCGATTTCTCCTCCGATCATTTTGGACTCACCGGCGCGCCTGGCTGCCAAGGAGTGACAGGTGGTGCACATCATCTGCCGGAAACGCACTTCGCCTTGGGCAAGGAGTTCCGGGTTTTTGCTCAACGTGGTTACCACCGCCGGATTGATCTTGTACGTCTCAATCGGCTTGGCCTTTTGCACGCTCAAGAACGCGGAGAGGGCTTTGATCTCGTCTTCCTTCAGGGGAAATTTCGGCATGCGCGGCTGGTTCTTGGTCTCATAGCCGTTCACGGTGACTTTGCCGTCTTCATCGACGATGGTACGGGGTTCGTTCAGCCATTTGTAAATCCACTGGCGCGAGACCTTATAGCCCACACTCGAGAGATCCGGGCCCAACTCGGGTGGATCCAGGTTGTTGAGCTTGTGGCAGGCCTGGCAGTTCAGGTGCGTCAGCAACTCACGGCCGCGCGCGAGTTGTGGTGTCTCCTTTAGATCATTCTGGTGGCAGCCCCCGCAGGAGGCTTGCAGGAAATGAGCAGGGAGGATGGGTTTTTCCCAAGCCAGCGTGGTTTCGTGTGCTTCGGCTACTTCGGTCGCTGGACCCTGGCCGCGATGACAAATGGTGCATCCCCAGTCGGGAACATTATGATGGGGAATAGGCGGGTGTGCGCGAAAGGGCTGTGGCACGGAAGCATCCGCGAGGCTCGCTTGGATGATGCCCTGGTGGCAGGTGGTACAGCGGTCGGTGACGTTCATGTCCGGCAGCCACACCTGGTCAATGTTCGGGCTGTAATCGGCGAGGAGCTTTTTTGCGTCCGGCCGGCCTTGAGCGAACTTTACAAACCAGCGCTTGTAGTGCTTCCACTCTGCGCGGAAATCCTTCAGAGGCGAAATCGCCAACACGAGCACGCAAACGACCGTGGACAGAGCGAAGGCAAGCCGCAGCTTCCCCGACAACTTGCCCATGTCTTCAGCCGGCATGCGTCCCCCAGGGCCACACCCAGGACCACCCGGGGCCGCGGAAGAACGTCCCTACCACCGTCAGGCAAAGGGCCGTCGCAATGAACCACGTCATGATCCACCAGGAGAGCGGCTTGGCGCGCAGTGCGCCCGTCCGTCCAGTGGTTGCCTTCGAAAGATACGACGCCACCAGCAGACCCGCGACCAGCACGGTCGGCACAATGATTGTCCAGGCGTCCACTACCACCAGCAGGATCAGCAATGCAACCACTACCCCAAGGACGATGCCAAATCGCTTGGAAGCTTGCTCGCTCCAAAGCGGCTTTCCTTCCACATTTACGTTGAAGTAAGGGATCACGATGAGAGCGATAACCACCAGCGTTGGGATCAGAATTCCGGCCACAAACGGCGGGAAAAAGTGGAGCAATTCCTGCAAGCCCAGGAAATACCATGGCGCCTTCGCCGGGTTGGGTGTGAGCAGAGGGTTGGCTAACGGCTCCAGGGGCGCATCCCAAATCAACGCAACTAGCGCCATCGCGATGATCAGCACTTCGAAAACGATGGCTTCGCGCACCAGCAGGTGCGGATAGCTCATCACTTTGGGCTCACGTTCGTCTTTCACCTTGGCAGAAGTATTCCCTGTAATGAAGACAATCCGGCGGGGCTCCTTCTTGGCGTCGGAACTGAATCCCGATTCGATTTTAGTTTTTTCCATCATCGTCTTTTGACCCCACCGTCAATCCGCCGTCCTTCTGCACACGCCAGAAATGCACGCCGATGAAGAGGAACGCCAGCAGCGGGAGAATGACCACATGGAGCACGTAAAACCGTAGTAGCGCATTTTCGCCGACAATGTGTCCGCCCAAGGCCACGAAGCGAACTTTGTTTCCGATGACCGGCATGGCGGAAATTATGTTGGTGCCCACCGTAACCGCCCAGAATGCCAACTGGTCCCAAGGCAGCAGGTAACCCGTATAGCTCAGGAACAACGTGAGGAGCAGCAGAATGACGCCAACCACCCAGTTGAACTCGTGGGGTGGTTTGTATCCGCCGCGATAGAAGACGTGGAACATGTGGCAGAAGACCAGGAGCACCATCAGGTGCGCCGCGATGCGGTGCATGTTGCGCAGAAAAACGCCATTGGAGACGACGAAGCGCAGGTCTTTCATGTCCCGATAAGCATTCGGCGCGGCGGGGTGGTAATAGAACATCAGAAGCACGCCGGTCACCACCAGGATGATGAACAGCAGCAGCGACAATGACCCTAGATAGTAGGCTGCCCGCACGCGCAAGGATTTCTCTCTCACCTTCACCGGCAGCCAGTGCAGGAACAGGTTGCCGAATACCGCGAGGCTGCGTGTGCGGTTGGTGATGGCCGGGCCGCGCCGGAAGATGGACTTCCAAACCCGTGTGGTCCGGAGGCTCTCGAGAGCGGTATGGAACGAAGTGGCGATAATTTTCCTCAGACCTTTAAGACCTGATCGGCTTTGATGATTTGCAGCTTATCCACTTGCAACTCACCGTCAGCGGTCAGGTTGATCGCGTAGTGTGGTAGGGGGCGTGGCGCGGGACCTTCGATTTTTTTGCCGTTCGGCTGAAATTTGCTACCGTGGCAGGGACAGGCAATCATGTTCGCTTCCGGTTTCCACTGAGTGATACAACCAAGATGCGTGCACACCGCGGAGACCGCGTAAAATCCCGCCGGAGTACGTGCGATGTAGACCTGCTGGTCTTGTAGGAAGGTGACAGAGTTCACTGGGTAGAGATCCGGATTGCCGGCGCGAAAGGTAGTCGACGGCTCGAACAGCACGTTCGGCGAAAAGAACTGATAGGTCAACGCCGCGCCGCCCAGCCCGGCAACTCCCAGCGCTCCCAAGGTGATTTCGTTGAGAAAATCCCTTCGGGACACCTCCAGCTTTGCGTCTGCATTTGCCTGTGCCGGGTTTGCCTTGTCGTCGCTCATGGATTCAGAACGATCTCCTCATGGGGCTGCAAGCTGAGAGCCTGGTCGAATACCTCAAAAGCTTCCATCGAAATGGTGTTCACAGGGCAGCGTTCCGCGCACAATCCGCAGCGGCTGCAGATGGTTTCATCCTTAACCATTACGGAGCCCTCAACCTGGTTCAGTTCTTCCGGCGAGATGTGCTGGAAATTTAGACTGCGTAGCTCGCGTTCTTTGCCCAGGCGTTCCTTTTCTTCGCCAGTGAATGCAAAATTCTTCAACGGCACCAAAGACAGGCAGTTCTCCGGACAGACATCCACGCAGCCGCCACAGAGGATGCACTCTGTCCCATTCGCCTCGGTGCCCTCGAAGATCGTATTGATCCAACACCGCAGGCAGCGGCTGGCTTCGCGACGCGCCTGCTCCTCGGTGTAGCCGCATTCCACTTCCGCCACGCCGGTGCGCCGTTCGATCGGCAGAGCAGGCACGGCCAGGCGTGAATACTCGTCGTAATGGGCAGCCATTTCGTGGTGGTCGAGCACGGTGATCTGCACGAATCTTTCTTTTGGTTTCCATTGCGGGCCGCTCAGGAACTTGTCGATCTGGAGAGCCGCCTTTTTGCCGTCGGCTACCGCATTGATGATCCAGCGCGGCCCGAAAGCGATGTCGCCGGCGGCGAAAATACCGGGCGCAGTGGTCATCAGGGTGTCGGGATTGATCTTCAGTGTGCCTTGGCGCGTGGTTTCGATGCCATCCTCGGGCTTCAGGAAGGAAAGATCGGAAGCCTGCTCGATCGCCAGGATCACCGTGTCACATGGAATCACGGATTCGGTTCCCGGCGAGAACTTTGGATTGAAGCGCTTGTTTTCATCGAATACAGAAATGCACTGGATGACTTCGAGGCCAGTAAGCTTCCCATCCTTCCCCACGAACTGCTTTGGGCCCAAAGAAGGACGCAGCTTCATGCCCTCAAGCAAACCTTTTTCGATTTCTTCCTCGGACGCCGGCATCTCCGCGCGCGACTCCAAGCAGACCAGCTGCACCTCCCGCGCGCCCAAGCGCAACGCCGCCCCCGAAACGTCCATGAACTCCATCATGGCCACGTCCATTTCGCTGGAAGTTAGCTCATTCGGAACGCCGCCATTGGCAATGTCTGCCACAAGCTTCTGCTGCTGTTCCCGCATTGCCGACCGAGCCACATCGATGGCCACGTTGCCGCCGCCGATGACCACGACGCGCTTTCCCACTTCAAAGCGGTAGCCCAGATTCACGCTCAAGAGAAAATCGATGCCCTTGACCACGCCATCCAGATCGTTCCCCGGAAGGTTCAGTTCGCGGCTGCGGTGCAGCCCAAAGGCCATCACCACCGCTTGGTAGCCCTGCCGGCGCAAGTCTTCGAGAGTAAAATCCCGCCCCAGCCGCATGTTCAGTTTCAATTCCGGCCCGAGATCGAGAATCTCGCGGATCTGCGCTTGCAAGACGTCGCGGGGCAAGCGGTACCCCGGGATACCGAGGTGCATCATGCCGCCTGGCACTACCGACGCTTCAAAGATCGTCACCGGATAACCCAGTAATGCCAGGTCGTGCGCCGCGGACATACCCGCCGGACCAGAGCCAATGACCGCGACTTTCTCGCCAAGCTTAACGTCGGGCTTGCCGCCAAAAACGTCGATCGGATTCCTCGACTCCGGCCCATAGCGTTCAGTGACAAAGCGTTTCAGCGCACGGATCGAGATGGGCGCGTCAAACTCGCCACGGCGGCATGCGGACTCGCAGGGATGCCCGCACACGCGCCCGCAAATGGACGCAAAAGGGTTGGGCATCCGGGCGTAACGGTAGGCATCTTCGTATTTCCCCTCGGCAATCAGGGACACATAGCGGCCCGCCTGGGTGTGGACTGGACACGCCTGCATGCAAGGGAAGTTGGACTCCAACCACTCTAAATCGACCAGTTTGGTTCGCGCCGTCACCTGATGCTCTCCGGATCCGCGATTTCTTGTCGCTTACTTTTTGACCGTCAAATCGGCGGCTGCTGAGCCAGCACCCACTTCGACCGCTTGTGTGGCGACTTTGCCGTTTTCGCTCCAGGTCTTTAGCGTGTATTTGCCCGGAGGAACGTTTTTGATCTCGTAGTTACCGCTCTTGTCGGTCAAGGCGAAATAAGGCATGGGCGAAACTACGATGTATCCGTTCATTTCGGGTGCGGTGTCGTTCAGTTGCGCAACGAGTTTGGAGCAGCACGAGGTGTGCCGTTTTGTCCGAAGTCCTCAGACTTGCAAGACATTGATAACGAGAAACATAGAACCGAGGCAGGTCGATTTGACAGTCGACGCTGATGTGGCAATTGGCGAAACCCTCGGCACAAATGTGGAATCCTTTGCCGTTACACGCACGCGGTGATATTCATCACGGGCTGTAGTGATGACCGTCACATTCTGGTGCCGGAAGGAGTCGGGTTCACGGCAGTGTGTTTCGTCCAAGGTATCCATCATTGAAATCGGCGCAAGTTCAGCGCATGAAGGACGCCCTGCAAGCGCGAGGTCTCAGCGTCTATGGTAGAAAGTGCACACTCAGTACCCACAAAAATAGAACTTCAGGGTTATTTACTGCTTAGGGACTGTAACCTATAGAATCAGAGAGACTTAGCGTTTGTGATTTGAGTTCCGAGATCCCTCGCAAAGAATGGCCCTTTGCTACGGTTGTTATGGGGCATTGTACGGCGCGACAGAGGCGCTTATTTCGCAAACTCGTGCTCCGTTCGATGGCAGTCGACGCGCAGGGTGATGAGGTTTTCTGCCGCGTCATCTCCCAACCTGCTGCGGAATTTCCTGTGGTGGTCTTGCATGTTTCTGAGCGCCTCGCACAATTGACAACGCCATCTGTGTCTCTCCAAAACCTGTTTGCGGAAAGCTTGGTATTTTTGGGGTCGAGTCTCCGACGGGGCTGACGCTGATCATATGGTGGGAAAGGCTCTCTGGATAAGGCAGAAATGCCTCGTCTTAGCGTTTTTGTGTATCAATGTCATTTAATTAGTGTTTTTAAATGCGTTGCGCGGTGAGTTCATCGCAGTTGACGCCATAACTGGGAACGTACTTTATAGCCGTCCAGTAGGCGGGTCCGTCACTGCCGGCGTCCTAAGCTATGCGGTTAAAGGGAAACAGTATGTCGCGGTGGAGGCTGGTCGAGTCTCTGCGTTCTTCGGCGGAGAGGGACCGGCTACCTTTACGATATTCGCGTTGCCCTAATTCGCAAGCGGCTAGTGCATCAGAGCGGTTGGTGGCCGAGCCTCGATCTTGGGCCGCAGCGCCAAGCGACCTCGGCAGGTGCTTGAAGACTTTGTGGGTGCCGTCGCCCAAGGTAGGTGAAAGCCAAGGCCGCCTAAGCTAAAATCGGCTGCCACGGGAGCCCCCACGGTGCCCGCCCATCTCCAGCCAAATACGTGTCAAGCCTTTTTCATGCACCCAGAAGAAACGTGTTAAAGAACAACTGATGCTGTTCAGCGACCGCACCAGCACCCACTGCCTGCGCTGCAATCAATTGCGTTTGTACTTCTCTTCCATCGCCTATGTGTTGTTGCAGATGCTGCGGCGACTGGGACTCGAGGGAACGGAGTTGGCCAAGGCCCAGTGCTCCACCATTCGGCTCAAGGTATTGAAAATCGGTGCGCTGATCCGCATCACAGTACGCAAGGTGTGGGTCTCGCTGGCGGGTGGATATCCCTACGTCACGCTGTTCCGGCAAGTCTATGAAAAGCTGTGCGCCATGCCGCCAGTAAAATGTTGAAAAAGAACGACCCCTAACAACTTTTCCCTCGCTTTTGTCACGCGGAGTGCGAGGTGCGCTCCGGAACAGTCCGCGAAGAAAAAAACTCTCTCGCAAGTGAACAACGGATCAGCTCAGCTGTACAACAGCGCCCTGCGAAGCCATCTCGCAACTCCCAACTTGAACAAACTTCATTCCTCTTCTGCCAGGCTGTGAGAGATGGCGGCTAGCAATCAACCGACTGAGGCACCTTTCTCACGTTAGGTCTGAATGGTGGGGAACAGCGTAGTTACTTGAAATGTCGGCGTGAAAAAGAGGATTGCGTGTGCCACACCGCCCAGGTGGTCATAGCCTGTGAGATCCGCATAATTATATTACCTACGCTAAAAGCTTGTTGTTAGGCGCAGGACAAAGCTCCGCGATGGGCCGATGGCGTTGCCGGAAAACAGACCACCGAAGTCGATGACGTTGAGAACGTCGTTAAGATTCTGTCCGTCAACTTGAAGCTGCATATTCAACCGCTCCGACTTGTAAACATTGGCCCCGGCCGAAGCATTTACCTGGAAAGCGGGATAGATACGGCCTCTGGCAAAGTTAATGCGGTTCAATACCTGCTGGCCATATTCGGCGAGCACGGTGGCAGGGTCGCCATCAAAGTCGAAGGGGAGACCGGAGTCAAATTGAATTCCGCCCGCGATCCAGAAGCGTGGTGCGACCTGATAGCGGAGTCGTCCACGAACGGTGTTGCGCTGATCCTGTGAATCCGGAAAATGGCCGGTGAGCGGTATCACCGCGTTGTCGCCGAGGAAGAGGCCGCCCGTCACCGGATTGAATGCATTCCCGACAATATAGGAGTAACTCACAAAACCGGAGAAGCGATGCCAGTCGGGCAGGTCGATTTTGGCTTCCGCGCCATAAAGTATGGCCTTCCGAAATGCAATGGGGAAGCTGATCGACGTGTTGTCGATCTGATCGTCATCCGCATAGTTATTCACAAGTCGCCGGAAATAATTCGTGTCCAGCCTGAAGTGCCTGAAGAAGGCCTTGGTCAAGCCGGCTTCATAATAATTTCCCTGCGAAGGCTGGACGGGCAATTCCAGGGAGAGGGGGTCAAGGTTTGTGGCCGCTGTTGAACTAGAAAGCAGGATGTTCTCGAAAGAGGGCGTTTGAAAGACGCGGTCATAGGAGAAATGCAGGACGATGCCGGCCTTAGGGAAGTACCGCGAAATCGCAAAGCGCGGGTCCACCGCTTGCCGGTTCAGCAAAAGCTGGTAGTGATCCCAGCGCAGCCCGGCATTGATCGTCCAATTGCCGAGCCGAATGAGATCCTGCACGAACGCGGATTGCTCGAGGTCGGGGCGGCTTGCCAGAAAGCTAAACGTAAGAGGCGTGCCAACATCAAACTGCGTTGGATCGGTAATGTTGTATCTGAAGTTTTCGTGCAGGAAGATGTTGTCCGACTCAACTCCAAACTTCCATTCGTTCCGTCCATGATCGATGGTCGCCGTGCCCTTGAAATATCCTTCGCGAAAGCGATTGTGCTGGAAAACCTCGATGGGGGTGGATTCCGGATTGGAGTTGAAATCATTGGCATTGTCGCGGACCATGCCGCGAAAATCGGCCACAGCTTTGGGGGAAAACGTGTGTTGATAGGAGACGATGCCCATGGTCTTGATGTTAGCCGCCGTTTGAAGCTGACCCGCAGTTTGTTGCACCAATTCGTTTGGAATATCGTAGTGCGACAGCTCATGGCGAACGATGAATCGGATGCGATCTCTGGGCGTCAAGTCGCGCTCGTAATTGACCGAGAAACCGCCCAATGTTCCGGTATTCGAATAGTTTTCAGGAACCACGGGATTTAGATAATGGTCCGTCATGCTGCCACTGGCACTGACGCCGAAGGAATTGCTGCCCCAGGTGTACTGCCCTTTCGCAAAAGCGCCGGCGCTGTCAAAGCTGCCTCCGGAAAGGGTCACCTCACCGTGAAATCCTGCCTGTGAGTCTTGGAGTGTGTTGACCTCGACTACGCCGCCCATTTTTCGGCCATATTCTGCGGGAAAGCCCGCGGTATAGATACTCATCGATTCCACATCGTCGGCTTCAATCTCAGGTCCGAAGCTCGGGGAGCGATTGTCGGTCAAAGGGATGCCATCCACCACGAACTGTGTTTGATATTCCGAACCGCGGGGATGCAGCACAGCATTGCCCTCGTACAGCCAGCCCGGTTGCGAATTGACCAGATCCTGCAAGGAACGGCCGGGAAGCGAGCTGAGCCGATTTTGGACGAAGTCCGTCCCTATCTGACTTACGGAACCAGCTTGGTCGGGATCGATTAGCGTACTGTCTGTGCTGACCGTTACGGACTGATTTACGGCGGGCAGCTTGAGTTGGGCCGTAAATTCAATGGGAAGCGTCGAATGGATCTCGACAGACACGGAAAAAGCGGCAAAACCAGGTTGTTGAATTTCGAGCTGATAAATGCCATATGGGAGGCGTTGCACGTCCAGGCTGCCCTGGTCGCTGGTGCCCAAAACATTGCGGTACTGGTTTGCGGTACTGATGATAAGAACGACCGTTTTCACACCGAGGCCGGATGGATCGGTTACTTTCAAATGCAATTCGCCGCTATTGCTTTGGCAAAGGACCGGCAAGGAACAAAGCAAGAACAGAGCCACAAGCCTGCTCATTGGGTACTGATCCCAGTAGTTCCAATTTCGCTGTCTTGGGGAATCGAGCATACGATCACGCACATGGCCTTACGCGCCAACAACCTAGGCTCCTTTGAGTCTCGTTAGTGTGAATATTCCATTTTGTGCCCTTTTGTTCAGTCTTTCTTCACTCCTGTGCCCCCAAAAGACGCACAGAGGTCCCGGCGTTGACTGAAAAACGGCATACACGCGATGTAAAAGGTGAGCGGAAGTATACACCCAGAGCATCGACTGCGGGTTGGAAAGCATAAATGGCGGAAAAAGGTTTTCACAACTACATAAAAATAAAGCGATTATAGACAGGGCTGAACCAAAAGGTCCAGTCACAATTTGTGCTTGAGGAAACCGACTATTCCCCTCGGACGAGACAGTTTTAATGGCCTTTTCCACTTGTGCCCGGATGGATCAGTTACCGGCTGCTCAGTCGGAACACCGTGGGCTGGCTAGAGTATCAACCCGCCAAGACATTGAGGGTATCAGAGAAGAAATTCAAAGCGGCCGAGCCGGCCACCTTTTTTCGTTAGAAAATCAGCTTTAGCCCAAATTGGATTTGTCTGGGGTTGGTGGCCAGCGTCGTAATCAATCCCGCAGACGCGCTCACTGCTCCGCTCGCGAATACAGTTGTGTTCGGCGGGCCGAAGTTCACCCGGTTGAACAGGTTGAAGAACTCCGCGCGAAACTCCAGGTTGGTTCTTTCGGTCAGGGAAGTGTTCTTGAACAGCGAAAAGTCCACATCGGCCAAACCGGGTCCACTGAATGTCCCTCTCCCCAAATTGCCGTACGTTCCCGCAGCCGGCAGCACGAAGGCACTCGGATTGAACCATTCCTTTTGGTTGTCAAGAATGATAGGACCCGAGAAGTTCGGATTCAAAGAAGGCCGGTCGGGATTTCTAGTATCTCCGTCCCCGGACCGGTTCGAGCCGACCAGTGGCGTGAACGGAAACCCAGTCAAGAACGTCGCGATTCCATTCAACTGCCAGCCGGAGACCAGTTTGCCTTCAAGCTCTCTGGTCGCATTGAACCACGGCTTGTCGCGGCCGAACGGCAATTCGTACCGCGCGGAAATACCCGCTTGGCTGGTGACGTTCAACGCGGACAGTCCCCAGTCCCGCCGCAAGTCATTCCGATCCAAAACCATCTGCGCCTGATTGCTGGCCTGTGCACCCGTGAGCGCGGAGTTTACGTCGAGGTTCTTCGACCAGGTATAGTTTGCCCGGAACTGCAGTCCCCGGCTGCTCAGCCGATGGGTCAGTTCCGTTTCCAGCGCGTTATAGCTACTGGTGCCCTCGGTGAACCAGAAGAACCCAGCTCCCAGAAATGGATTCGGCCGCGTTCCCACAGGGATGTACTCCGCACCCTGAGCTATGTGGCTTTGGTTCGCTACCGTAGCTGGAGTGCCATTTGTCGCAACGCCGCCCGCCTGGCAGCCGCTCGGATCGGAGCAAATCTGTGCGGGAATTGTATTCGGATCAATGCTGAGAAAGCCGTGATATCCATGTGATCCCACATAGGCCACGCGGAAAGCCGTACTCCGGTTCAACTCCTGCTCTACGGTGAGATTCCACTCCTCAACCGTCGGAGTTTTGGCGTTGGCCTGAATTCCCTGTGGTGCGTAAGTGGCGCACGGTGGTGGGACACTCGGTCCGCAGGAGGGCGGCGGCGGCACGCCGGGCGCAATCGGCACAATCGAGGGCAATGCGCCCGAAAACGATAATGAGCCATTGTAGGGGGGAAGAGAATTGAGCAGAAAAGCAAGATCGTCAATCAGGGAATAGTACGTCCCGAATCCCGCACGAACCGCCGTCTTTCCGTTTCCGAAGACGTCCCATGCCAGTCCTATCCTAGGGCTAAACAACCGCTTCGCATTATTCTCCGTGAAAACCGAATCACCCACCTGCGGGTTGGTCACGAGCACACCCGACGAGCCAACCAGGTAATTGGCGGCTCTTCCCAATTCCTCGTTCCAACCCGTGGTGAATTCATGTCGAATGCCAACGCGGAGCTTGAGGTTCGGCTTGATCCGAATCACATCTTCGAAGTACCACGCCCCGAATTGGCTTCTCCAACCTAGCTCGTTGGGGGCCGGTACAACCTGAAAAGTGCTCACGGTCCCTTGGAGGAACGTCGTCAGGCTGGCAAAGGTAGCTTGCCCGAGACGGCGCGAAGCGCTGTCTTCGTTGTCCTGGAGCCGCTGGAACCATGCCCCGAAACTGATCTGATGAATGCCCTTGCTGATCTGCACATCGTCTGTATAGGTGAAGAGGTTTCTGCGATTCGACACTTGTGCTCCATTGTTAGGACCAGCTGAAGTAAGGGCCGCAACGCCGGTGGTTGTGACGCCACCTCCAATGACGATTCCACCAGGCCCGGCGCCGGTCACGAAGTCGAGGCTTGCCGGAAAGGAAGCCAACAAGGAAGAATCCAAATTGAATCCCGCGCGCGAGAAGCCAGCGCGGAACGTGTTCAGAACGTCGGGTGAGAAGGTATGTGTTTCCTGCACGCTGGCCACCTGCATCCGCAGCGTGCTGTAAGAAGCGAACAGGGGATCCGCCAGCGGCACGAGGCTATTGCCGTCATCTATTGTGTAGGCTCCTGAGAGAGTGTCTCGATCCCCCAGGGTGTAATCCGTTCGGAGAGTGCCAAAGTCCTCACGGATGTACTGCTTAGGGCTGTTAAACGAGAATGCCGTGCCGCTCGGCAGCCCACTCGTAGGGATGAGCAACTCAGGACCGTTCGGCTGAGGCCAAAAGGACATATACTGCAACATCGACGGATTAAGATTTGTAACCTTGGTGTAGACGCCAAATGCATTTGGCAAAAACCCCTGGCGCGCTTGTTGGTCGGGGACCACAGCAACATTGCTGACCGCCAACGCTTGGCGAAATCCTTCGTAATTACCGAACAAGAACAGGCGGTCTTTTTTGAGCGGCCCTCCCGCTGCTCCTCCGAATTGGTTCTGCCTCAAGGGCGGATTGGCTCCCTGGGCAAAATAGCTGCGCGCATCGAGCGCGCTGTTCCGTAGGAACTCGAAGATCGAGCCGTGCAGCGTGTTGCTCCCCGACTCGGTGACCACACTGACTTGTGCTCCCGCTCGTTTCCCATATTCAGCAGAGTAGGTGTCCGTCAGAACGTTGAACTCTCGGACACCATCGATCCCAAGAAGTTCGCCGCTAACGCCGCCAGGCGTTAGCGCAAGCTGACTCGATCCGGTATATTCAATACCGTTCAGCAAAAATAGGTTCTCGGCGGTCCGCCTCCCGGCCACGGTAAATGTGTTCCCATTGCTCGTGCTCGTTTGAGCGCTCTTCATCGCGCTGAAATTGACCGCTCCCGGGTTGAGAGTAATCAGGTTATCGAAGCTTCGGCCGTTGAGAGGCAAATCCTTCACTTCGCGCTCTCCTACAACTCCGGAGACCGCGGCTGTCGTCGTATTGACCATGGGTGCGTCTTCCACAACAACGATCTGTTGGACGACTTCGCCCACTTCGAGCTGCAGCTTCACCGCCGCTTCCTGCCCAACCTCCAGGTTGATTCCGGTCCGGACTGTAGCCTTGAAGCCTTTCTTTTCCGCCTTCACCGCCTGCGGCCCAAGTGGCAGGCCCAGCACTCTAAAGTTACCGGCCTCGTCCGTCACCACGATCCGCAGGGCTCCCGTTTCCAAACTCTTTATGGTGACGGTTGCGGCAATCACCGCGCCGCCTGATGCATCTTCCACTCTCCCGGAAATCGCGGCAGCCACCTGAGCGCACCCCGGCCTCAGATTCCCAAACCACGTCAAAACCGCAAGAAACGCTAGCACATAAATTCTTGCTGGCGGCAACAACCTTCTCCTACACCCTCTTGCGTCATTCAACATACCGCAAATCCAAATTGGCGAGTCCAGGTCTCAATTGTTGGACGCACATGACCGCCTATCATAACCCGATTGAGTTCGCATGAGCGCTAGAAGCCATCTCATAAATGGTCTGGCCGTCTCCGAATTGCTGTCTTTTCAAGGATTTGGGATGCCCCAAAACTATTTATGAGATAAGTTCTAGCGGCCTGGGGATCTAAAGGGGATCTCGCCCGTTCGCGGCTGCTGCTGTTGCGAATCCCGAGGTAGAGCCGGAACGGCTGTCGCTTACGAACTTCGGCCTCTGTTGTTGCAGGCTGTGCAGACTCTCGAGATAAGCTGCAATACCATGGTAAAGCCCTTCGGCAACGCACTGGCGCTGGCTGCTTTGCAGCAGGAGGCGTTCGTCGCTCGCATTGCTGACAAAGGATATTTCCGTAAGCACGGCGGGCATATTGGCGCCGGTCAAAACGATGAAGGGCGCCTTTTTCACGCCGCGATTGGTTTCGTTCCGGCTCACAAGCTGGAGCCGCTGCGCAAGCATGTTCTGGATATCCGCGGCAAGCATTTTCGATTCCGCGATTTTCTCGTTGCTTGTGATCTTCTTGATCAGGTCGGCAAGATCGTGGAGCGAAGCTTCCCCGCGTGCATTTTCCCGCGTCGCAAGCAGTCTGGACTCTGGCGAAGCGGTCAGGCTCAGGTAGTATGTTTCGACTCCGCGCGTTTCGGGGCTCTCGCTTGAATTCGCATGAATGGAGATAAACAGGTCCGCGTTGCCGTTGTTGGCAATCGCGGTGCGATCTTCAAGCGAGACGTGCCTGTCGTCCTTGCGCGTGTAGATTACTTCCGTGTCCGCAATATTCTCTTCGATTAACCGGCCCAGGCGCAACGCCACATCGAGACAAAGGTCTTTTTCCAGCAGACCCTTTGGCCCCGTCGTTCCCGTATCGTTTCCCCCGTGGCCGGGGTCAATTGCGATGCGGTTGATCTTCAACCCCAATTCTCTGGTCAGGGAGGGGCGAATCTCGTTGCTGGCGCTTGCCTGCAGCGCGGCATCGGGCACTACACGTAGCCCTGCGTCCGAGGTCAGGCTAGACTTTGTGTCGGCCACGCCTTCTGCGTGGACGTCGATTACCAGTCGGTATGGGTCTGGGAGCAACTGAGCGGAATACTGCTTCGCTCCGTCCGCATCAAGAACCAGACGTACGATTTCGTCCTTATTCTGTGCGGCCCGCACCCACTTCAGGAGCCCTCCCTCGGCGGGAAATGACGTCTGGCTGAAAAACGGGCTGAGATGCGCTTTGTAAAGATCGAAATAAATGCGGTCCGGAGAAGTTATGCGCGCTGAGTCGTATTGCACAGCCCCGTCTAACATTACGACAACGCGCGCATCGCTCCCTGCGCTCACCGTCTGAATGCCCGTGACGTTTGGCATGCCCGGTTCGTTTGACAATGCTTCGTGGGCGTCTGGGCCCGCCGCCCGTCCCAGTACACCCATCCTTGACCGCGCATCCCCCGTCTTTTTGCGTTGCACCAGACTCTCTGTCGCCCCGACTCCATTGCGCACTACCTGCATCACTTCCGGGAGCAGGTTACGCGGTAAGACCAGGGTTGCTGACAAGAGAAGACCAACTACTGCGACAGCCCGAAGGCTCCATCCAGCCACCCGAGTCCCTGAAAGCGGATTGTATGTAAGCCGTGGTGCCGCAACCACTCTTGCCGTTTCCGCGGCCTCCGTAGTTGAAGCGGCTGGTGACGGAATCAGTGTTGGTATTGGGGCTGGCGATAGCTCTGCCGTCGGGCGAGCCGCAGTGACGTCTTCAGAGTTACGAATCGCCTTCTCGACGATGAGCGGAGTTACGCGGCAGTACCCGCGGGCATATGCTTGCATCAGAGCGCGATAACAAATCTGATTGATCGTTCTGGGAACGCCCCGGCTACGCTTGGCGATCAAAGTCAAGGCTTCCCGGTCAAACAGCGAATCACCTGAATGACCTGCGATTCTCAACCGGTGCCTAACGTAGCCCGCGGTTTCCTCGGGTGAAAGAGTCTCCAAATGCTTCACCACCGTAATGCGCTGCAGCAGTTGAACCATATGACTCTTTCGGAGTTTCTCCTCGAGTTGCGGCTGCCCGGCCAGAACGATTTGCATCAGCTTGGCATGTGGCGTCTCGAAGTTCGAAAGCAGGCGGATGGTTTCCAGCACTGTCTCGTCCAGGTTTTGCGCTTCATCGACGATCAGAACAAATCGCCTCCCCGCCAGCATTTCGGCAAACAGTATTTCATTCAACTTGGTGTGCATGGCCACGAGTCCCATGTCCGCTGCATTAATCCCAAGCTCACTCAGCAGGTACTGGAAGAACTCGCGAGCATTGCACTGCGTCTGGAACAAATACACGGCGCGTGCAGTGTCCCTTAGCCCCTCGAGAAGTTGATATAAGAACGTCGTCTTGCCCATGCCGGGCTCTGCAATCAGCGCCAGGAATCCCCGGTAGGTCAGGATCGCATCTGTCAGCGAATCGAGCGCCTCGCAGTGCGTGCGACTCGGGTACAGATACGCCGGGTCGGGCGTGACGCCGAATGGCTGTTCGCGCAGGTGATAAAAATCGAGAAACATGGGCATGACCTCCATTCCCCGACGGCGCCGGCAGATGGCCTTACCAGCTCCCATACATCGGGGTTCCAGCACAGCATCGAGCCGCAGAACAACTGCGCCCTGAGTGAGCGCTCGGTTGGCGGGGCCGGAAGAGCAACGGCGCGCATCTTAGCCGGGCATTCCGGTTTAACTTCCCGGCAGACCGATACTGTACTTCTGAGCACCGCAGCATGCAATGCTGCGGCTAGGTTTTGAGTGCCGAGTCCTGGTTCAAACCATGATGAACACGACCTACCCAGCGATGACCCATCGCCGAACGCGTAGTCCATTTGTAGTCCAAAACTGGAGCTTAGTTCCGACTTTCCCGTGGGGCGGTGTGTCCAAAAGCTGCAGAATCAACGAGACTCAGAATCTGAGATTGGAGTTCCGAGATTCCTCACAGAGAATGGCACCTTGATTTGGTTGACAAGGAGTTTTCTACGGAGCGACAGTGGCGCTTATCTCTGAAACTCGTGTTCTGTTCGATGGCAGTCGGTACACAGGGTGATGAGGTTTTGTGCCGTGTCGTCACCCAACCTGCTGCGAAATTTCCTGTGATGGGCCTGTAGGTTTCTAACAAAGCCGCACAATTGACAACGCCATCCATCCCTTTCTAGCACCCCTTCGCGAAGAAGAAGATGATGATACGGTTCTGAACCGAGTTTCAGCCGGGGTACCCGTTGCCGCACTCTGTTCGTCGTTCCTTGAAGCTGCGAGTTAGGGAACTACAACTTTGCGAGAAGGAGATGAATCACTCCCAGGATTTCATCCATTGTTGGCGGCTTGGCAAAGAAGAGATGCTTTTCCCGTTCGTAGTTTCTTTTGAGTGCGGCTAGCCCCTCTGGGTCGGGGCTCAGGGCCGGAGAATTTGAGAATGAATCCTCCACCTGCATGCGGTCATCGGGGAAATTCTCTTGAGAGTACTGCCTCACACTTTTGAAGATTTCACGGTACTCGTCGGTACCTGCGAACTCGCGGATTTCCGGCAACCCGCAAAGTCGGGAAAGATCATAGTAGTGGCGGGTCTTGTTGGTAGCACGGTCCTGCTCATAGGCTGAATGGATGGTGAAGAGTTTTTCGACGAACGTTCGCTTAGCGTCCAGCATTTCAACTTCGAATGCCTGCAGATCTTCTGCCAGGTGGCTCCAGCTATGACTCGCCGCATGCTTCCCAACCATAGAAAGGACCGTGCGCCTCATGGAAGGATGAGCTCCTCCCCTTGTCCCCATCTCTAAACGGAGTGCCTTACTCAGACCAGCCAGGTCTTCTACGGATCCGGGGTAAATGAATTCCGCAGTCCTGTGAACTCCCGTTTCCACGGGAAACCGGCCTGGTACAGCTGAAAACCCTGGCGCGCCGGAGATCGTCGCGCACATTGTTTCAGGCGCCGTTCACGTTCCCCCTTGCTGATTGGTCGGCCTTCGGATTCCACTTTCAGAAGTAGGTCAAGATCCTCGGAAAAACGGTCAAGCAGATCCCAGCCTTTCGTCAGGCTCGTTCCTCCCTTCAATAGAAAGCGCCCGGCGTGGTCTCTGGACGGGAAGAACAGCGCCCTGGTCAGGTAGTAGTCTTTCTCAATGATGGGCGCAGGTATGCCGAGTGCACTAGCAGTCGCGCGGATGAGATCAGTGAAATCAGGGAGATCAGTAGCATACGCCGTCATCGGATGTTCCACTCGCGAGCAGTTGCTAGCTTATCGGAAAGCCCCAGAGAAAAGTGCGTCATGGGGTTCAATGATCCCTTTAACTCTTCCAGTATGTTTGGGTCTGCGACGATGCTACTCCCGATTGCGCCAAGCACAGCTCGCACACGGGGAGGCTCTCTTCGAGCAAAACGAGCAACTCGCGCAAAGGAAATCCGGTTGGATCGAAAGAGATCACTAACTCGTGCGATTACATTCTCCGGAGTCGTATCAGGAATCCAGCGCAGATCTCGCAACGCGTCGAGCACAGCGCGCTCGTCGGCGTTGGCACTGCGAACGGCCGCGGCAGGTCGCAGAAGTAGCCTTATACTCGGCTCAACAGAAGCCAAGCGGACTTTCCGACCTACCGCAAAAGTTGTTGTGGGCGAGACTTGTGTCGTCAGACCCAGGCGATTGTAGGCGGCATGCCCCGTTGGGCTCCAAGCGATCCCTCGTCTTGTCAGCACCGCAGCAGCAACCCTCGGCGGGGCCGGGGTGGTCGTTCCGAACCGTGTAACGCGAGGGACATAATAGACACCGTTGCGGACGCGTCGAATGCAACCTTTTTTCGTCAGGCGACTCAAGGCCGCCGCTACGGCAAGGCTTGGCAAATCGGCAAAATCCCTGTACGTCCAGAGACAATCCTCGTCGCCTTTCTTGATCCGGTTTAGAACTGTACGGGCCACTGACATAGGTAACTCCACAACCCGGAGGATACTGCAAGAACGGATTTTTGTCAAGTATTATAAAACATAAACCTGACATAATTGTCTGTAAGTGACTAATCTTCAACATCATAGTTACTATTGGATATCATTATTATAACATCTTCCGGCGGTGGCTCCCAAGAAGAACTGTGCCGTGCCCAGACGGAATTTTGTGAGCGCTACAGCCAACACTGGATCATCCAGCGCTTGGACTAGCTCACGCCAAACCAGGCCACCAGCAGCTCCTGGCGCTCGGAGTTGCTGCATGAACACACTCAATTCACTGGCCAAAATTCTGGCGCAAAACAATGGAAGGCCTGATGTTCTTTACGGAGCGGCAGAGCTGTTTATCCCTGAAACTCGTGCTCCGCTCGATGGCAGTCGGCACACAGGGTGATGAGGTTTTCTGCCGTGTCATCTCCCCACCTGCTGCGAGATTTCCTGTGATGGACCTGCATGTTTCTAAGAGACCCGCACAATTGACAACTCCCTCTGTGTCTCTCCAAAATCTGTTTGCGGAAAGCTTGGTACTTTTCGGGGTCGAGTCTCCGACGGGGCTCACGCTGACGCAGTACGCTCATTCCGTATCTCTGGATTCCCCATCGCCTGAACAGTCGCTATTTTGGCACTGCTCAGTTCACCGGCCCTTGCTTGGCAAGGCATTCTACCGATCGCTGTCCTGCAGACGGGCTCCCGCCAGAAAATCCGCACAGATCATCTCCAGGCAATATCCGCGTGATTTGTCCGTTCCCAGCATCAGGGCCACGGTCTCAAGAGCTTGCTCGACGACCCTTAGCTGGCCCTTGTAGAGCTTGAAATAGATAATCTCCCACGGCTCCGTTTCTTTCCCCGTCAGGAGGCGTTCTACCTCTCCCTTAAGCCCCCTTCGGCAGTTCCTTCGCTTTGTGTAAACAGGTTGCACAGTCAAAATGCTTTCCATCTCTGCGCGTGAAGTAAGAATGAATTCGGCTGCCTGCCCCGCGGCTTATAGCCCCTGGGGAGTAAATTCATCCTCACAGCCCATGGCTGTGATATAAAAACTCGCTCACTTCGCCTGGACTAATAACGCGGCTCCGTCACCCGTTCACCAGTGATAAGGATTTGCCCACAATGACTAATGCACAGCCTTGGATAGGCCGGGTCCAACAATAACTAATGACGAAGATCCACCTCTCTCTGATATCAAGAGCAAGCTCCGCCGCGGAGATGCCGCGGGTGGTCTATCCTTGACTGCCGCAGATGCGGAGCAGAGCGAATTGCGCGTCATCCCTTAAACGTTTCCGCACGGTGAACATAATGCCGCTCGTAGTACTTCAGATATTCGCCCGAGCGGGCGTGTTCGAGCCAAGTTGTGTTCTGCACGTACCAATCAATCGTCCGGCGAATACCCTCCTCGAACGAGACCTGAGGTTTCCAGCCGAGTTCCCGCTGCATCTTGGAGCTATCGAGCGCGTAACGGCGGTCATGTCCCGGGCGATCCTTGACATACTTAATCAGGGAATCGGGTTTACCCAGGTGAGCGAGAATCGTTCGAACGATTTTGAGGTTTGGCTGGGGATGGCCAGCCGAGACGTTGTAAATGGAGCCTGGCTTCGCTTTTTCAAGGGCCAGGACAATGGCACGGCAATAGTCCTCGACGAAGAGCCAGTCACGCTCCTGCATCCCATCCCCGTAGATCGGGAGTTCTTTATCCTCGCGGGCATTCGCGATCATAAGTGGGATGAGCTTCTCGGGGAATTGAAACGGTCCGTAGTTGTTCGTGCAGCGTAGAATGACGGCGGAAATGCCGAAAGTGTTGGCATAAGCGAAAACGAAATGGTCCGCTGATGCCTTACTGGCAGCGTAGGGGCTGCGAGGGTCGAGGTGAGTCTCCTCCGTGAAGCTCGCGCCGGCAGGAGCGCTCCCGTAAACTTCATCGGTGCTAATGTGAATAAATCGCTCCAGGCGGAAAGTACGTGCAGCGTTGAGCAGGTTCTGTGTGCCGAAAATATTCGTCATCAGGAAGGGGGAGGCATCCTCGATGCTGCGGTCTACGTGGGTTTCTGCTGCGAAATTGATAACGGCGTCGAGACCTTTCTGGAAGACGTCCGTCACGGCATGGACATCCGCGATATCTCCCCGAATAAAGGAATACTGCGGGTTCGCAACGACATCGCTAAGGCTTTCAGGATTGCCGGCATAGGTCAGCTTGTCGAAATTGATGACTTCCAGGTCGCTTCGGGTAAGCAATAAATGACGGATGAAATTGGAACCGATAAATCCAGCCCCACCCGTAACCAGAACTTTCACGCCAATTCTCCCTTCCGATGGACGGAGACCAGGTAGTTAAGAATAGCTTACTCAGCGCGTTTCATTTGACGGGGTGGCGCACCACGGCCGGGTATCTTGTTTGCACCGGTTTCCGCGGTGAGGTTGGTAGCGCGAAGTAGAGACTCAAAGGTCCCCGCATCGGTCCACCAACCATCGAGAATGCTGTGGGTCAACGTGCCTTCGTGGAGGTACATGTTGTTGACGTCCGTGATTTCCAGTTCATTGCGCCAACTGGGTTTGGTGCGGCCGATTTTCTCGAAGACAGTGGCGTCGTAAAAATAGATACCGGTGACGGCGAAATTCGATTTCGGGAGCTTTGGCTTTTCTTCGATACCCAGAATCCTGCCATCACAGATATCGGGGCAGCCGAAGCGCTCGGGGTCCGGCACTTCCTTCAGGATGATGTGAGCGCCCTTTTCCTGCTTTTCAAAAGCGATTTTGGGGGCACAAATATTGTTTTCGATGATGTTATCGCCGAGAACTACGCAGATCTTTTCGCCTTCGACGAAGGGTTCGGCAAGCCGCAGGGCGTCGGCAATGCCTCCCTCGCCTTCCTGATACGTGTAATGGATGCGGCGAAGATCAAAATCCTTGCCGTTCGAAAGCAGGCGGAGAAAATCACCGGAGTTTTGTCCACCGGTGACAACGATGATGTCGCGAATGTCGGCGTCTACCAATGTCTGGATGGGGTAAAAAATCATGGGCCAGTCATAGACCGGCAGGAGATGTTTGTTTGTGACCCGAGTGAGGGGTGAAAGCCGTGAGCCTTTACCGCCAGCTAGAACGACACCTTTCATTTGGAACGATTCTCCCTTCGAGGTAGCAAGACCTCGATTGTCATCCATACTGAGATCGTTAGATTTGTGAACCTAATGTTGTGCACGCGAGAAGCCACGTTTGTAGAGCTCGTCCCAGAAGAGTTCCGCTTAATAACACAAAGTTACTTCTGCGTCTAGCAAGCCTTGAAACAGTGAAAAGTGCACATATTTGTTTTCAATACGATACCTATTCTTGCATTTTAGCAAGTTCTCCAAAAGGGGGAAGTCAAGAAAAAGCATTTCGCCTGTGACCTAATGTTTTCTTACTCTCCAGCCCGTGTAGTTCAGCAGGATTTGTTCTAACCTTCCGCTCCATCAGCTCGGATGCTACGCACTGCATCGTAGCGGTCGTGGGTTCCTCTCCCAGCGGATTTCATGGATAGGTTCGTGACGAAGCCGTGAGTTTTAAAATCGGCAAAGCACAACGGTGGTCAGGCGCCAACCATGGTTCCATCGGAGGCTCGTGGCCCATAGCTTTTTCGGGTTGGCCAAGAGGGCCTAGGGTCGGGTGTGAGACTGGGTGCCCGGGGCACGCAGCACCTAATTTGCCAGCTGAGGCTCGCACTTGAACCTGAGTGTCTCAAGAACCGGGCTAACCAGCGCTAGGATGGATCCCAGGGGATGGAACGGAGTCCACAATGGGCGCCCTATTATATTGCGTCGTACCCAGTGCCCCGCCGCTGCGCAAGTTGAGAAACCGGCCCAATCCATTCCATAGCAATTGCTTACGTGGTCCTGGGATTTGCGATTCCTCACGACGCGGAGAACGATTTGTCAATAAGAGCTAGACCCCAGCGCCTGCCACCCGCAGCTTCGTCGGAGGTGCTAAGCTTTACTTGGTCACACTGACTTCATGGCCACCATCCTTCCCGGATAAGGAGAACATAGCTCTCTTGCAACGAATCGAGACATCGCTGCCAGGTGTTTACGAACTACGTCTCAAGGTCTTCCGTGATTCGCGTGGCTTTTTCATGGAAGCGTATCACCGCGCAAAATTTGCCGAACTCGGGATCAAGGATTTTTTCGTTCAAGACAACCACTCTTTGTCTTCGAAAGGGACCCTTCGTGGGCTTCACTACCAGTTACGTCACCCGCAGGCAAAACTCTGTCGGGTGATGGAAGGGGAGGCATTTGACGTTGCCGTGGACATCCGCATTGGCTCGCCCACTTTTGGTCAATGGGCTGGACTGATTCTTTCCTCTCGCGAACAGAACCAGATCTACATTCCCTCTGGGTTTGCGCACGGCTTTGCGGCTCTCACCGAAAGCGTTCAGTTCCTTTACAAGTGCAGCGATTTCTATGATCCCGGGGATGAGCGCGGAATCCTCTGGAACGACCCGGCGCTCAATATATCCTGGGGGATAGCCAATCCTCTGATCTCAGAAAAAGATGCGAAGTATCCAACTCTTTCCGGGGTCTTGCCGGAAGATCTGCCGCAGTATCTAGGAAAATGATCACTCCTGCCCCTATCCTGCTCACCGGTAAGAACGGCCAAATCGGCTTTGAGCTTAAAAAAATCCTTCCGCACTTAGGGAAATTAATCGCCGTGGATCGTGAAGATTTGGATCTTTCCGATTCCAGTGGGACTCGCAGCATGGTTCAGGAACTGCGCCCAAGGCTCATTGTAAATGCAGCCGCTTATACGGCAGTCGATCAGGCCGAGACGGATCAGCACGCCGCCCGCGCCCTAAACGCGGAAGCTCCCGCCGTTCTTGCCGAAGCGGCAAAAAAAGTTGGCGCGGCGCTGGTGCACTTTTCGACCGATTACGTTTTTGATGGATTGAAGAACTCCCCTTACATAGAGGACGATCCGACCAACCCCTTGAGCGTCTACGGGAAAACGAAGCTTGCTGGTGAAGAAGCCATTCGCCAAATCGGAGTTCCTCATCTTATTTTTCGCACCGCATGGGTGTATGGGACGCGCGGACGAAATTTCCTCCTTACGATTTTGCGCTTGGCTTCGCAACGCGAGGAACTCAGAGTTGTTGGAGATCAGACCGGCGCCCCAACTTGGTGCCGGGAAATTGCCCAGGCAACCGCATCGATTCTTCAAAATCTTTCGGATGCTTCCCCTTCAGCCATGTCCCTTTCCGACCTCAGCGGTACCTACCACCTGACGGCTGCCGAAAGCACCACATGGTTCGATTTTGCCTGCGCTATTCTCGATGAGGGTGCCCGCACCTCGCCAAATGTTCCTTGGTTTGCTGCTGCAACCTCAGGTAGGCCCCTGACCATTCAGCGCATTGTTCCCATCACAACCGCCGAATATCCGACGCCTGCCCAACGCCCTGCCTACTCTGTCCTCTCCAACGAACGCCTTTTCCGTACGTTTCATGTTCGTTTGCCCGATTGGCGAACTCAATTGCACTCGGTCTTTTCCGACCTGTGATTTACCTCAGCTGCCGATGCATCTGCGGGCTTTCCACCCACCTTACTGATTCTTGCCATCAGGTTAGCGACAGTCCGTAGACGTTCAGCTCACCTGGTATAGTCGCAGAGGGAGGGTCTCTTATCTGAAGCGTTCCAGCAGTAAATCGAACTAAGTTGAACCGATTCTATGTTTTCATCGGTTTGGACTCAAGGGCGGTAACTCAAGGAGCCTGAAAGGGAAACCGTGTAACGCGAGGGACATAGTAGAGTCCGTTTCGGACGCGTCGAAGACAACCTTTTTTTGTTAGGCGACTCAACGCTGCCGCTACGGCAAGGCTTGGCAAATCGGCAAAATCCCTGTACGTCCAGAGACAATCCTCGTCGCCTTTCTTGATTCGGTTTAGAACTGTACGGGCCACAGAGATAGCTAACTCCACAACCCAGAGGATAGTGAAAGGTCAGGGCGCAGCGGCTCACGAAATTCTAGACACGAGTTCCAAGAGGAAGGAAGCGCTAGTCCAGGCACCTGTGGATCCGGCGTCACCCGTCGGAGAGTCCTCGGTCGAGCAAGAACCCGAGGCAAGCGATTTTCTTGACGGATCTGATACGGTCGTAGCAGCGAAAAGGCCAGTTCAATCAGGACGCGGGACCGGCTCTCGACATAGCCGACCAGGCATAAGCACACTAAAAACAATCGGTTACGCTACTCTTTGCAAGAGGTCTAGATTGGTCTAGATTATTCTTGACGGCAAAGTATTCAGCGTTATAATGGATTCATTCAAGGAGGAAGTATGGCAACCCGAAAAGTCGGACTCAATATGCGAGCCGAGCTTTATGATGATCTGGCCAAACTGGCGAAGGACAACGGTCAAACGACCACCTATGTATTGGAGCGGGCTGCGGAACACTACATCCAATACGTGGCTCCAACACAGAACACCGTTCGCCCTGAAATTATGGCACACGTTCGTAGGTCCATCGAGAAGAACCGCAAACTCCTCCATCTCCTGGCTCAGTAAATGCCAGTTCGCATTTACCCTACTGTGGCTGAAGCCATTGAAACCCACCGCTTGCTCATCGAGGAATTCGGCGGACTCCAAGGTATCCGAGACATGGGACTGTTGGAGTCGGCCATTTTCCGACCACAAAATGGCTACTACAACGATCTGTTTGAGGAAGCATCAGCTCTGATGGAGTCGCTGGGAAACAACCACGCTTTTATTGATGGAAACAAACGACTAAGCTTTACTCTGACGGACGTGATGCTTCGAGTGAACGGGTATTTTCTAGATGTAGATCCGCTCGAGGCCCACAACTTCATCACAAACGCAATGGATAACAAGGAATTCCGGTTCCCGCAGATTCGCGAGTGGATTAGCTCTATCGCAAAGCCTATCGAGGACTGAGACGCCCAACTCTGCGAGCGCACCGCTCCCGTTGTTGGCATTTTCGTCGCACCGGCATTCGCTGGGAATACTACCGAGAAAACTCTTTTGCGATAGTCCAATTCGCTTGGCCCGCGTCGATGGCCGCTTGTGCCTGATCGAAGGTCTCGCGCTTCCAAGCGAACCGCAGTGGCATTGGATGATGCCCAGGTACCTCACCGCTCTACGCGCCGCCGACCAAGGAGACATCCAAGGGCTTCTCCAATTCGCCCGTTCATGAGCCCGCATGGTTCCATTCGTTTCCTAATCCGAAGAGATGCCTCCGACGTGATCGCCGGACTTGTCTATCAGGGTGAGGGAGTACCCCGTAGCGGTCAGAGCCGTGCCAGTTCTTCAAACTTAGAAGCCCTCCGGCCAGTGCTGTGCGCCATGGTAGAGGGCGAGAATCACGATGCGGGCGTTCTCGATGGCATACGCGGCGATAAAGGGCGTATTCGAAATAACCAGCTCACGGGTGCGGGGAACCCGGCCAGCTCTGCCCGACATGGGGAAGGCGGCAAGCTGTTGAACGGTGTTGACGATTTGCATCGTGATCCGTGTGGCAACCTCCTCGCTGTTGGAGAGGGCGATGTAGTCGTGAGCCTGATCCAATTGCCGGATCGCCTGCTCAGTCCACTCGATCATTGGCGTGCGCGTCCCGTCCTCTTGAGCCGCTTTACGACTTCCTCATGGCTCATGACACGGCCTTTCCGCATCTCCTCCAGGCCCTTGCGAACCAACGCGTCCTGGTAGGCGTGCAGTTCGATGTAGTTGGTGATCGCCTCGTTGATGAGATAGCTGCGCGGACGGTCTTGCGCGGCGGCCAGCGAATCAAGCGCGTCGATCTTTTCAGCGACGGCACGGAAACTGACGGTTTTCTCTTTGCTACTCATAAGGCCAGAATGATAAGAAATATTATTTTGTATTACAAGACCTTATTCCAGGATTCCGCTTGGCGGCTGACTGTGCCCGCAAGGTCCATTATTATGGCCATGATATATCCCATGCCCTAGTAAGGCCATGCCACGGTTATTTCCCAATTCTCTGTGCGACAAAGAGGCCGAAGTAGAGAGCCAGGTATATGCGTGGTCTTGTGCGGCTTCGTTTTTCTGTTGCCGGAGACCCGGGGCAGATCGCTGGAAGAAACTGTGAGCTTGTGGCAAAAATCGGATCGGGAAAATGCCTCCGCCACCCAGGTTTAGCCAAGCTCATCGCAGCAAATCTGCGCGCAGCGTAATCGGCGAGCTCATCCAGCCTTCGCCGTCCTCCCGGTCTCCGTTCTCGTCTTCGGAGAAAAAGCTGAGGATTACAAAGAGCGATCAAACGCTCGAAATTCGTAATCCTGGAATTCACTCATCGACACCCCATCAGCCAATGACGATAAGCCGCGATCCACTCGGCTCCCGCCGGCGGCGGAGGGTGCACTTCAGTTTGAATTGTGGACTGGCCAACAATTTCGCCCGACTCGCGACGCGGACTTTCAAGCTCGTGGCAAATCGTTACCCACCGTGTTCAGCGATTTGATTCCTTCGTGCCTTCTGGCCTGAGGGGAAACAGTTTCTCAATGGTCTTCATGGGATAGAATAGGCGATTGGGTTGCGTCGGAAGCGGCATAAAATCGTGACGCAAATAGAATCCACGCGCTGTTTCATCCTTTGCGTCCACAACGACCACTGCCGAAGCGACTTCGACGGTATTTCCAAGAGCGCGCTTGAGCGCATCTAGGAGCAACAACTCACCGATTCCCTGACCTCGGAAGTTATCGCTGACAGCTAACCTACCCAGGAGGGTAGCAGGCACGTTGGGGTAGCGCGGGAGCCTCTTTGCGACACTTTCCGGGAGATCAGCCAGATTCACCAGATGGGCGGACAAGGTGTGGAACCCGGCAATTGTTGTGCCATCGGGGGTGATGACAAAGGCCGCCGCTACGCGCTTACTAACATCCTGGCCGGCTTGCTTTTGCAGATAGCGGTCCAGTGCTTCCACGCTACATGAAAAAGCCGCTCGGTCGTGTGTGTCGCCGAGCGGCTCGATTCGATATTGAGTTTCGTCGGGCTTCTTGCTCACGAGGCACCCAGCCGTCCGCGGTAGCGTTGCGCTGCAGCCTTCATACGCGCACTGGGTGCCGGGGGATTCAGCAAGGCCCGCACAAACATCTCACGATCCCGGCCCGTCAGGACCCAGACTTCGTGCTCTTGAATGGCGCGCGCAGCGGCATCATCGGCGCTCAGAACCATGAAATCAGATAGGGACGTACCCTTCAGGCGAGCTGCATATTCGATCCGGCGCTTCTGCTCAGGATTCAGACGCGCTTCGATCCGCGCGACCTTCCTCGCCTGTCTCTGCTGCTTTTTTAAGATTGGGGCCATAAAATCCTCGCTTCTTGGCATTGTACGGTAAATTACCGTACAATGCAATCTTGCCGCGTAGACATGGAGAACTCGGCTCGCGAAAAAGACCTGGCTGTCAAAGGATTCCTTTGTGATGGAACCACTCGTGGATCAATTGTTTAGCTTTGCTTGAGAAGGAGAAATGTCGCAGGGGACCACACTTCCTTCGCAGCAGCTTGTTCACGTGAGAATGGCGGAGAGATCCGTGTGCGTGAAATCATCGCCCTTGAACAAAAGCGGTTCGCCAGTCGCCTTGGCCAGAGCATAAGCGAAGCAGTCCCCGAAATTCAGCCCCGCCAGGTGTCCGCTCCCCCTGCCGAAATCACGGTAGGCTTCGCGAGCAATCCGCGCTTGAGTCTCGGTAACCGGCTCAACCACAAGCTGTGCCTCGCGAAAGAGATCGTCAAACCGCCGGCTCGCAACAGGATTCCTGCTACCATCGATCACGACAGCGGCTTCGACATAGTTGACCGCCGAAACTCGGCGGATACTCGTGCTGGCAATCGCATCCGCGCAGGCCCCGGCTTCCGGCTCATTGCGGAGTATGGCGATCAGCGCTGAGGTATCGATAATCACCGTGGCAACCCCTTCTCGTTGTAAAGCAGCTCCCCGTGATCAACAGATCGATAAGGTTCATTCAGATGCGCCGCGCAGTCCTTGCCGATTCTCAGCAGGCGATCCGCGAGACTGGTTCCGTGTTCCTCGCGCACCCGATCCAAGCGTTCACGGACCGCTTCGGTGACTGCAGCGGTCATGCTTTCGCCTGTCAACTCTGCCAACTCTTGAGCTAGCTTTTGGGTCTGTTCATTCTTGATGTTCAAAGACATCTGAGCCACCATTCCACCTAGTATCTTCCACCATTCTACCTCATACAAATGGGCCACTGCAAGATCTCTGTAACTAACTGAATAAATGATGCTTGGCATCGTACTCAGATTCGACTCAGTCCTTAGCTAGGGATGATGATTAACATGGCCATGAGATATCCACTGGAGCTTTCTATGGGCCCCCGCCCCCGCTGCGACCATGAACCCAGCCATGGCCCATGTAGACTTGAAACCGGTCGCGCCATTTCAAAAGCCATCGCTAGCAGTTCTTAAAACAAGGGCTGGGGGCCGGATCGGCCAGCTGAGCGTTTGAGTTCCCATTAACCAATAGAGATAAAGCGCGTTATGGTAGAAATGGCGAATACAACACGAAACTATTACTATCCCTTCATTCGATAGAAGTGGTATACTAAGAAGTAAAAGAAGTTCCCCGGAGTATCCCTCTAGTGGTCATACCGCATTGAAAGGAAAACACTTGGCACAGTTCTCTCCAGCTGAGCTCGCCACACGGCAAAGTGTAATTCGGGCATTCGTCGAGCGACATGCGGACTGGATGGCCCACAAGCTAGGTTGCCGAATAGATGAAACGGTCCTTCTGGAATTGGATTTCCCTATCGTGCAGCTAGCCGCGGTGCAGGTTCTTTCCGATGTTCCCTTACTCCGG
>Ga0181524_10000636_pt1 | contig 42131 bp, 25 predicted proteins | sample PEATcosm2014_Bin_34_FD_119761 | JGI IMG/M metagenome (GOLD analysis project Ga0181524, IMG submission 119761) | Peatland microbial communities from MTU Mesocosm Facility, Houghton, MI, USA - PEATcosm2014_Bin05_60_metaG | ecosystem: Environmental > Terrestrial > Soil > Wetlands > Peat | place... | reverse complement strand
TGGACGGACGCCTCCAGGACCTGTTGGGCGGCAACGACGGCGCCCTCATCAACGGCGCCACCAGCGTCCTCGCCCCAGAGAGCTTCATCGGCAGCCAGGGCCTGTTCTTCCCGGGTATGATTACCAACGGCGTGGACGGCGATCCCTTCTTCGCCAGCAGCATCCAATTGGGCGACCCCGAGAATCTGCGCCTGCCCAGCCGCTTCACCATCGAGGGCTGGATCAACCCGCTGGCCCAGACCAACCAATACGTCAACACACTTGCCGCCGGGGCCTTCCTCGAACAAATCCTGTACCGAGGCGATTCGCGCGAGTGCTCGTCGCCTTACAACCTCGGCCTCCAGCGAGCGGGGGCCGGCGGGGCGATTCCGGAACAATACGACCTGGTCTTCCACATCGGGGATGGCCTCCCAGGCGATTGCGGCGTCAATCTCCAGACCGCTGACCACCCGATTACCACAAGCAACTGGTGCCACATCGCCGCGGTCTTCGAGTCCAAGTCCTTGGCCAACGGTCCCGTCTGGCCCACCGATATCCTCCACCTCTACCTCAACGGCATCTATTACACCAACGTCATCCTGGGAAACTCCTCGGGCCAAACCAACCTCCCTGTCTACACCTGGACCTACACCGGCGAGCTCCCGCGCGACCTTGACCCGGCCTACAGCCCGGGGGTGGCCATCGGCAATGCCAGCCGGGCCAATGAGTCGCAGCCCTTCCGCGGCTTCATGGATGAACTCTCCGTCTATGGCCGCGCGCTCACCGACCAGGAAATCAATGCCATCTATGCCGCCGGCACCAGTGGCAAGGCCGACTTCACCGTTCCGCCCGCCCAGAGCCTGGCCAAACTCGCCGTCTCCCTCGATGGCCTTCAGGTGGATGTGGAAAATGGCGACAACGGCCAGTGGGACACCTATAGCTTCCTCTTTACCGCCTCGCACACCAACACCGTGCTTGCCTTGCAGGGCCTGCTGCCCGGCACCCTCCTGGACGGTGTGACCTTGACCGAGGTCCCCTCGCAATTGAACTATCAGCCCGAGAATTCTCTGGACCCGCTCCTCGGCACCGATGCCTTTGGCACGTGGACACTCGAAATCCAGGACACCGATTACGGGGCCGGTTCCTCTTCCAATCTCGCCCAGCTGGTCACTTGGCAGCTTAATTTCCAACTCTTCCCGAGCAACCCGCCCCCCGTCATCGAACTGTCCCACGGCATTCCCTACACGAACACCCTCGTCGGCTTCGGCGTCCAGAACTTCATCGTCCAGGTCCCGCTCTGGGCCACCAATGCCACGAATGTCCTGCTCTCAGCGCTGAGCCTCCAGGGAAACCCGCAGCCGATGGGCCTGCTCTATGACACCAACACTTTCCCCACCATGACAGCCAACGCCCTGATCTGGCCTCCCGCCGATGCACCCCAGACCAGGACCCTCTCGACCAACGCCGCCAGCAAGCCGGTCCTCACGCGTGGCGAACCCTACTACCTGACCGTCACCAATCCCAACCCAACCGCCGTCCAGTTCGCCATCAGCGTTTGGTTTGACATCCTGACCCTCACGAATTGCCAAACCCTCCCCAACGCCATCGTCGGCCCCGCGGGCATCCCCACCTATTTCCAGTTCAACGTGCCGACCAACGGCGCTCATGGCGGCCTGCCGCAGAACGTCGCCTTCTGGCTGGGCAACGCCAATTCCAACCTCACCGTGGTCCTGAGCCAGCACTTGCCGCTGCCCGACCTGGGCCAGTACGATTACATCAGCCGGCAACCGAGCACCAACGGGGAAATCGTGATGGTCGTGGACAGTGCCGTCCCCAGCCTGGGCACCTACGTCATCGGGACGAACTCGACTCCCTGGCCCATCGAAACCAATCGTTGGTACGTCGGTGTGTTCAACACTGCCGACGCCAACGTCTCCTTTGCCGTCCAGGCCTGCTACTCGACCAGCTACCCGGCCATCATCCCCCTCAGCGATGGCGTCCCTTTTGTCGCCGGCTTTACCAGCCAGGGCATGCCATACTACTGGGCCCCGCCCGGACCGCCGCGCACCTTTTTCTTCAGCTTCCAAATCACCAATTCCGTTGACGGCGCACTCTTCGAGCTTTACGGCCTGGAGGACGATGCCGGCCTTGTCCTTCAGCGCGACGTTCCTCCGACGATGGCCCCTTACTTCGCCTCCAGCTTCCAGCCAGGCAATTCCACGCCCCAACAGATCGTCGTCCGCACCAGCGCCGTCCTGCCTGACCTCCGCGGCTATTGGTACTTGGGCGTCTATAACACCGAGACCTATGGCATCCCTTACACCGTCCGCGCCAGCCTGCCCGTGGGCGGCATCCTCGTCAGCGCCCTGCCTTTCACTGTCACAAGCGAGGCTTATGGCCCCGGCTACGTCCTCCTCTCCTGGAACTCGGTTGTCAGCGACTGGTACACGGTGAGCTTCACCGACAACATTTCCATTACGAACGCCGTCGCCAACGTCCTCGCCACGACGCCCCTGACGACCTGGCTAGGCCCCTCGCTGCGGAGCGGCTCCTACATCGTCACCCCCGTCCCGGCGCCGGCCCAGACGCACCCGCAACTCACGATCAAACTGTGGACCAACAACACCGTGCGCATCTCCTGGCCCACGAACTTCTCGGACTTTACCCTCCAGTACTCCCTCAGCCTCAGCCCACCCAACTGGGTCAACCTAAGCCCTCCCGCCCCCGTGGTGGTCGAAGGCGCCGAATATGTCGTCTATGATGCGGTGGCCGCCAAGCCGAAGTACTACCGGCTCAGCCAGTAAGAGAATGAGCCAAACATCAAACCAACGATCCGAGGAGTTCCTGAGAATCTCCGGCCAGTTCCAGCTTGGAGTGTTAACGACCGAATGGTCGCATCCGGCCACGGCCAACCTGAGCGAGACCGCCCGGCGCGATGCCGGGGCCGGGCTGGGATTGCTCTTTGAGGCGGATGGGGACGTGGTGCAACGGTACGGGGAGTTTGCGCGGTCAGGGCAGGCGCCCGAGATGGCCGGGGCCGTGCTGGGGGCGCTCAGGAAGGGCGGCAGGGTGTTTTTCACCGGTTGCGGTTCCACCGGGCGGCTGAGCATCCAGTTGGTTTCCATCTGGCGCGACTTTTGGCAGCGGCAACGCGCGCGGGGGCTGGTTTGCTCGCCTTCGGCCGAGGAGTTGGAGGACCGCGCGCAGAGTGTCATGGCCGGCGGCGATTTCGCGTTGATCAAGTCGGTGGAAGGATTCGAGGACTATAGCGTCTTTGGGCGGAAGCAGATCGGGGACTTGGGGGTTGGGTCCAAAGACGTAGTTTTCGCCATCACAGAGGGCGGAGAGACTTCGTTCGTCATCGGCACGGCGTGGAAGGGGCTGGAGGTTGGGGCTCGAGTCTATTTTGTCTATAACAACCCTGACGAGTTGTTGCGCCGGCACGTCCAGCGGAGCCGCGAGGTCCTCGAGGAGCCGCGCATCACGAAGGTCAATCTTACCACAGGCCCGATGTCCATAACCGGCTCGACGCGCATGCAGGCGACCACCATTCAACTGTGTGTCCTGGTGACCGTGCTGGAGATGGTCGTGCGCCGCTTGCTCAGGGAAGTCGAGCCGGAAGGGCCGCGCGCCCTGGACGCCGAAGCCGTGCCCGGTGAGTTCCTGGAGAAACTGGCCGAGATGCGCCGGACGCTGCAGTCGGGGGCGGTGCTCTCGCAGGTTGCCGGCGCGGTATTGCTCGAGGAGTCGGTCTATCGCTCCGGCCACAAGAACAACTACTTTGCGGACCGTTTTGCGATTGATGTGCTGACGGACACCACGGAACGGTCCCCGACCTACTGCACGCCGCCGTTCCGCAAGTACGACGACACGGCGGCCGCGGAGTCGTGGTCGTTCCTTTTCCTGCCTTATGGAGACACGGCGCGGGCCTGGGAACGGATTCTCAAGCGCCAGCCCCGGTGTGTCGAGTGGAGCCAGGCCGAGGTGCGGGACCTGGTTGGAGAGGAAAAGGCGCGCCAAACTTACGAAGTCGTGCGCAAGATCGGCCCAGGGGAATTGATGCGGTTCCGAGTGGGCCTGGACGGTTTGCCGTATCGGCCCCTGGGCCCGGGGGACAGCGCTGTGGCAATTGTGGCCCAGGAGGAGAGGGATTTGCTGCTTTCGCCCAACGGTTTTTACCGGGCGCAGCTCGAGGCGGCGCATCAGGCGGGGGCCGGGATCGGACTGGTCTATTTCGGAGAGGCGGAGTCCGTGGAAGCTCTCGGGCGGTTTGGGGCGCGAGGGGACCCGGACTGCCGGGCGGTGCTGGTCCCCGTGCCGAAGACCCAATTCCTGCTCGACGGGGTGACGCGCGCGGGCCTGAAGATGCTGCTCAACGCGCTTTCGACCTGCACCATGGCGCGGCTCGGGCGGGTGATGGGCAACTGCATGATCTGGGTGGCGCCAAGCAATCTGAAGCTGATTGACCGGGCCACCCGTTATATCCAGAAGCTGACCGGGATGGGGTATGCCGAGGCAAACCGCCTCCTCTTCGAGGTCGTTGAATATGTCGAGCCTCGGATGAAGGCCGACCAGGCCTATCCGCCCGTCGTCGGTGTTGCGGTGATGCGCGCCCGGCATGGCCTGGGCAACGAGGAAGCCGAAACGCGGCTGATGGCTGAAGTTGGCCCTATACAGCAGGGCGCGGGTTTGCTAGGTTCTGAGCCGCTATGACATTAGACGACTTTCTACTCGAGGCGGAAGACAAGATGAGCAAGACCGAGCAGGTGGTGATCAATGAATTTGCCGGCGTCCGCACCGGCAAGGCATCGCCGGCCCTGGTCGAGAATGTGCTGGTCGAAGTGTACGGCTCGCAGATGCGGGTGCGCGAGTTGGCGGGGATAACGACGCCGGAGCCGCGCACGTTGGCCATTCAGCCATGGGACATCGGTTCCCTGCACCCGATCGAGAAGGCCATACTGAAGAGCAACCTGGGCCTGACGCCCTCGGTTCAAGGCAAGCTCATCCGTATTTTCTTCCCGGAGCTGAGCCAGGAACGCCGCCAGGAGTTTGTCAAGATCGTCCGCAAGATGGCCGAAGATGGGCGCGTGGCCATCCGGCACGTTCGCCGCGATGCCATGGAGCAGCTCAAGAAACACACGCATGACAGCGGGATTACCGAGGATGAGGTCAAGCATGCGGAGAAAGAGCTCCAGAAGTTGACCGACGAGTACATCGCCAAGCTCGATGGGCACCTGACGCTAAAAGAGAAGGAGATCCTGACCGTTTAGACCGCCCTACGGCCGGGCTGGCGCATTGGTGAGGGTCGCCTCGAAGCGGATGACCGTTTCGCCGGTTTTGGCATAGCCCAAGCGCTCTCGGGCCAGCCGTTCCACCGCCTTGGGGTCGTGCCGCAACGCATCGTAGGCGGCCTTGAGTTGTTTGCCTTCCTCGGAAGCTCTTTGGATTTTGTTGTCCAATTCCAACACGCTCCGGCGCATCCGTTCATTTTGCTCGATGAGCGGCATGTACCATACGGCGACCAGGAGCAGGACTGCCACAAATAAGAGCAACAGCGCGACCCGGGTCAGCTTATCCCAAAGGCCGACTTGGACGTTCATCCCCTGGAGTTAAGCACGATGAAATCGCGGAGTAAATCCGAATCTGAAAAATGGGCGGCGAATGAACGTGGCGGCGCCTCAACTGTCAATGAGTCGAGAATTGCTGGTCGGAGCGCCTCGGCGGAAGCCTGCGTTGAGCCACATCGCATCGCTTTGGATACTCGTATTTAGTTGTCAGCGCGAGGTTTGACCGCTAACACTGCTGCCGCATGATCAAAGCGTTACTGCTGGTTTTTGACACCGTAGCGACCTGGGAACGGATTGCCCGGACCCAGCCGCGCCGGGTGGGCTTCATTTTGGCCTTTTTTCTGTTGCCGCTCCTGGGATTTACTTCCGCCGTCGAGGGCTACGGCCTGGTGCATTGGGGCCGATACCGGGGCGAGGTGCCAAGGATGAGGAGCTTTTCCGTGTCGGAAGTGGCGGTTTTCGAGGGCGCCCAGATCGTGCTCTGGCTGCTGATTGTCTTCATGAGCGCGAAGGTCCTCAAATCCATGTGCGAAACCTTCCATGGCCGGCACAATTTCCCCCAGGCCTTCGCGACGGTGGCTTATGGGTTAAGCCCGCTTTTCCTGTTTCATCTGCTGGATGTTTTCCCCGCCGTGTCTCCCTGGGTGAGTTGGGGCCTGGGCATATCCATGTCCATCGCCGTGCTTTATCAGGGTGTCCCGCGCATGCTGGAGCCGGACCCGCCTCATGCCTTCGGATTGTATCTGATGTGCGCCCTGACCGTCCTGCTGGCCACGGGCCTGCTGCGGTTCATGACCGCCTGGTATCTGCAAGGCAAATTCGCCAGGCTCGAGACGCTCCTAAGCGGGTTGAATCGGTAGGCTGATTGCTACTGCGCCAGCCGGACTCGGTAGAACCGGGCGTTTGCCCCCGAGGCGTCCTGGAATACCAGGTCGGCGCCGGAGCCGAAGTTGGTGGAAAGGGGCATCCAATTGGGCGCCTCGAGGGCGGCGGCGGATTCGATGACGTACTGCTTGCCGAGGACACTGGGCCAGCGCAGGACGCACTCGAGGCCTTGGGCCGTGAGCATCTGGGCGCTTGAAAGCCGGAGACAGGACTTGGGGTCGGTCGGGTCGGTGCCGGCGACGTACTCGTCCCAGTTGCTGGCGCCATCGCCATCCGGATCGGCGCTGGCCACGGACAGGGGGTTGTAAATCGTGCCAAAGTAACGCAAGCGCCAGGAATCGGGGATGCCGTCGTTATAGGAAGACGCGGAGCGCTCCGAGAGGGTGATCAGGGCGGTGAGAGTCTGTTTTGGGAAAGAGGCCAGGCCGTTGGGCGAGGCGGAGGCGTGGTCGAAATGGATGGCGTAGGCGGCGCTGGGAGCAGCGTTGGCGGGGATTTGGACGGTCAAGGTGCCAAGGCTGGCGGCGCCTGAGAGTCCGGCGATAGTGGCGTCGAGCCAGGTGGCGGCATAAGTGCTCGGGGCTTTAGTAGAAACGAGCGTGGGCTGGCCCAGGGCCGGGTTGGGAGCAAACTGGACGGGGCTTGTCAAGGGGGGCGAGCCATCCAGGGGGGTTACCGTCAGACTCAGCATCAGGACCCGCAATGGGTAGGGTCCGAAAACCTGGGCTGTGATGGGGACCTGGAGGGTTTGGCCGGGCGAGGCCAGAAAATCGGCGCCGGCAAAATTGACGCTGGGGCGTTGGGCGATGAGGCTGTGGACAGAGGCCTTGCCCACGGGAGGCGAAGGTTTGCCGAGGGCCTGGGCGGCGCGCACGCCGTTGGTCCAGAAGCGTTGGAACCATGTCAAGGTCGGGTCCAGGGACCGCCGGAAGGTGACATAGACGTCGCAGACATCGAGCACACCGTCGCCGAAGGCGATTTGATTGATGTTGGTATCGATGCCATCGAACAGGGGATTCCAGGCAGAAGCGCCGGGGTCGAACTGACTCGGCAGCAGGTAGCCAAGGCCGCTGTCGAGGCCTGTGTACCCGCAGGAATCCATGCTGTCGAACAGGTCGCTGCCTGCGGGCGGGGAGTTAAGGTGATAAACGACGGACTCGAAGACTTGCATGACGTCGCTGTTGTCGAGGTTGGTATCGCCGAATTCGCCGGCATTGAACCAGCGGAATGGGGCGCTGTCCCCGGCGATGTACCTGCGCTGGCCGAGAGTGACGGTCTTTGTGCCGGTGATGGGACCGTTGGTGGGAGTGAGGATGATGACCTCAGAGCCGGGATCGCCGATGCCGTCCGAAGTGGCGGAGGGCTGTGAAAGCTGGATTTGGTAGGTCTGGGCACTGAGGGCGTTGGCGGGCACCGGGAAGGTATATGCCCCAAGGACCACCTGGCCGCCGCTTTGATAGAAGACCGTATCGTGGGGCTGGGAGTATTGGATGAGATCCTGCTGTGCGGTGTTGTAGAGGTTGTACTCGCCCTCGCGTTCGAGCCAGCCCACGCTGAGCATATTGAGGTTCGAAACGGCAACCTGCAGGCTCTCGAGGTCGCCGTTCGGCAGGTACATGGCCGGAGGGATGGTCAAGTAGGCGTTGGGTTCAGCAGGGTTCGGCTTAACCAGGGTGCTTAGGAAACCGAAGGAGCCCGGAGCCACCGAGGGCCCCGGATTGACCCCGGCATTGGTGACACTCGCGTCGAACTGGAGGCTGAAGATGGTGGTATTGGACAGGATGGTCAAGGTGACGGGCGCAAAGAAAGTCTGGCCTGGCGAGGCGATGAAATCGCTCGAGGCCTGGCCGGAGGCGAAGCCGAAGGTGAGGCTGTTCGGGACGAAGTCATCAGCCAGGAAGAGGTTGGTGACCATGTCGCTGTCTTGGAAGTTGGGGAAGAAGGCGCGCGCCTTGAAGAGCAGATTGGTGGGCGCATTGAGGCTAAGGGTGGCGCCATTGGTGATGGGTCCCAGGCTGGGCGGACCACTGATCGGATCGGAACCATCGAGGGTATAATAGATTGCGGCGCCCTGGGTTTGATCGGCCACGGTGAAACTGGCGGCATTATTGCCCATGACCTGGGGGTTGGCAGCCTTGAACTGGAACCGCGCCGAGACGACGGGGCTGCTCATGCGTCCGGGCTGGAAACTCATTGCCTTGATCGTCAGGTCCTGTCCGGGACTCAGAATGCTGGGGGGGACACTGCTTGGGGTCATGCCATCCTGGTAAAAAGGGGCGGTGCTGCCGACGGTAGCGCTGGGGTCGGCAATCGTGTCGTCGATGGGACTGACAGGGGTCGGTCCCCAGGTGAAGTGAGTTTGGACGCCGGAGTCGGTCTGGACGGCTATGGTGTACACATTATCCAGCAGGAATGGCGGTGACGTTTGCAAGGCCGAAACCAGTTCGTTGGCGCTGTTCAGTTGAAACTCGACCCACCCGATGACGGGTGCGGAGACAGGCGGCAAAGGCGGCCCGCTCTGGATGCGGCGCAAGGCGTTGTTTTTCAGGTCGGCCACAAGGAAGCCGTCATTGTCCAACTCCATGGCCAAGCCTTGAGGAGAATTGAAGTGGGCGGACAAGGCGTTCCCATCCACGAAGGCGCCGCTTGCCGAGCCTGGGGTCCCGGCGAAGGTGAAGACGCTGTAGTTGTTGGCGCCCAGCGCCGGGTTGTTGGTGGCGAAGCGGATCGAGTTGTTTAGGGTATCGCTGATGAGCAGGCCGGTCTGGTCGATCCAGAGCAATCCGCCCGGTGCGTTGAACATGGCGCTGGGTCCAAAGAGAGCATCGTTGGTGCCCGCCCGGCCAGGGGTGCCCAGATAGGTGGTCAGGCTGCCGGTGGTCGGACTGGTCAGGGTAATGAGTTTGACGGTTTGATTGCCGGTGTCCGCAACCCAGAGTTGGCCGGCGCCCGCCGAGTCTGTGCCGGCGTATGCCAACCCGGTGGGGCGATACAGGCTGGTCCCCTTGAGCACGAGGTTAGTGACGCCGAAGAGCGGGTCGCTGAGGTTGAGCACCCGGATCGTATTATTTCCCCAATCCGCGACATAAACATTGCCGGAGCCGTCCTGGGCCAGGCCGCTGGGATAGCGAAAGGTGGCGCTTGTCCCGATCGAGTTGGTGGCGGGGCCCGCATTGGTTTGGCCTGCCAGCGTTACGACCGTGCCGTCGCTAAAACTGACGAAGCGGAGCAAATGGTTGCCGGAGTCGGTGACTAGAAGCCCATCGACGCCTCCCAGGCTGGCCACCAGCAGGCCCTGTGGATTATTGAAGTGGGCTGCGTAGGAGGGGCCGTCGTTGGCGCCGGGAGGATCGGTGGGAATCCCGGCCAGGGTGGTCTCCGCCTCGGTGCTGGCATCCACTCTGACGATGCGGTTGTTTCCGCTGTCGGAGATATAAGCATTATTGTTGGCGTCGACCACGACAGCGAACGGCTCTCTAAAGCCATTGGTAGTGACGGTGGTGACGGTGGTCTGGGCGTTGCAGGTCAAGGCCACAAACAGCGCGAAGAGGCTAAGTTGGGATTTCATGGTAAAGGGCTTTCCAGGGGTTGGTGGGGGGAGATGGCTGTGGATCACGGCAACACGCGCAGACGGTAATAGCAAGAGGCGGGCGCCGCGTTCGTGTCGGCGCAAGCGGCAAGCCCGCCGTCGCCCGAGACGGTGGCCAGAACATTCCAGGGACCGCCGGAGGGCTGGGCTGACCACAGGACCTCGTAGGCCCTGCCCGGAGCTGTGAGCCAATGCAGGACGGTCTGGGTCTGGTCGTCGACGACCGATTTTTGGGCAGAGGTGAACTGAAGTTTTGAGTTGGAATCGATCGGACTGGTGCCGGCCAAAAACTCCATCCAGTTGGGCATGCCGTCGCCATCCGGGTCGGCGGCGTCCGCCGCGCGCGGGTCGGTGAGGCTCCCGAAGAAGTGGAGTTTCCAGTCATCGGAGCATATCGAGGCGGGAATGGCTGGGGCGCCGACCGTCACAAAGGCGGAGCGGGTCTCGAGGTCGTACTGAGTTTGGAGGTCGGGAGCGCCATCGGCATTGGTGAAACTGAGGGAATAGACCTGGCCTGCCAGGGCCGTGGGCGGGATGGTGAACCTGATTAGACCGAGGAAGTTGCTGCTTCGCGAGAGGAAGTTAAAGCTCCCGAGCGACCAGCCGAAGGCCATTTCACCCGGCTGGAAGCTCTGTTGGAGCGAAGGAGCGGGAATGGCGCCGTAAGGAGTGAACTGCGGCGCCTGGGCCGGCGGAGGAGCACCGTCGGGCGAGGCGACCAGGGCGCGGAATTGCAGTCCGGAGAGGCTGGCGCCATCGGTCAGTTCCACATAGACGGGCACGGCAACGGAGGTCCCCGGGGCGGCCTGGCCCACAGAGACAGCGCCGACGAGCGCCTGACGGTACCAAGGGGCAAGGACCATGGGCCGTGGAGTTCTGAGCATGGGCCTGGGCGCGAGCGAGACGGTGAAATTGGTGAGCAGGCCCTCGGGAGACCACGCGCGAGCCCAATTATTCGTGTCCAGCCGCAACGACCGCTGCAGGATGACCTGCCAGTCCAGGAATCGGATTTGGCCGTCGCCCCCGACGAATCCATCGGCATCGGGCGGGTAGGCGTCCATGGCGTTGAAGACATCCGAGAAGGCATAAGGCACACGCAGGCCGGCGGCGGCGCAGAAGGCATTATTGACATCGGAGTTGTCGAGGTCGCCGTCGCCGAACCCGCCTGCGTTGTACCAGCCGCCGGCAGGGGAGGCGGAATCGCCGACGGTATAGGCGATGTTGGTGACGAGGATGGTGACGGGCGGGAGCGGGGTCAGTTCGACGGCGGCATTCAGGCCGTCGGCGGTGGCGCTGGGATTGGTCACGCTCAGGGAGTAGGAGTTGCCGACCTTGGCCGAGGATGGGATGGGCACGGCCAACATAGTCACGACGGCAAACCGCTGGAAGAGGAAGCTGCCATTGTCGGCGGTCGAGATGGCCAGGCCGTTGGTGCGGCCGAGGGAATAAGATTGGCCGGGCAGGCTGAGGGCGACATTGCCTTGGGCAGCGGTCACCAGGGGGACGAAATCATTTTTGCTGATGGGCAGTGTTTGAAACCCGCTGGCAATGGTCGGGGTGGCCGGGTCATTGGGTGAGATTTCGACGCGGAACTGGTATGACTCGATCTGAACACCGGGCTGCAGGTTGACGACCATCGGCACCACAAGGGTCGAGCCGATGCCGGCAGGGATGACGCCGCCCGGCGAGGGAATCGGGATGCCGATGGTGTTGGTGGCGGGTGCCTGGCCGCTGACAATCACACTGGAGTTGGTGCCGACGAAGGCTCTGACTTGCAGCGTGCTCAGGTCGTTGGTCACGTTGAACCAGGGGATGACGCCGGTCGTGCCGTTCATCGCCACTGGGGTGCTCTGAGTGGTCGGTTGGGTGCCGTCAGTGGTGTAATAGACATTCGAGCTGAGGCTGGAAATGGTAATGAGCCGGCCCATGGGATAGTAGCCCGAAACTGAGGCGGGATCGATTACGGGCGGCAGGACGACCAGGTTGGTGCCAGTGCCGCCGCCGCCGCCGGGGCCGGGATTGACCAAGCCCGTCGCCGGGAGTTCGCGCAACGCGTTGCCTGAGGGTTCCGAGTCGAAGACCCCGCCGGCATTGCCGAGAGCGACGCCAACCGGCGAGTGCATGGGCACACAGAGCGAGTCGCCCGGCCCGTGAGGGTCGCCCGCGCGGCCATACCAAACGGACGAGTTGGTGGAAGTCAGGACGTTGGTGATGGAGCCGGTGCGATCGACGACGACCAGGCGGTTGTTGCCGCCGTCGGCAACGACCAGCAGGTTGCCCAGCGCTCGAGCCAACCGCTTGGGTTGGTTGAGCCTGGCAAAAGCGGCGCTCCCCAAAGTGCTGCCCGGCACGCCGAGGGCTCCGGTCAGAAGGCTGGCCGCGCCGGTCTTGGGGTCGACTTGCCACAGGACATGATTTGCGGCATCGCTCACGGCAATGGCGCCGTCATCGAACAACGCGATGCCTTGGAGTTGCACGCCCGCGCCGCCGGTGATGGTAGCGATGGTCCTGGCCTGGCCGGAGCTGAACTCCTGAATCGTGCCGCCTTGGGATGTCACATAGAGGTTGCCGGAGCTATCCAGGGCGAAAGCGGAAGGTGAAGCCAGGCCGGTGGCGTTGGTAGCGAGCAGATTCCCGAACGGATCGAACTGGAGGATCGAGCCGTTGGCGCCGCCGCCCTGGTTGAGCACATACAGGTTGTCAACGGCATCCACGACCACGTCAACCGGTTGGGCGATGCCTTGGGCGGCCTGGAGGAAGTTTGTGGTTTGGTTGGCGTTCAGGTCCAGAACCCGGACGGCGTCATTGGCGGTATCCGCGACGAACATGCGCGCCAAGGAGGTGTCCAAGGCGATGCCGGTCGGGCCGTTGAACAGGGGCAAGCTGCCCGGCAGCGGCCCGGTGAAACCGGTGGCCGTCGTGTGCCGGACGAGGTGGTAATAGACCTCCGTTGTATAGACTGAGCCATCGGGGGCAACAGCCACTCCGAAAGGCTCGCGGGCCTCGGGACAACCCAGGGTGTCCACGGAACAAACCGTGCCGTCCTCCCAGCCGGGAAGAACGCCCTGGCTGGCGCTGCCCTGGACCCAGTAGTTGGAGCTGACACCGTAAAGGCGGGTGACCTGGCCCAGCGAATCAACGGTTTTGACTTTGTGGTTGCCGCGGTCGGCCACGACCAACAGGTTGCCGGCGGCTTGGGCTATCATCTCGGGATCGTTGAAGGCGGCGATTTCGGGCGGGCCAATGACGTCGCCCGCGCCGTGGAAACCCGTGAGCTGGGAGGCGGCCCCGGTGGCCGGATTGAGCATCCAGATGCCGTTATTGCCGGCATCGGTCAGGGCCAGCAAGCCGTTGTTGAGAACGGCGATGCCGTGAAGAACAACCCCGGGGCTGCGAATGACGCCCACGACGCTTGAGACGCCGGCGGGCGTGATGCGCAGGACGGTGTTGCTGTTCAGCGTGACATAAAGGTTGGTAAGCGCGTCCAGGGCCAGGGCGGTTGGATTGACCAGGCCGGAGGCATTGGTGGCGACGAGGAAGGCAAAGCCGTAGGCGCCGTAATAGGAGCCGTTAAACTGGAGAAGTGTGCCGTTTGTTCCACTGCCGCGGTTCAATACGTACACGTTGGTCGCGCCGTCCACGGCCACGGCGACCGGGCGGTAGATGCCATTGGTGACGCCGGCAAAGGTGGAAGTGGCGCTGGCAGTGAGATCGCCCAGGCTCGATATGACCCGCAGGGCGTTATTGGTGCAATCGGCGATGAAGAGGGCGGAGCCGGAGGGATCGAGAGCTGCGCCGCAGGGGAAATTGAACTGCGCCACGCCGGTGGTGGGGCCATCGACGTAGCTGTAATAACGAGGGTCAAGCTGGGATGGGCCCCCTGCCACGGTCTTCAGGACTGGGCTGGCCATGAGAGGGCCGGCGAGCACGAGACAAAGCGGTAGAAGAATGGCTTTCATAATCAACAGGTTCGGATTTGGGTTCAGTTCGGGAGCGCAGGGACCTTGGGACTCGGCGGGGTCACGGCGCTGTCATCGTATGGGGATGTCGGCGGCTCTTTCTTGGACTTGGTCCAGCTTTTGGGTTGGCCGCTGTCCCAGGCAGACCAGTCCGGCTCGAGGGAGTCCTGGGTGGGGACCGGTGTCTGGAGGTAGCGGGTTGTGGTCGGCTGAAAATCATGGTCGTCGATGATCGTTGGAGTGAGAAAGACGATGAGGTTGGATTTGGTGCGGGACTTGGTGTCGTTGCGGAAGAGGAGCCCAAGGCCCGGGATGTCGCCCAGGATCGGCACTTTGGTGTTGCCTTTCACGATGTCGTCTTCGACAAGGCCGCCCATGACGAGGGTGTTGCCGCTGGGGATCATGACGGTGGTGTTCATCTCACGTTTGTTGAATTCATAAACAACGTTGACCGCATCGCCGACGGTGGTTTTGACCTGGTCGCCCAACCTGACGATTCGGGGACTGACCTTGAGTTGCACGAAGTGGTTGGCGGAAATTCGGGGTGTGACCTCCAGGCGAACCGTCAGGTTTGAGTAGGTGATTTGGGAGCCGCCGGACACGTTGACGGTGCCGGCAGTGGTGTTGACGATAGGGAACATGGTGCCGACCTCGATGGTGGCGGTGTCATTGTCGAGGGTAACGGTCCGGGGGCAGGAGATGATTTTGGTCTCGGTATAGGTGTTGAGGAACGAGAGCACGGCGTGGACGCCGTCGGCGTTGAGGAACCCGGTGGCGGGGGAGAAACCGCCGGCAGTGTTCCAGCCAAGGCCGCCGGTGCCCAGGACGGAACTGAGAATGGTGCTGGTGCCGGAGCCGCCAGCCGAGGAGATCACGCGTCCGCCGGGCAGTGTCGTGGTGGAGGAGCCGGGCGAGGTCGTGGTGCTGGTGCCGGACATGGTGCCGTTGCCGAAGTAGATGTTCTGGCCCTGGAGGGTGCCCGTCCAGTCGACGCCTTTGCTGGTTGTGGGGTTAACCGAGGTTTCCATCAGGCGCGCCTCGATAAGGACTTGCTTGGTGGGCGAATCGAGGCGCTCGATGAGGCGGCCTGCTTCCTCGAGGTCGGCCTCGGTGGCAATGACGACCAACTGGCTGGTGCGGACGTCGGGCAGGACACGGCCTCGTTTGTCGCTCAAGGCAGCCTGGACGCTGAGGAGCATGTTGGTGGGGCTGGCGTAGCGCAGTTGAATGATCCTGGTCATGAGCGGAGGCAAGGCGGCCGGGTCCTTCAACGAGACACGCGCGATTCGGCTTTTGGGGTCTTCCACGAGTTGCAGGTTGTGGTTGTTGAGCAAGGCATTGAGCGCCTGCTCGGCCGTAATGTTTTCCCAGCGGAGCGAAACGCTGGGCTGCGGCACAATCCTGCCGTCGGGACCGGGCTGGCCGTAGCCCAGCTTCGGATCCATCAAGTAGTTCAGGCCGGCCTGCCGGGCCAGATTCCCGATGGCGTCGGTCAAAGGCACTTCGTCCATGACGATCAGGGGAATGACGGTCCCGCCCTGGGCCGGGGAGTTGGTGGCCGCCAATGCGGGGCCGGAGTCCGGGACCTCGGCTGCCGGGGGATTCGTTTGGGCCAGGCCGGCCAGACTGCAGATGGCTAACTCGACCATTGTGAGGATGCTGACTGGCACTTTCATGGGACGACATTCGTGCTCGTTGGCGGGCCACACCCGGCGCGGCCATGCCAAGCCAATCAGCACGCATCGTGCCAATGGCATCCCGCCCGCATGCTCATCGCCCTCAAGCCAGGAACATGACCATTGCGCACAAACGATGTCCATCTGTGGGACAAGCGAAGCAACAGAGAAGGATGAAGGATAAAGGATAAAGGATGAAGGATACAGGACGAGGCATGAAGGAAAAAGGAAGGACCGGGGATGAGAGGGCGGCAGGCCGCATCCTGACAGTGCCCACGGAGCGGCGGCTTTAGCCGGCTTTGCGCGCACCTGGATGCCTGCTGTGCCGTTGTTGAACATTGGACGTCCAAAGCCGGCTAAAGCCGGCGCTCCGGCACTGGCCGCGGGTGTAGCGTACGGATGCGCCCAAGGCGGGAGATGGACCAGTTTCATCCTTCATCCTCTTCCTTCATCCTTTATCCTTCACAAGGCGTGGCGGAGGCGCAATTCGTAGCGTTGGGCGCCGATGATGGCGACCACGGCGTTGGTCCTGATTTCCAAGCACCGGACCAGGACCCTGGCGCCATTGGGGAGTTTGATTTGGCCGCTCTCGCCCGGTTCGAAGGTGCGTCCGTTGATCATGGCTGTGGCGCGCGGGGGGCTGGTAAGGCCGTTGAGCACTACCGCCGAGGCGTCGACGAGTTCGGGCTTCGATTGAGCGGCCGGGCCGTTCAATGTCGAGCGCGGGAAGAAAGGGTTGCGGCCCTGCGTTGGGCTGGTGGGAACGATGAACACGGATTGGGGCGGCGCAGTTGCGGATGCGGCAGCGGGGCTGGCATTGCTGGAGACCTGGGCGGGCGGGGCCTGGGGGCCGGCGGCCCGAGCGACCACAGTTGGACAAAGCAACGCCAGCAGCACGGCCAGGAATGTGTGGTTCATATTAGGCATCGCCGGGCTTGACCAGGAACACGACATCCATCTTGAAGGCGAGTTTCTCTTGTTCCACGGGCGTCAGCGAGGGGATCGGTTCGAGGCTCAGGTTGAGGACTCGAATGTAGGGGGACTGGTTTTCGAAGTCGGCGAGGAACTGGCCGAAGTCGTAGAAAAAGGCGCTGCCGCCGATGGTGAGAGTGGCCTGCTTATAGGGGAATTGCGGGAGCAAGGGCACGTCGCGCGGTCCGTCAATTTGGCTGAACTGCGGGATATCCACACGGTAGGAGGGCTTGAACTTACGCAGGGTGTTGATGGCCCAGGAATAGAGATCGCCGGAGCCCATGCGGGCCTCGAGTTCTGCCAGGACCACGCGGGCCTCGCTCAATTCTGCGGCAACGCGATCGGTGTTCTTAATGCCGAGCATTACTTGGTCGAGTTTGCGCGCGACGGCGGCTTTGCGGCCGGCAATATCGCGGACCTTTTGTCTGAGGGGCGCGATCAGGGTTGCCCACAGGCCGGCCAGGACCAGGAGCGTGACGCCGGCAACCAGGATGAGTTGGTTGCGTTTTTCTTTGGTGAGCTTGTTCATCGGGTCCTGTCGGGAAATCGGCATTCCAGGGCAAAGGAGACAAAGGGCTTGCCGTCGGCCGTGGTTCTGGGGGGAGAGAGGTTCACGAGACGAGGCTCGTTGGTTTTGCCGAGGGCGTTTTGGAAATAGGGACAGTCCATTATGGCCTTCTTGAATTGATTGACCTGGTCGCCTGGGGTGGGAGAGGTGGTGTCCCTGGCCTCCAGAGAGAGGAGAATTCTTTCGGTGGCGGTGGCTGGCCGTCCGGTGGTGGGGCGGTTCTCGGCGTCGGTGCCCGGCTTGAGTTCATCGGTCAGAACGTATGTTTGCTCGGAGCGGAAGCGGGTGAGTTGGACATCCGGGAGGGCGGCCTGCTGCAAGGCGTTCAAGAGGCTGGCCTGAAGGAAGCGGTTGGCGGAGAACTGGCGGAGGGCGTTAAGTTTTTGGTTGGCGTCGGCCAGTCTTTTTTGGTTGTCGAGCACAAGGCGGAAGGCATTGGTGTGGGAGGCGAGGCGGGCCTCGATGCGGTTGAGGTTCAGCTTGGCGATGATGGCCTGGAATTGGAGCGAGGCGGCCCAGGCCAGGAGAAGCGACACGAGGCAGACAGCGCCCCAGATGACGCGCTTGACTGGGTCGCGCCGGCGCAGCTCCTCGATGGCCTGGGCCTCGGCCAGCAGATTGAGGCGAATAGGCATAAGCTTACAATGAAGGGATGGCGGCGCCGACGGCCACGGCCAACTGCGGCGCTGCGTTGTCCAGTTCGGCGGCCAGTTGGGGCGGCAAGGCGGGCCGGAGGAATGTGAGCGGGTTCCAGGGCTTGCATTCGGCCAGGAGGTCCGCCTGAAGGGTGCGGACGACGAATTCGGAGCGGGCCGAGGCGCCGGTGAAAAAGACCCGGGCGACCGGCTTGTCCTGCTGATGCTCGAAGAAGTCCAGGGACGCGCGCAGTTCGCGGCCCAGGGGCAGAAGGAGGGACTCCAGCACGGCCTGGACTTCGGTGGGCATGCCCACTTTGATGCCCTCGGCCTCGCCATAGCTGATTGAGAGCGCCTCGGCCAGGCCGCTGGTCAACTTGTCCCCGCCGATGGCGACGACGCGGCTCATGACCAACTCCCCTTGCTGCAAGAGGCAGATGGTGGTGTTCTTGAACCCGATGTCCACCAGAGCGACGACTTCGCCGGAAAAAACCTCGGGCATGGCCATCTCGAAGGCGTTGACCGGACCAATCAATGCGGGCACGATTTCATCGGCAACAAGCCCGGCGTTCTTGACGGCCGCCTGGATGTCGTCGACGAGCTGTTTCCTGGCGCCGGCGACCAGCACGCGCTGTTTGGAGCCGGCCGGGCCGAGTTTGGCTTTCTCAAGGGATTGGCCCTTGGAAGCCGGGGCGATGAAGGAACAGTCGAAGACGTGGCCGGGCAAATCCTGCTGGAGGTAGTTCTTGCAGTTGTTCTTAAGCACCTGCCTCAGGTCGGCCAGCGGCATGGCGGGAAGATCGGCATGGCGCACCAGGGAGTCGCTCACGCCCACGGCCAGGATGACCGAGCGCGTGCCGGCGCCCAGGACGTGACTGATGTTTTTCAGATGCTCGGCCAGCAGGTCCGGAGAAAGGCCCTTCTCATAAATCGGCGCATCCAGCAAAGCATAGCCTGACAGGACAAGGCCCTGGCCATTGCGCTGCAACTCCACCGCCTTGGTTGTGCGCCCGCCCAAATCGATGGACACCAAGTGGTCCCGTTTTCTTCCGTTCCGGTTGCGGTTGTATAATGTCAAACCCATGATTCGTTCCTGAATCTTGCCTGGCTGTCCGCAAACCACGTGCCATGCTTGCCGATGGGCCTGGTCCCGGCTTAATCCCCTTCCCCGGCTCACCCCCCGCCCCCTGCTCCTGTCCATAAAGAAGACAAACCTTGTCCCGCAATCCTGGGCTTGGGGAAAGGCGGGTTGGAACGAAGGGACAACAGTCGATCCTGGAAGTGCAGGGGCCGCCAACCCAAACGAGGGAATGCCATGTCGACAAAACTCGGTTGGGTTTGGCTTTAGCCCGGCTGTTTCATGCGCCAGGGCGACACGTCTGATTAACACCGTGGCTTCAGCCCGGTGTCAACAGGCGCCTGGGACGTGGTAACCGTTTCAACGGTTTTCCTGGGAGCGCGCAAAGCCGTTGAAACGGCTGGGATGGCTCCGCGCACTACGTACACCGCGCTGAAGCGGCGGTGTTAATGAGACTGGCGGCGGGGCCCCAACCGCGTCGGGGGAATGGCGCTTACATAAGCCCATTTCAGGCCGGAAACATCCAGAAAAGCCCAATGATTCTCGCGCCGTGTGGTCTTAAGTAAGCGCCATTCCCCCGTTAGGGTTGAGGCCCGTCGCCGCCCGGTTACCCAGGGTTGGCGCCGCGCCAACCCTGGGCTTTGCTGCGCAACCCCGTTGGGGCGGTTGACGACCTCCCTCGCGCCTCCACCCGGTGGTTGACAGACGCCAACCGCCCGCTGACAATCCCGCTGGCAACGCTAACACCATATATGCGCAAACTCGTCTCTTACCTCCTTGCCCTTTTCGCCATGAACGCCATCGCTCAGGAAAAAGTCATTCCCTTGTACCCAGGACTGCCCCCGGGGTCCGAAGACTGGAAACAACAGGAGAGCGAGAACCGGACCAACCAGTGGCAGACGAGGATTGTTTACAACGTGGCCAAACCGACCCTGACCGTCTTTCAGGCCGACCCCGCCAAGGCGAATGGGACAGCACTTGTCATCTGCCCGGGCGGCGCTTTTTTTGCCCTGTCCATCGACAGTGAAGGGTTCGACGTCGCCCGCGCCCTCGCCGCCAAGGGCGTTGCCTGTTTCGTGCTCAAATACCGCCTCGTGGAGTGCAAGACCGACGACCCGACCAAGGAACTGTGGAGCAGAGGCAAGCTGGATACCGTCGTCGCTCCCGTGGTGAAACTGGCCATGGCCGACGGCCAGGCGGCCATTGGCTACGTCCGGCAACACGCCCGGGATTACGGCGTCAAGCCGGACCGCATCGGCATCATCGGGTTCTCCGCCGGAGGCACCGTGACCGCCTCGGCGGCCTTTAACTACTCCGCTGAAACGCGGCCCGATTTTGCCGCGCCCATCTATTTGCAGTACGACTGGACGATCAAGCCGGGCGGCGTGCCGGCCGATGCCCCGCCCATCTTCATTCTCGCCGCAACCGATGACCCGCTCGGCCTGGCCTCGCACAGCCTCGCCCTCTACCGCGACTGGACGGCCGCCAAAAAGTCCGCCGAACTGCACCTCTTCTCCAAGGGCGGACATGGCTTCGGCATGCGCCGGCAAAACCTCCCCACCGACCAATGGGTTGAACGATTCGCCGATTGGCTCGAGGTCCAAGGCCTGCTGCAAAAGCCGGCAGCCGGGTCCGGAGGGTGAGGCCTCCTTGGAGAGGCTGGCCAACGGTGTGCCAGTCTGCCCCGCCGAGGCGGAGAAGGCTTCGCGGAAACGCTTGCTGAACTTGCTGCAGGAGTGCAATATTGCCCTCGATGGCCGGCCCACCCGTGAATCCTTCTACACCGACCTCCGTTTTCATTGACACCAATGTTCTGCTCTACGCCGCTTCTGACGGACGGCAAGACCCGGGGAAGAAGCGGCTGGCGGGCCACCTGCAGCTTTACGACACCGTCCTGGTCGTGAAGCCTTTCGCCCAAGCGGGCCGGTGGATCCATGAGGACCCCCTGCCGCTGCGCGGACTGAGATGACCCACTCGGGTGGTTAATCGCTCTGTTCATAAAGACTCCGGGTGCGCTATGCTCGTCGGTCGAAGGTTGGGCCGGCAGCCTGCGCTTCGTCGAGCACGCTGGGTCATGCCCACGCGGGTGAGGAGACAAGATTAGCGTCTATTAGCGTCCATTAGCGGTTCAGCCCATCCCCTGCGGCTGCCCCCCTAAAAAAACACTTTGGAGCCTTTGGCATTTGTGCGACCAATTGGATGTGGCGATGCAAACGAAAAAGAACCCGGCAGCGGTGGCCCTTGGCCGGCTCGGGGGACCAAAGCGGCGGAATGCGCCGCACTCCGAGCCACTTGCGGCTTCGACACGACCTCCGAACCATGCGAAGCCCTTGGAGCCCGTCCCGATGGACCGCGGACGCTTTGCCCTGGCCGCGGGTCTTCGCCACGCTCGGGAATCCAAAATGGGAACCGGCGGGCGCGCCGCCCTGCCAGCAATCTGCTGAACACGCGCTTCGCCAGGGCTGCATCAAACTCGCTGCGTTACCCGGCATCTGTCCCGGAGGGACATCTGATAGTAGCCCGGCGTTTCAACGCCGGGATCAGCCCGCAAACAATCCCCGTCCCGAAGGGACGGCTGAAAACCAAGGGCCGATTCGGCCGTCCTGGCAACTTGCGCCCTGCCCGCCACTGTACCCGATGCGGCATTGAACCTGGCGGCAGCCCGCGCCTCACCGGGCATGCCAAACCACTCCCACGCGCGTGTGGAGAGAACTCGACTATCGGCGCTGGGCCTTGATCCGCGCCTGGAACTCGGCTGGCTGGTTCCGAGGCCGGCAGCCGTTCCGTACCAAACTCGTCCTGGCCTCCATGGGGCAAGCTTGGTAGCGTCGAGGGATGGCGAAGGCCCCGAGCGTGAAGTGGACCCGCGATCATTTCCTGATCGCGCTGAACCTGTACTGCAAGCTCCCCTTCGGCCAACTCCACAAGAGCAACCCGATAATCCAGGAGGTCGCGGCCAAGATGGGGCGGACAGCGAGCAGCCTGGCAATGAAGCTCTGCAACTTCGCCGCCCTGGACCCGGTCCAGCAGGCCCGCGGCATCCGGGGGCTGCCCGGCGCGACCAAGCAGGACCGCGCGATGTGGGCGGAGTTCCAGGAGCGGATCGAGACGCTCGCCCTAGAGAGCGAGGAGATGCTTCACGATTTGTTCACGACCGACGACACGAGGGAAGTAGACTTTTTGGCTGGCGGGAGCGTGCGGCTGGAGCGGCCAGGCGGGCTGGTCCTCCCCGAAGGGCCGACCGAAGGGAAAGCTGCCGTCCGCGTCAGGCGCGGGCAGCAGTTCTTCCGGCAGACGATTCTCAGGGCCTACGGCGTGCGCTGCTGCATCACCGGGATTCAAGTCCCTCGGCTGCTGGTCGCCAGCCATGTCAAACCGTGGCGGGACTTTCCAAGCGAGCGGCTGAACCCGCAAAACGGGTTGTGCCTCTCAAGCCTCCACGACGCGGCATTCGATGCCGGGCTTATCACGCTCGATGAGAAACTGGCGGTAGTTTTGAGCAAGCGCCTCCGAGCCTACTTTCCTCAACCTGTGCTGGAGCAAAACTTCGTCCCCTTCGAGGGGAAGCCGGTCCGGCCACCTGATAAGTTGGCCGAGCCTCGCGCGGAATTCCTTTCGTACCACCGCGAGAACATTTTCAGGGGATAGGATCGGATTACACGGCCAGGCCAGATTGATGGGCCCTGCACGATGGCCGGGTGCCGGCAGGCTGGTGTGTTCGCCGAAAGCCCGGTGGCTATACAGCCCCCTGCCAGCTTATCCGACTCCCAGGACAAAGGGCAATCGGCTTGCCTGACCATTTTTGGAGACTTTCTTTTTCGCTAATTCGCTCTGTACGCGACCGGAATGATCGAGGGACGCATCTATATGGTCTTTTTCGCTGTCGCTTGTTGATGATCGTGCTTTTTCAGCAGAATCATGGGTTGCCGCTTTCCGCCCGTGCGTCAGTGCCGAGGAGAAGCCAGCCATACGTTCTCCCATCCGGAATCCAACTCGATGCGACCGGCACGCTTTTCGTCGTAAATCAAGCGGTTGAGTTTCGGGCGCGCTGCCTTGAGCGGAAGGCCCAGGTGCGTTGAGACGCTCTCGAGCAATTCCTCGCGGCGGATCTTCCCTTGGCTTGGGATAAACAGATAGAGTGCGTCTCGCACTATCCCTGTCACCGTCGCGTCGCCTATTTTCTCCGGCAAGTCAAGCCCGGGCTGTGCTTGAGAGGACGCCCTTGGAGTTCGTCCCAACGCTGGGGAGGGAGCGGCGGGAACGGCTTTGCCGACGGGCACCAGCGGAGAGGGGGGCTGAGATAGGGGACCTTCGTCTGCGTGGAGAGGTTTTCGGTGAACATCGCCGGCGTAATCGACTGCGACCTCTGCAGGTTCGCGGTCTTTGCCTTCCGCCTGTCCATGGACTGCGTCTGAAGCTGTGGAGTGATTTGGACGATGTACAGATTTCGTTCGCGACCCTGCGCTCTGCTGGGCTTGACGTGCCGCTGAGATGGCCGCGAGAATGCCTTCCTTCTCTTGCGTCTCGTACTGCCACCAGTTTGTGCTCCAGACCCGGTGAATGCGACCCCTCCAGCCGCGCGTTTCCAGGATTCTCTGCCGTGCGCGGTCTCGGGTGCGGGCGACGAGCGAGCTGTGGTAGGCGGCGCCGTCGCACTCGATGGCCAGCAGGTTCTTCCCGCGGTCCTTTACCACGATGTCGAGGCGGAACTCACCACAGCCATATTGGCACTCGAGTTCAAAACCGAGGTTTTCCAGGAATTCGACTACCTGCTCTTCGAATGGCGATTCACAAAACACCACGTTCGACACGCCGTTGTTGCGCTTTTGAAACCGCTCGCTCGTGATGCCGAAGCCGCTCGCGGTGGCGCCGGCCTCCAGGTCCGCAAGAAAAGCCTTCAGGCAAAGGAAGCCTTCCGAGGTCGCCGACGATGAAGCGAGGTCCGCAGATGTCATGGACGAAACGACAGTCATTCCGCTTCGGGATCGAGTGATGGCGACGTTTAGACGCCGTGCCCCTCCCCTCTTTGTGAATTGCCGAAGAATTGCGGCATTGAAGTGGCCGGCCGGATTCTTCCCGTAGGTAAGGCTGACGATGATGCGATCCATTTCGTCCCCTTGGACCGTTTGGAGGTTCCGCACGAAAAACTTGGCATCGTCAGAACAGAACATTTGCACGCTTTGTGGGGCCGATTGAAGCAAATCTTCTATCAATTCCATCTGCGAGATGTTCATCGTGACAACGCCGAGCGACTTGTCGGGGAGGTCACGGACGTGCGCACCCACGAGGCTGACGACTTCTTCGGCTTCTTTCCTGTTATTACGCTGACCCTCGGTTTCCGAATAGACAGCGTTCTTAACGTAGTGAAGCCGGCGGCCGATTCCACTGACGTAGGCGGGCGGAAAAAGTTCAAGTTTTCCTCGGTAGAACCGCTCATTCGAAAATCGGATCAGGTCAGGAGTTTCACTCCTGTAGTGGGACAACAGCGTTTCAGCGCGGAGCGGGGTCTTAAACTCATTGAGCAGGCTCTCACTCAGCGATTCCTCATCACCATCATCGTCGTCAGGGTTGTAGAGACTTCTGAAATCGTCATCTGGCGGGAGCTGATGTTCATCACCCACCACAATTACCTGAGCTCCGAACGACATGGAAAGCAAACCATCGAGAACGCGAATCTGCGAGGCTTCGTCGAAGATGACCAAGTCGAACGGCGCTCGGCCGCTGTCGAAAACGGAAAGGTCAACCAGGTTTGCTAGCGACGTAGGACTCATCATCCAACACGGCTTGAATTTCAATAAAAAGTCCATGACGTAGCCCTTCTCGCCATTGTTTAGCATTGACCGAAGTGCCGGCCGTTTCTGAAGCCCATCGAGGTACTTGAGTCGGCCAAAAGCCGTGGCATGTTCAGCTTCGGCTTTCTCCATTCGTGCGGTGAGCTTCCTTTTGAGGTCATTGACGGTCCACTCGGTCAACCGTTCATCCTGCTGGATGAAAGTTTCAAGGGTTTGCCGGAGATCGGCACCATCTGGCTTGGTAATCGGATTGCATAGCCTCAGCAGGTTGAAACAGAAGAGCCGTTTGGCATGCTCTGGTTTCACGGTCCCCTCAGTGACCTTTCCCCAAAGCGAAACGAGTTCCGGGTAAGCACCGCGGATCTTCTCCTGCCATTTCTTCTTTTCTAGCCAAAGGGGATGGCGCGGAAGTTCAGCTTGGATGTCGCCAACCAGAGAGACGAGCGAACCGTAGTCGGTCAGGGCGCCGCCGGCTTTCTCGAAGTAGTGATTCAAACGCTCATACGCTTCTGCGAGTGACGCTTGGTGAGTTTTCAGGCGGCTTTGTATGTCGCTCCAGAGTCTCCTGTCTATGTCGAGGCGCTGGACACCGGACAATCGCTCGAACATGTCCCGCCAAGCGATGCTCTCGCGCACGAACTCCCAATCTGGAAACGCATGGCCCGGCGCGTTGATGCCTCTGTAATCCTCCAGCTTGCGGAGCCGCTCATTGCACCTGGCGAACTCTCGCTGAGCGCCGATGCCCGAGAGGATGGGCTGCGCTCTATCGCCGGCCTGCCGTGCCCACGTTTCGAGAAAGTTTCGCAGCCGCTCGCTCGCATGTTTGTGGAGTTGGATGGCGTTCTCCACGTGATCCGATTGGCAATCTGGAAAGACGAGCCCGTCGAACGCGTTCAGCAAAGCTTGCACTTCGCCTAGAAGGCGGTGATTCGGCGCTTCCCAGATCGTCTGCCAGTGGACGCCGCCCAGGTCGAAAAGGTCGTTCCGGCTGCGCAGTTGTTCAACCAGGGCCGCTGCTGCCTCCAGGCGCTTCACGTCTTCGTGAGCCAGCATCTCCTCGAACTTGTCTGGCTGCTCGTGTCCAACCGCCAGATAGTTCGCAGTAAGCTGCGTGAGCAGCACATGCACTTCGGAGGCCTCGCGGAGGGACGCGACGATCCGCTGCGTGGAAATGGCGTGCAGGGTTAGCTCCCACCAGCCCTTAAAGCCACGTGCGGGGATCTCTGGATAGACTTGGTAGAGGGCAAACTTGCATTTGCGGTCGTTGACGAATTTCAGGCAATAGCTTACGCGGTTGAAGCCGTTCTCGGCTTTGGCCTCCACATGCGCCCAGTGCGTCGCCGCAATGCGTTCTAGGGCGGTGAAGTGCAGACGCGATGGAGCGGTGACCGCCTGCTGGCCGCAGGCGCGCAACTGCCCAATCCAGCCGGTGACTGAATGCACCGGAGTTGATTGTGGCGACCACCAACTCCGGGGGATGGAGCACTGTAACGTCCCAAGGCGCAGCACCGCCTCCAACTGGGCGCGCCGGAATTTCAGCAGCGGTGAATAGACGAGGCCGAGACGATCGCACAACCGCTGATAGACTGGCTGTGTCGCTTCCAGATCCGCCCTCTGCGTGTCGTGTGCTTCGGCGCGCTCCGACATGTCCCGCCACGTCATGCATCGTTCGGATGCGAGGAGGGCCTTTGCCTCCTGTTCGGCCTCAGCCGGGTAGAGCACATCAAGCGGGACGGGATGCCGCGCCTTAACCAATTCGTCACGTTTCGACCAGACCCGCTGCAACTCGCTCAACTCGGGCAAGGATACATCTCTGTTCCCGACTACCCCGTGATGGCAAGCCGGCCGCTGCAACACGACTTCCGCAAGCGCCAGCATCGCAGCCGCATCAGCGTCTGACGCCAACTTTGAATCGGCTCCAACCGATGCCGTCATCTCACGCAGTTCATTGAGCGCATCGAGTTGGGCGAGAATCTTCTGGCTCAGATCGGTCAAGTCGTTCTCGACAAACGGGTTGTTGGCGAACGCTTCGGTTCGTAGGTGATTCCACAGGCTGGTGGAGTTGGTGGCGATGGCAGCAAACCCAGGCCATCCGCCGATAGCTTGGAGGAGCGGCGCCAGACGCTCGCTCGAAATAGCCTGCCAGTTGGCGATATCGAGCGGGGGCACGTTTCCGCCGAGTTCCTTCTTCAACCGAATCAGCCCCCCCAACGCCTCGGCGTTGGAAACCTGCATCGCGGCGTGACAAATCTTGCGGCCAAAGCGAACGCGCCCATTGAGTATTTCCCGCGTCTGGCTGAGTTGCGCAAACGGATATTGCATTTGCCCGGTGTGGCCGGAGAATTTTTCGGTTGCCTGGCGCAAGAACTCCTTCTTGTCGAGACCCTCGTCGTGAAGGTTGAGCAACGCTGGCTTCAAACCGGCGCACGCAAGACGTTCCTCGACCTGAGCAACGGCTTCCTTCTTGTCGCAAACAAGAAGAACGCTACGGCCACGCCAGAAAGCATTGCTGATAATGTTGGCGATGGTCTGGGATTTTCCGGTGCCTGGGGGCCCCTCGACCTGGAGGCTGCAACCTCGGGCTGAAAGCTGAACCACCCTCAACTGACTGTCGTCACACGGAAGGACCATACCCAGGTCCTCCAGCCCTTCGTCTGTGGTTTCGAAGGGTTGCGGCACGTCTGTCTGCCGCCCTTCGAGCTTGGCTTTAATGACCGGATTTTCTGCCAGGACTTGGCACAAACGTGGGTCTTCAAAGCGCTCCTGAATCACCATTTGCTGGCTGCTGACAAGGCCGACGTAGCCTACCGCCTCAACCTTGACAGCGCGGTTTGTGAGTTGCGATTTCACCCAATTCGTTACGTCGACTGGGTTTGGATCGTCCGTTAGGGTGCCTTCCACGGCGATGCCAAGGTTCCGCAGATGAGTCCTGAGGACGGGATTGAAAACCCAATTTTCGTTATCCCCGACGTTCGCGCGGACATTTTGCCCACTGGCGCTGAGCGATGCTTTTTTCAAGCAAACCGGGAAGAGGGCGCTCCTAGGTTGCTGGTCAACGCCGCCAGCAATGGTCACCTCCACCGAGCCGAAGCAGAGGAATGCGCAGCGCTCACCACGCTCTCTGATGCGAGTGGTGAAGTTCTTCAGGAGATTTCGGGCGATGGGATCGCTCGTAGTGCCGATGGGCAGCGAACCACCGTCAGCGATGTCGCTGAACTCGAAAGCCTGAAGCTTCCGGAACCGCTTCACCGGCATCTTGACGAGCGGGTTATTCAATCCGCGCTCAGTGGAGTGGCTCAACCACCGCTTCAGGTATTGCGTGAAAGTCTCAGCCATTTGCTTGGACCCTATCAAATTGGGCTCTTGGCGACAAGCGTGTTCCGTCGCCCTGAGTGATCGTGGCAGGTTGCAAGACATTTGCGTTTGCGGCTGAAGGAGGCCACAGGTGCGAGATGCTAGAATTTGTCCTCGGGCAATGCGTTGTGTGGCTGGCTTCTTTTTCGTGGGCCAGGGCGGCACCTGCCAGGGCTTCGCGTTTGGGCGGGTGGCGGATGCCCTGGCCGGCGGAAAGGAAGCTGCGCTCTACGGGCGTACTACTCACGTTAAGGCGACGGCCTCGAAGCGAAATTCCCGGTTCCCCGTCAGCCGTCGTCTTTGCCCAAAAATGAACGTTTTCCAGTTTCATTTGCCGCAGCCCGGAATCAGGGAGTAGGACAATCGTGAGTACGCGTCCAGCAAAAAATCAGCGCATCTGAGCGGCCAGAGGTGCAACGGGAGCCCGGCCAGCCGGGCAGCCAGTCCACAGTCCACAGTCCACGGTCCAGAGGGCGGAGGCGAAGGGCCGATTGAGAATTGCAAATTGCAGAGGCTCTTGCAAAACGAAGGCTCGGATTTCCCAAAAATACAGTGTTGTCTAATCCAATCCGACGCCAATTTCTTTCCCGCGGCGCTTTCGGGGCCCTTTGGGGCCAGCCGCCAGGAAATTCGCCGGCGCCGGGCACACCGCTGCCTTGGCGCCGGACCGGCGACCCAGCAGGCGGTGGTTGTCGGTTTAGCGCCTCAGCACAACCGCTGGTAAAACTGACTGGCCGTCAGCGCAATCAGCCCGAACATCAGATGGGCCATCACCTTGGCCGCCCCGCGCACGCGCACAAAACGGCCTCCAAAGTTGTCTTTGAGGTTGCTGTTAACCCGTTCGGCGGCGCTGCGTTCCTTGAAGCGTTGCGCTTGCGCCGGGTCAAGCGGGATCGGTTCTCCGCCCCGGGGATTGGGATCAATGATGGGCACATGGCCCAGTGCCCGCACAAACTGGTGGATGGCGGGGGCGTCATAGGCCGCATCCATCAGTTCGTAGAGCGCCGTGACACGCTGGGCGCTCATCTGCGCCAGCGGGATGGCCGCCTGCGAATCATGGACCGAGGCGCTGGTCAGGATCGCGCTGACCGGAATGTCGCCATCCATCACGTCCAGATGAAGTTTGTAACCGATCCAGTGCTCGGTGTGCCCCTTGCTGTTCTTCTTGCAGCCGATGTCGCAGGGTTGGGGCAAGCCTGCCAGGTTTTCGGCCAGCGAACGCTCGGGCTGGAGCGCCAGGCGCTTGGGGGGAACTTCTGGACGAACCTCCCCCTTCTTGGGGCGGCCTCGCTTCTTGGGAGCCGCCGGCACCGTGGCCTTGGCGGGCTTGAGCAAGGGCCGTTCGTGGCCTTGGATCGCGGTGGCATCGCGGCTCAGATGCCCCACCAGTTTGTCCCCTTGCTGGGCGCGCACCATCGCGGCGTGAACCTGTTGGGGCAGTTCCCCGGCCGAAAACTCGGCAAAGGCGCGCGAAAAAGTCCACTCCTCCGGCACCTCGCCCGCGCTTTCCCAACCGCAGAGCCGCCGCAACACGGGCCGAGCGGCGAGCCCGTCCAGCAAGCCGCGGGTCGTGGAGAATTGATAAACCGCCTTGGCGATGAAGGAGTTGAAAATCCAGTGCCGTTCCTCGGGCTTGCGCCCGATGCCCTGCCAGCGGTAGGGCTCCATCAGCGGGCCGGCGGGGACCAGAGCCATGACCGCAACAAACTCACGGTCTTTATCGGTCAGCTCCCCGACTTCCTCCACCAGCGTAGGGAAAAGTCGGCGCTGAAGATGTTGCCAAACGTCCTGCAATGTGAGCGCCATGGAGATCCGATCCCAGCGGATGAAAATCGTTCAAAAAAAGTCACCCGAGCTTCCGCGTTTTGCAAGACCCTCTGCAAATTGCAAATTTCGGAGGGGGCGGCGGTGGAGGAGGGTTGGGGTTGTTTCTCGGACCCTCACCCCTGCCCCTCTCCCATCGGATGGGAGAGGGGTGGACTATTGTGGGGGCGTAACCCAGGGCGGCGCTCGTTCCTCGCTTGCCCTGGGCTGGTATATGCCGCCCTTACAGGGCTTTGGGAAGGGGAAGGGGCGTGCCTGTTTGGCTGGGTCGCTCCATAGTCCACGGTCCAGAGGCCGGAGGGCAGAGGGCGGAGGCAAGGGGCGAGAGGTCAGAGGCCAGAGGCCAGAGGTCAGAGGCCAGAGGCCAGAGGTCAGAGGCCAGAGGCCAGAGGTCAGAGGCCAGAGGCCAGAGGTCAGATGCCAGAGGCCAGAGGTCAGATGCCAGAGGTTGGAGGGCGGAGGGGGGGAGCCGATTGAGAATTGCAAATTGCAAATTGCAAATTGCAAATCTCGGAGGGGGCGGCGGAGGAGGAGGGCGGGGGTTGTTCCTCAGACCCTCACCCCTGCCCCTCTCCCATCGGATGGGAGAGGGGATGATTATTGTGGGGGCGTAACCCAGGGCGACGCTCGTTCCTCACTTGCTGGGCTGGTATATGTCGCCCTTGCAGGGCTTTGGGAAGGGGAAGGGGCGTGCCCGTTTGGGCGGAGGTCATCGCGGCGCTGGACTCTCCGTCACACAGCCCGCGTTCAGGCGGTGGGCGCAAAGAGACATTCCCGGTTCCCAGTGCGCCGTTACCTTTGCCCAAGAAGGGAGCTTCTCGGGTTTCCCCTTGGGCGCACGACAGCGAACCCCGAGAGGCAGCACCCGGGAGGCACTGCCGGCTCGTTTGAGACACCAACGGCGTCATTTATACCAGCCCAGGGCAATGCCCTGGGTCTATCGGCCAGAGACCATTCTGAGCGCTGAAAGCGCGATCCCTTGTGCTGATGGATCGAATCGGTCCGGCTCCGTCCGCTCGCGCGGCGGCCGGATGGGCAAAGCCCCGCCATCGCGGGCGGCAAAAAACCTCCCTTGACGTGTGTATATCTTTGCTATACATTATCCCCATGATGAAAACAGAAACCATCACGGGCCGCAGGAGCCAGGGTTTTTGCGCCTCTTGCGCCTCTTCGCGGCTATCCGGATTTGCTCTGTGCGGCGGCCCGGCCGGCCCTTTTCCTTTCAAATTTGTAATTCTGCCGAAAGGTTCCCGTCATGGGGAGGGTGTCTATTAATCCAGAACGGAACAGTGAGCAACGATCGAGAACCAGAACTGACAGACGAGAGCAAGAATATGAAACGCTTATTTCATCGAATGGGCAATCGGATGGGCGCCCTGGCATTGGGCGCGGCGGTGGCGGCGGCAGGCACGGCGCTTGCCTTTACCCAAAAGAGCCAGGCCGACTCGCACGGCGCGCCGGTCAAGGTGGAGGTGGATGAGCGCCCGGTGGCGCGCGACGCCGGCGGACGAACGACGTTTGCGCCGGTGGTCAAAAAGGTGGGCCCGGGCGTAGTGAAGGTGTTCACGACGACCAAAGCGCGCGAGATGTCCTACAGCGCGCCGCCGGAGATGGACGATTTCTTCCGGCGGTTCTTTGGGGAGCAATTCGGGGAGCGGGCGCCGCGGCGCAGCTACGGCATCCCGAGCCAGAAGGGCGTAGGCTCGGGCGTCATCGCTACCAAGGACGGCTACATCCTGACCAACAACCACGTGGTGGACGGGGCGGATGAAGTGAAGGTGGCGTTGCAGGATGGGCGGGAGTTTACAGCCAAGGTGATTGGGCGCGACCCCAAGACCGACGTGGCAGTGATCAAGATTAATGCGAACAACCTGCCGGCCGTCGCGATGGCCGACAGCGACAAGGTGGAGGTGGGGGACATTGTGCTGGCGGTCGGCAATCCGTTCGGCATCGGACAGACGGTAACGACGGGCATCGTGAGCGCCACGGGCCGGGGCGGCACCGTGGGTCTGGATTACGAGGATTTCATCCAGACGGATGCCGCGATCAATCCGGGCAATTCGGGCGGGGCGCTGGTGGACGTGGAAGGGCGTCTCATCGGCATCAATACGGCCATACTGAGCCGGAGCGGGGGCAACCAGGGCATCGGGTTCGCCATCCCCGTCAACCTGGCCCGCAGTGTCATGGACAGCCTGGTGAGCGACGGGCGCGTGACGCGGGGTTACCTGGGGGTGAGGCCGCAGGATGTCACGCCGGCGCTGGCCAAGGAGTTCAAGCTCCAGGACGCTACGGGGGTGCTGCTGGGCGATGTCACGGCGGACAGCCCGGCTGAGAAGGCCGGACTCAAGAGCGGGGACATCATCCTGGAGTTCGGCGGCAAGAAAGTGAAGGACGCGCGGCACTTCAGGCTGGAGGTTGCCCAGACGCGGCCGGGTCAAAGCGTGCCGGTCAAGCTCCTGCGCGATGGCAAGACGGAGACACTCGAGGTCAAGGCCGGGGAAGTCCCGGGCACCCAGACACTGGCCAAGGCCGAGAAGTCTGAGAGCGGGGACAACGGCACGCTTAACGGCGTGACGGTGGCCGACCTGGACCGGGCGGCGCGGCAGGAACTCAAAGCGCCGGAGAACCTCAAGGGCGCAGTCATTACTGAAGTCCAGCCCGACTCTGCGGCGGCCGAGGCCGGCCTGCGGCCTGGAGACGTGATTCAGGAAATCAACCGAAAGCCGGTCAGAGACGCCAACGAGGCGGTGAAGTTGACCGAGCATCCCGAGAGCAAGACTACGCTGCTGCGCATCTGGCGCGAGGGCGGCAGCCACTATTTGCTCGTGGACGAGAGCCAGGAGGGCGCCAAGGCCGGCTGATTTTCCCCGAGTGGCAACGAGACCCTCCCCTGCCCTTCACACCCGGGCGGGGGAGGGTTGTCTTTTAACAGAGACGATTTGCAATTTCCCATGGGCAAACTATGCTCGGCGCAGAAACCGTCAAACGGCGATGCGCGTACTGGTGGTCGAAGATGACAAGAAGATAGCCTCCTTCATCATGAACGGGCTGAAGCAGAGCGGCTATGCGGTGGACGGCGCGGCAGACGGCGAGGACGGCCTGTTCCACGCGCGGACCATCGCTTATGATGCGCTGGTAGTGGACGTGATGCTGCCGAAGTTGGACGGGCTGAGCCTGGTTCAACAATTGCGCGCCAAGGGGGGCCGCGCGCCGGTCCTGATTCTCAGCGCGAAGGCCTCGGTGGATGACCGGGTGCGGGGGCTCCAGGCGGGAGGGGATGATTATTTGACGAAACCGTTTGCGTTTTCGGAGTTGCTGGCGCGCGTCCAGGCGCTGATTCGGCGCTCGACGCTGGCCCCGGAGCCGACGCGGCTGGCGGTGGGAGACCTGACGCTGGACCTGCTCACGCGGGAGGTGAGGCGGGGCGGGGAGGAGATCGAGCTGCAGCCGCGCGAGTTTGCGCTGCTGGAGTATCTCATGCGCCAGGCCAACCGCCCGGTCACCAAGACGATGATACTGGAGCATATTTTCGACTACAGTTTCGATCCGCAGACCAACGTGGTGGACGTGCTGGTACACCGGCTGCGCAGCAAGGTCGATAAAGACAAGGCGATGATCCACACCATCCGAGGAGTCGGCTATGTCCTCCGGCCTGCTTGAGACGCTGCGGCGGAACGTGGCCGTGCGGCTGAGCCTGTGGTATGCGTTCATCTTCACGTTGAGCAGCCTGGCGTTGTTTGGGTTCGCCTATTACCTGCTGGCGGCGGCGGTGGGGAGCAAAGACCGGGAGGTGCTCGAGGCGCGGTGGAAAGAGATTGCGGCGGTGTATGACGGGGGGGGACCCGTGGCGCTGCGCCTGTGGGTGCAAGGCCAGCCGCCGGCGGTGCGGCAGGGGCTCTTCATCCAGGTGGTCAACCGCTTCGGCATCCTCTGCCGCATCGCGCCCTCCGACTGGGTGACCTTCAAGGATGAGCCCGGGTGGGCGGGCTACCTCAAGCGGGGCATCGTGCGCATCCCGCAAAACGAGGAACGGGACTTCATGCTGGCATACGGGCAAGTGGCCGACAACTCGCAGTTGCAGGTGGGGCGCATCACCAACAGCCGGGAGGCGCTGTTGAACCCGGTGCGGCGGAGTTTCATGGCGGCGGGCACGGTGACGGTGCTGCTGGGGTTCCTGGCGGGGGCGTTTTTTGCGCAACGGGCGATGCAGCCCATCCGGCAGATCGTCGCCACCGCCCGGTCCATCATTGCGACCGGCCGGTTCAGCGCCCGCGTGCCGGTGCGCCAGGCTTACGAGGACGAGTTGGACGAATTGGTGGGCTTGTTCAACCGGTTGCTGGATAAGAACGAGGCGCTCATCGGCGCCATGCGCGAAGCGCTGGACAATGTGGCGCACGACCTGCGCACGCCTCTGGCCCGGCTGCGCGCCATGGCCGAGGTGGCCTTGGCGCCAGGGGCGGACCCCGCCGCCGCCCGCGAGGGGTTGGCCGATTGCGTCGAGGAATCCGAGCGCATGCTCAACATGCTCAACACGCTCATGGACATTACGGAGGCCGAGGCGGGCATGATGAACCTGCGGCGCGAACCGGTGGACCTTTGCCAGCTCGCGCGCGAGGTCGTCGAGCTGTACGAGTACGTGGCCGAGGAAAAGAAAATCGGCCTGCACCTTGATTTCCCGCAGGCGCCGGCGCCGGCTTCCGGAGAGGCATCGCCGGTTCTGGCCCAGGTGGATCGGGTCCGGATGCGCCAGGTCTTTGCGAACCTGCTGGACAACGCGATCAAATACACGCCCCAGGGCGGCAGCGCGACCCTCTCGGTGCGCAACCAGCCGGACGCGGCAGTGGCCATTTTCCGCGACACCGGCATCGGGATTCCGGCCGAGGAGCAGGACAAAATCTGGCAGCGGCTTTACCGGGGCGACAAGAGCCGCTCGCAGCGGGGCCTTGGGCTGGGGCTGAGCCTGGTCAAGGCCGTAGTTGAGGCGCATGGTGGAAAAGTGACGGTCTGGAGCAAGGTCAACGAAGGGGCCGTATTTACGGTGCGCCTGCCCAGGAGCGTGGAGCGTGGGGCGTGAAGCGCGGGTTGTGTAGCGTGGAGCGTAGAGCGTAGAGCGTGTATGGATGCAGTTTATCAGTTCGAGTTTAAAGTGCCCGACACAGCGGTGGACGGGAATCGCCACGTCAACAATGTCGCGTATCTGCAATGGATGCAGGAGGCAGCCATGCGGCACTCCGAGGCGGCCGGTTGCACGAGGATGACGCGGGCTGGCGGGGCAACATGGGTCGTGCGCACACATCGCATCGAGTATCTGAGGCCCGCGTTTGCCGGAGACATGCTCAGGGTGCAGACGTGGGTTGCCGACTTGCGCAAGGTCCGTTCGCTGCGCCGCTACAAGTTCATCCGGGTTGCCGACGGCAGCGTGCTGGCGCAAGGCGAAACCGATTGGGTATTTGTCGATGCCCTAACCGGGCGTCCTCGGGGGATCCCGGCGGAGATCCGAGAGGTGTTTCAGGTGGCGCCGGACCTCGGATGAGCCGTGAGGTCAGAGCGTCGGGAGCGTGGAGCGTGGAGCGCGGGGGGCGGGGAGCGCAGGAGCGTGGAGCGGGGGAGCGTGGAGCGGGGGAGCGTGGAGCGTGGAGCGTGGAGCGTGGAGCGTAAGGGCATTGTCGAGCTTGCGACGCTCCACGCTCTCACGCTCTCACGCTCCACGCTCCCGCGCTTGCACGGGCGCTCACTTGGTTTCCCGCCGGGCCAGGACAGCGCCGCCAGTGATGCCGGCGTTATCGCCCAGTTTGGAGGCGACGATTTCGACGCCTTTCATGGAGCCGGGCATGGCGTAGTCCTGGGCGGTTTCCACGATGACGCCCATCATTTCGTCGGCCAGGGCTTCGATGACGCCGCCGCCCAGGACGATGACTTCGGGATTGAGGATGTTGACGAGGTTGGCGGTGGCGATGCCGATGTACTCGGCGGCGCCCTCGACGATGCGGTCCACGAATTTATCGCCCCGGCGGATGGCCTTGCGGAGGTCGCCGCTGCGGAGATCGTCAAGGTCGTTGCCGAGGATGTCGGTCAGGACGGTTTTCTGGCCGTCTTTGATGCCGGCCTTGATCTGCTGGAAGATGGCGGTGCGGCTGGCCAGGGCCTCGAAGCAGCCTTTGTTGCCGCAGCCGCATTTGGGGCCGTTGACTTCGAGGACCATGTGGCCGATCTCGCCGGCGGTATGGCCAAAGCCGCTGAAGAGTTCGCCGTTGAGGATGAGCCCGCACCCGATGCCGGTGCCGACGAAGATGCCGACCATGTGCCGGGGTTTGGATTTGAACTCGGCCACATAGACGCCCAGCGAGCAGATATTGCCGTCGTTTTCCACGAACACCGGCACGCCCAGTTGTTTTTCGAGGGCCTTTTTGAGGGGCACCTCTTTCCACCCCTCCATGTTCGGGGCGAAAATGACCGTTCCTGCGGCGAAGTCGACCGCTCCTGGAGCGCCGATGCCGATGCCGGCCACCTGCTTGAGGGTTAGGTCGGCCTCGTCCACGGCATCCTGAACGCAACGAGCGATACGCTCGACGACGGCTTCGACGCCGCGTTGGGATTTGGTGCTGACCTTGGCGGTGCTGAGAGACTCGAGCGAGTGGGAGAAGACGCCGGCGAGTATCTTGGTGCCGCCCAGGTCAACGCCGACGACGTATTCTGCTTTGGTATTGGTATCCGGCATGGCAGGAGGGGTGGGTTAAGGACTTAATTTAATTGGTCACTTGCGCGCAAGGACGGCGCCGATTTTTTTGCGGAGGTCGGCGTTGAGGGCATCGGCGGAACGGAGGCCATCGACGATGGTGAAGCCATAGGTGGCCTGCAAATGGCGGAAGGTCTTTTGCATCATGATCTGGTATTTCATGAAGCTGTCGAACATGTCGCGGGAGAGGCCCAGGTCCATGCCGCTTTCCCAGTAATCGAGGGCGCTGTTTTTGGCGAAACTGCGTTGGACCAGTTCTTCGGGGGGGACGTTGAGGTAAAAGACGGCATCGGGCTCGAGGGCGATGCCGTAGAGGTTATTGAGCCAAAGCTCGTCCATGCCGCGGACCATGTCGCGGGCCATCAAGGTATAGATATAGCGGTCGGCCAGCACGACGAAGCCGGCCTTAAGGGCTGGGAGGATCATGTTCTCGAGCTGGTCGGCGAAGTCGGTGGCGTAAAAGAGGCTCAGGGTAGTCCGGCTCAGGATGTTGCCCTTCTGGGCATTCTCGAGTTCCTCGCTGACGAGGGTGGAACGTTTGAGGCCGACCTGGACGGTGGCGTGGCCGCAGCCCTCCAGCCAATCCACCAGCAGGGCGATCTGCGTCGAACGCCCTGAGCCGTCGGCCCCTTCGACGACGATGAGCTTGCCGGCCAGCAGGTCGAGGTCAACGTTGGGGATGCCGTGGCCGTAAAAGCGGCGGCGTGAGGGGCCGGGAACGACGATATGATTCTGCAGAACGTGTTTCATTCGACTTGTTCCTCCCGGTCGGAGATGAGGGCCATGGCGGGTGCAGGGCGTTCGGCGCGCCGGGCCGGCAGGGGCCGTTCGGCGCGCCGGAAGTCGGCGAGGTTAAGCCGTTGGCCGAGCAGCTCGCGGATGACGGCCTGCTGTTTCTCGACGAGTTCATTGGCATCAATGCCCAGGAAATTGAACTCGGTGCTCATGGCCAGGTATTGCTCAAGAATACGCCCCTGGAAGATGCGGAAGCTCTCGTATGGGTCGGTGGAGAGCCGCAGGTCCATGCCGGCCTCGAAGTATTTCAAGAGTGGGCGGCCATCCAGGATGCGCTGGAGCGAGACGTGCAGGTCGGCCTTGAAGAAGAAGGTGAGGTCGGGCAGGGCGGCGAAGTTGTAGATGCCCCGGACCCATTCCGGGGGGCAGCCGCGCACGACGTCGCGGGCGAACGCGGTGAAGATGTAACGGTCGCACAGGACCAGGTAACCGGCGCGCAGGAGCGGAACCAGGTGGCGCTCGTAACGATCGGCAAAATCGGTCGCGTGAATGAGGCTGAAGGTGGTGGGCGTGAGCAGTTCGCGTTTTTTGGCCTTGCTGGTGGCGGCCTTGACCAGCTCGGAAGAGTTCCACTCGCTAAAATAGACCTTAAGGCCCTGGAGTTCCAGCCAGCGTTTCAGCAGGTGAATCTGTGTGGATTTGCCCGAGCCATCCAGCCCTTCCACGGCGATCAGCCGCCCCGGAAAATTGAGTTCAGCAAACGTCTTCATCACGACTTCTGGAACACTAAATCTTCGCCGCCACAAGACAATGTTTTTCGCAGAGGCTCACTGCTTCTCGGCGCAGTGAATTGCCATGGCCCCGCCCAGGAGGTTGATGAGGCGGACCTTGGCCAGGCCCAACTGGCGCATGCGCGAGGCCAGGAGCTGCTGGGACGGATAATCTGCCAGGGATTCGAGGATGTAAGCGTAGGCGCTGGCGCTGCCGCCGAACACCCGGCCCAGCAAAGGGACGAACAGGCGCAGGTAACCAAAGTAAAGACCCCGCCAAAGGGGGTCGTCCGGCTTGCCGAAGTCCAGCACCAGCAACCGCCCGCCGGGCTTGGCCACGCGCTGCATTTCCCGCAACCCGGCTTCCCAACTCGCCAGGTTCCGCAAACCGTATCCCACGGTGACGATATCAAACGAGCCGTCCCCAAAAGGCAGCCGCTGGGCATCTCCCCGGACAAACCGGATGACTTCGCGCTCCGGTGTTGGCCCTTCGGCCTTCGGCCGATTGTTGGCGGCCAGGATGGCCGCCCCATGGCTGGCTTGGCCCTTTCGCCTTCGGCCTTCTGCCGCCACGTCGAGCATGGCCTCGCTGAAATCCAGGGCGACGGTTTCCGCGCCGCAACGCGCCAGGGCCAGGGCCAGGTCTCCGGTGCCGCAGCAGAGGTCGAGGGCGCGCAGGCCGGGCCGGGGAGCGGCCAATTGGATAAGGCGTCGCTTCCAGCGCCGGTGCAGGCCCAAGCTCTGAAGGTCGTTGAGGAGGTCGTAGCGCCGGGCGATACCGGCGAACAACTCGTTGACCTTGGCGGCGCGCTGCTCGCCCGGAACATAGTAGCTGTGGCTCATGCGTAGGCGGCAGGCTAGAGCCTGTCCGGCCCCCGCGCATCCTGCACGAAGCCGAGGCCAGAGGCCACGAAATTTGGCGCGACGAGTGAGCCTGGCGCAACAGGGTGAAGGGGTAATTATCACCAGCCATATTTCATACCCCGGCGAGAAGTTCCATTAACACCGTGGCTTCAGCCCGGTGTGAGAACGCGCCCGGCTCGCCCCAACCGTTTCAACGGTTTGGCTGGGGGGGGCCGGAAAGCCGTTGAAACGGCTGGGACCGCTTGCCGCACACGCACACCGCGCTGAAGCGGCGGTGTTAATCAGATCGGCGGCTGGCCAACATTTCTACGGGTTGTACCCCATAGGCAATTCGCCACGGCCAGGATACAACCTAAGCAAACTCTGGAATGGTTACGACATAAGGTGAGTTGGCCCTGCAGATAATCGTGTCTGGTGGAAGACGCCGGGAGGCGGCGTGCTTCCGGGCGGGCAGTTTGGAAGACCCTTAGCAACCGAGCAGAAACAGAATGAAAACAGCGGACGAGCGGCTGTTGAGCCGGCAATTAGCGGGACCGAAGCGTGTATGGCTCAGCCTGATGGTTTTTGGATGCGGCGTCCTGGCGGGGCGCGCGGACGTTATCACCTGGGTGAACAGCGCGGGCGGCAATTGGAACGCGGCCTCGAACTGGAGTCCGAGCCAGGTGCCGGGCGCGGCAGATGACGCCGTGCTCACCGGGGGCGGGAGCTACACCGTCACCGAGGATGGCACCAACTCGGTCAACAGCCTGACGCTTTCCGGCGGGGGCATTACGTTTTTGGTGCTGAGCAACCGGACATTCAATGCCCTGAACGGCATCAACGTGAGCGCCGGGGCGGTTGTGGACGCGGGGACGATCAACTGCAGCGGGCTGAACGTGGGGGGGGGCGCCATTTACGGGCCGGGGTTGCTGAGCATGAGCGGCTCCAACTCCTGGAGCGGCGGCGTATTCACCCTTTCATCTCAAAACCCCGGCGGCACACTGGTGCTGGCCCGCGGGGCTGCCTTCACCCTCGCCGGCGCTGCCGACCACGATCTGCCCGGATGGACGTTCAACATTTCGGGCACGGTGGTCCACACCGGAGGGCGCGTGCGCGGCGGCTACAGCAGCACGATCAACAACGGCGGTTTCTGGCTCGAACAGGTGGACCAGACCTTCAATGACGATTACCAAAACGGGCCATTGTCTTTCGTCAACAGCGGCACGTTCCGGAAGACGGCCACGAGCGGGACCACAACCTTCGCGGGCGGCGTGCCCCTGTCGAACAACAGTCTGGTGGACGTGGAGAGCGGAACGGTTCTTGTGAGCGGCGGGGGCGCCAGCACCGGCACCTTTAACGCCGCCACAAACGCGGTCTGTAATTTCAACAACTCCTGCTTGTTCAATGAGGGCACCGCCTTCACTGGCACTGGGCAGAACCTGGTGACGGGCGGGACTGCCAGCTTTGATGGGGCGATAGTCTCGACCAACCTCCAATGGGCGGGCGCCAACATCGGGGGCAGCGGCGTCATTGGCGGAACCTGGACGTGGACGGCTGGGTACATCGTCGCGGGGAGCACGCTCACGGTGGCGACCAATGGCGCGATGACGTTGGCGGGAAGCAATGGGAGTGAGAACGATCTTTACGGCCTGCTGACCAACGCGGGGACGATTCGTCTGGTGAGCGGCAACCTGCGGACGCGGGGCGATAATGGGGCGGGCAACCTGGTCAACGCGCCGGGCGGCTCGGTTGATTTCCAGGCCGATGTGTCGCTGGACTCTTACAGTGGGGGCAGCGTCACCAACCAGGGAACACTGCGCAAGTCGGGCGGGACCAACACCAGCTCCATCAATACCACCCTCTACAATTACGGGACCGTGGACGCGCGGACTGGAACGGTCGCGGTCAGCAGTGGCGGGAACGCCAGTGGGGCCTTCATCGCCGGCGCGGGGGCGACCTGCGACATCGCCAACTCGTTTTCGTTCCTGGCCGGCGCCGCGTTCGGAGGGGCGGGCACAAACCTGCTGAGCTCCGGCGACATGGCTTTCGGCGGCAGCATCCTCTGCACGAATCTCTATTGGGGGTCAGGTGCTTGGATCACAGGCACGCCGATAATTCCCTCCGGCAATCTGCTTTACGTGACAGGCGGGGGCGGCTACAACGACCTCTATGGCTCGCTCACCAACGCGGGCGCCATTTGGGTGCTGAGCGGGACGCTGCGGACGCGGGGCGACACTGGAGCGGGGAACCTGGTGAACGCCCCGGGCGGGTTGGTGGATTTCCCGACGGATGTGTCCATAAGCTCGTATGCCGGGGGTAGTGTCATCAACCAGGGAACGTTGCGCAAGTCCGGCGGGAACGGCATCAGCTACATCTCTAGCGCGCTTTACAATTACGGGATGGTGGACGTGCAGAGTGGAACGGTCCAGGTCAGCAGTGGCGGAAGCGCCACCGGCGCCTTCATCGCCGAGACCGGGGCGACCTGCGTCTTCGATAGCTCGTTTTCGTTTGCGGCCGGCGTTGTTTTCGGAGGGGCGGGCACGAACCTGCTGGGCGCCGGCAACATGGCCTTTAGCGGGAGCATCTTCTGCACGAATTTGTATTGGGGGTCGGGCGCTTATATAACGGGCACGCCGGCGATTCCTTCCGGCAATGTGCTTTACGTGGCGGGCAGTAGCGCGAACGGCGGCCTAAACGATCTGTATGGCTCGCTCACCAATGCGGGCGCCATTTGGGTGGTGAGCGGGACGCTGCGGACCCGGGGCGATAGCGGGGCGGGGAATCTGGTGAACGCGCCGGGCGGGTTGTTGGATCTGTTGCCGGGTGTGTCCCTGGGTTCGTGGGCCGGGGGTAGCGTCACCAACCAGGGAACACTGCGCCTGTCGGGCGGGAGCGGCATCAACTACATCGGTGCCGCGCTCTACAATTATGGGACGGTGGACGTGCAGAGCGGAACGGTCGATGTCGACAGCGGCGGGAGCGCCACCGGCGCCTTCATCGCCGAGGCCGGGGCGACCTGCGTCTTTGACAGTTCGTTTTTGTTTGCGGCCGGCGTTGTGTTCGGAGGGGCGGGCACGAACCTGCTGAACTCTGGCAACATGACTTTCAGCGGGAGCATCCTTTGCACGAATCTGTATTGGGGGTCTGGCGCGCCCATATACGGCACGCT
>Ga0181524_10000630_pt1 | contig 42376 bp, 36 predicted proteins | sample PEATcosm2014_Bin_34_FD_119761 | JGI IMG/M metagenome (GOLD analysis project Ga0181524, IMG submission 119761) | Peatland microbial communities from MTU Mesocosm Facility, Houghton, MI, USA - PEATcosm2014_Bin05_60_metaG | ecosystem: Environmental > Terrestrial > Soil > Wetlands > Peat | place... | reverse complement strand
GCCGAAAAGCTGCGTTTCGGCCTTGCCGAGTCCTCAAAGGGATGGACCCAGGGAATGCCCGGCATCACCGTCAGCGTGGGCATGGTCCACTCCCAATACGACTCGCCCTCCTTCGACGAGGGCATTATCTTCGATGAGGCGGACAAGTGCATGTACCAGGCAAAGCGGGACGGCCGAAACTGCACGCGCTACGCCACCGTCTAGTCGGCGACCCCAAAGCGACGGGGTGCGCGTGCTTTCTTCGGATAATTGTCAGGGAGTTTATCGGCGTACCGCGGAAGTTCTGGGTGGGATGCTAACACCGTGCGCATCGGCTCCTGGAGTCAAAGCCGCGCGCCGGGGCGCATCAGAGGCTGCATTATTGGAGGCCGTGTCGCATGTCCAGCCGACTCATCCGGCTCATCTGCGTCTGTGACCGGAGCATGACCTTGCCCGGAAAATACGCCGGGCAGTATGTTCAATGCCCGGACTGCAGTGCGATGCTGCTCATTCCGACCCCCGAAGAAAACCTGTCTCTCATCCGATGGACCTGCCCATGCGGTCAGCGCCTCAAGGCCCGGTCTTGCATAGGCGGGCGGAAGGTGCGCTGTCCGAAATGCGGCTACGAGGTCTTGATCCCCTTCTCAGTTGAACATGCCACGTTCGTCGAAGAGAACTTCATGCTGGACGACAAGAGCGGCGTCGTCCAGCGGGTTCAGGAACTATAGCGCGAAGATCCCCAGGCGGCGGATAAGGCCAGACTGCCGTTTGCAGAACCGCCCGTAAAGGACCTGCCTTCGGCATCGGCGCAGGGGCGAGGTGGCGAGCAGGCGCCTGCCGCTTTGAAGCCGCGTGCGCACCCCGAACCGTCTCTCATCCTTTCAAACGGAATCCAACGCCGGTGTAACGACGCAGCAGCTGTTCCTCGTCGGCACACTTGCGGAGTGTGGCTGATGAGATGACCTGCCCGTTCATCGCTGCCTCGAACCGCTCCACAAGCCGACAGCGCCGCACGCAGACGGGTTGACCGCGACTCCAAAAGACCGATTTCCCAACTGGGAGCTTATCGTAACTCAAAGCGTCAGCGCGAAAAAAGGAAACCGCGGTCTCAAAATGGCTTCTTTAGCGCCCTGATGCTCTCCGCGACTCCAGTTTCGTGCCAATAACAGGTCGAAACTGCTGGAGAATGCAGGTTTATTGATGTTTGCTTAATATTAGTCTAGCGATAAGGAAAGCCATTCTTGCACCTGGAGAAAAGACTGTTTTCGTAAGGAATACTTGATTTTACAGGTGATTTATGCATAGGGGAGAATTCCCTCTTGACATCGGGAAATTCTCTGTTAGAATGGAGTGTGGTTGTGCGTCCGACAGCATCTTTGACCTTCGCCTAGGTTTCCGCTGTTGCGGTCCTGACGCCTCTCGGAAGGGATTCCACGAAGCGTCGACCTTAATATAGGGTGGAGTGTCTGTCGAATTAATTGGACACTTCGGTGGGACTAGTGCGAGCCCTCAACAGCATAGGATAAGTTCCTATAATTGCATACGTTATAAGCTGAGGCATGATAATGGACGAAGATACGTGTCGTGCGGGCTCGACATTGGGGGTTTCAGTCGTAGGCCCGAGTGGACATGACAGCAGAGGCCGAGTTGCTGGTAACATCTTGCTGAGCAATACGTTAGGATCAAGCACCCTATGGGATGGCTTCGCATAGTTTTGTGGCATACGGATTGCGGGAATTGCAGAATTAGATGTTAGCGTTGTCTGGAGATTGCGGAGGGACGCGATCCGGGACAACGGGGGTTTTTGTGGGGAGGCGGGGCATCAGGGAGAGGCCAAAACTTGAAGGTCTTCGGGCGTAACGCGTGGTTGTGTGCACCTTGGGTGCGCGTGTCTTGCAGGCGTGCCGTGTCGTTTGCTATTCCAACCTGCCATAGCGTCGTCCCAGCGTTTCCAACCTTCGAAAATTTCTGGCGTGGCACTGACCGTCTGGCTCGTAATTTGTTTCATCGGACATTTTTCCAGTGGTCACGCCTGTGCAAAAAATTCAACGGGCCGACCAGGCACTAGATCTCAACAAAGAACAAGCGCAAATTCCTGCAGCGAGGAGAGAGTATGTGTTTCCCCGGTAGGCGGCAGTCGGAGACCATGGTGGCGGTCGGTCTGTGCTTGGTGTTTCTTGCCACGACCGCGTGCCGAAGCACCGCCCCGGTCGTGAGCGCCGGACTTCCCCTTCCGGAGGCACAGACGCCGCAAGTCGAGTTTCCGACGAAGGTTCTTATAGGCCCAGGTGACGTACTGGAAGTCAAACATTACTACGTGCCCGACCTGAACGAACTGCAGACCGTTCGGTCGGACGGCAAGATATCGCTCCAGTTGGTCGGAGAAGTCGCTGTGCAGGGTAAGTCTCCCGCCGAAGTGCACGACGAACTGGTGACGCTGTATGCGCCATTCGTAAACAACGCTGAGGTCACGGTGATCCTTCGATCTAGTTTCAACAACCAAGTTTACGTGGGTGGCGAGGTCATGAAAGCTGGGGCCGTTGCTATGCCCGGCCCGATGACGGCGGTGCAGGCTATTGTGATGGCAGGCGGTTTCAACATGCTGACAGCAGAGGTCCGAAATGTAGTCGTGATTCGGCACAAGGACGGCAAGCGCTATGGGGCAGCCTTGAACCTCAAGCCTGTCCTAGCGGGCAAGGAGGTCGAGCCGTTCATGCTGGAACCGAACGATATTGTGTATGTGCCCCGGACTCTCATCGTCCAGGTTGACCAGTGGATTGATCAGAACATCAACCGACTCGTGCCGTCATTTGGTTTCTTCTACGGCGTGCCGATAGGAAATGGAACGATCGGCGTAGGTACGCGCGTGATCGGCCCGTAATCGGGCCCGGCGGTTATTTGTGACCCTGAGGATGCAGCGCCCTCAGGGACCGACTCTCTCGGTGGCGGAGGCGCTGGTTGTCGGCGCTGATCGGCCGCGAGTCACCCGCTGGAAAATGCGGCGCAAGTGTTTGCAAAAGAGCACCTTATGCGGTTGCAGGCGTGTGGTGAGAGGCTAGCGGTGTGCGACGGGCAGTTGCTTCTAGGGAGAAGGCTATGGCGCTTGTTCATGACCTGAAAATACGGCGGTTCAGCAAGGAAAGGTACGGCCGTGGCTAACACTCCCCCAATAAAATCAGATACCTCTGTGTCCTCGTCTGTCCACAGGGATGCGGCCGACGAGGTGGCCTTTGACGCCATGGGATCGGGCTCACCCCGCGATTTCTACACCGTGCTCTTCCGGTACAAGTGGAAATCCCTGCTTTTCTTTGTTGTCGTGGTGGCCGTCGTAGCTGCGGGTACGTTCGCTGTTCATCCGAAGTACGACTCGGAGGCCAAGCTCATGGTGAAGCCTGGGCGGGAGAGCCTGGCCGTAGACCCGACAGTCCCAGAGGGACGGATGGTATCAATCGACCGCAAGATGGGAGAAGAGCTCAATTCCGAATTGGAGATACTCAAGAGCCGCGTCCTGGTCGAGAAGGTCGTGGACGCCATTGGGCCCGAGCAGTTTCTGGCCGCTGGCGACGAACAGAACCGGCAGGCCGCGGCGGGCAGTGTCCCGCGCAAAGTCCTGCGGAAGGTGTCCGGCGCGCTCAGCTCGGCGTTCGGCCACCTGGTGGAGAGCTTGGGCTTGGTGGATGCGCTGCCGCCGCGCGAGAAGGCTATTCGACAGGTGACCGAGGGCCTAGACGTTCAGGTAATGAAGGACACTAACATCCTTGATGTAACCTTTCGGGCGAAAAGCCCTGCTCTCGCCGAGGGCACTCTCAACAAACTGATCGATGCCTACCTGGATCACCATGTCCAGGTGCATCAGACCGGCAGCTCGTACGACTTTTTCAAGGAGCAGGCAACTAAGCTGGAAACTGAGCTTACGGCGGCGGAGGAAGAACTCCGGTCGTTCAAGAACGCCACCGGCGTCGCCGCCCTCAACGAGCAGCGCACGGTCCTGATACGAAGGATCGACGAGCTGGAAGGCAAGACACAGGACGTAGAGACGCGGCTCGCGGCCTCGCGGGCCACAGTATCTTCACTGGAAAGCACTCTGGCCCACCTGCCGCAGACGGCGACACTGGAGCAAGATACGGGCGGCCAGAACTTCTTTATGGACAATGCCCGCATCCGCCTTATGGAACTCCGCCTGCAGGAGAAGGAGTTGCGTGGGAAGTACCCGGAAACGAGCCCGCTTGTAACAACGGTCCGCGAACAGATCCGCCAAGCTGAAAGCATGCTAGCCGGCCAGGAAGAGACCCGAACGGAGGTTAAGACAGGCATCAGCGTCTCTTATCAGCAACTGCAAACTGCCCTGCTCCAAGAGAAGGCGTCTGTGTCGGCCTCCGAGGGACAACAACGAACCCTCAGCGGGCAGATTGACACGACAAAGGCCGAACTCAAAGCGTTGAACGACAACGAGACGAAGCTTGCCCAACTGGATCGCCGCCGCGATATCTCCGAGCGGAACTACCGCAGCTATGTTGACAGGCTTGAGGAGGCCCGTACCTCGCGCGCCCTCGAACAGGAGAAGATATCCAACATAGCCGTAGTCCAGCCGGCCACGACGCCCGTTACGCCGGCAAGCCCCAAAAAACTCCTACTCCTCTTCCTAGCAGTGTTCCTCGGCCTCTTCGGAGGCATAGGCTTGGCGTTTCTGAGCGAGTACCTCGACCATTCCCTCCGAACTGGGGAAGACGTGGAGAAGAAGCTGGAAATACCTGTTCTTGTCTCCATTCCGAAGGCGAAAGCGGCCCTGTTCAAGACACAATCCAGGGCAATTCTGGGAGAAGGAAAGCAGAAAGGCAATGACACTACGCCGCTTGGCCCCAGGCCATACTCCTACACGTTGCGAGACCGAGTATTGGGTTCGATGAACGGACGCGCAGGGGGCGGGAAGTGCTTGGTGGTGACGAGTTGCCACGGGGGCGAGGGTGTCAGCAGCGTGGCCCTTGGCTTGGCCGTCGCTTTTGCTGAAGCAAAGAGGGGCGGAGTGCTTCTCGTCGACACTAACGTGAACGCTTCCATGACGGACGAGTCGTTCGGCTTAGGGCAAGGCGATGGCCTCACTGAGGCAGTGGTTGGCAGGAGCACCGCAATTTCGGCTGTTCGCAAGACCCGGATACCATCGCTGGACGTCCTGCCTGCGGGCGCGCATCCGATGGTACTCTCGCACCTGGCGGGGCCCGATCGCTTCATCGAGATGCTGCCCGAGCTGAAGAGCACGTACTCGCTCCTGGTGCTTGACGCGCCGCCCGTGCTGGACTGTGGCGCTACAGCTCGTCTCGCGGGTATGGCGGATGGCACGCTTCTGGTCATCGAAGCCGAGCGTGAGCGATGGGAAGTAGCCCAAAAAGCCACCAGCCTGCTTCAAAGCGCAGGCGCCCAGGTGCTGGGGGCCGTACTCAATAAGCGCAGGTTTTACATACCCGGTTGGCTGTATCGCCGCTTGCTGTAGTCGCCCGCAGCGCCGGCTCTGTTTTTGGTGAGCGTCCATTATGATGCCTTACATTGCCATACTCGTCCTCGCACTGGCGGCTGGTTTCGTCATGACCCTCGTCGTCCGCCGTGGAGCGCGCAAACTCGGGATCGTTGATAAGCCCGAAGGCTTCCGCAAGCTCCAGACACATCCGATTCCTCGACTGGGAGGCGTCGCGATCTTCGCCGCATTCTTCCTGGCTCTGGTCGCCGACTGTTTGGTGACTCGCACTGGCGGGCTGGATGTCCACATGTACGGCAGGGACTTGCTTGTCCTCCTGGGCGGCGCCACGGTAATCCTCCTGATCGGCGTCTGGGACGATGTGAGAGGTCTGCGGCCCCGGTGGAAGCTGTTGTGCACGGGCCTAGTGGCCATCGCCATGTACGTCTCGGGATATCGCATTGGCACCGTCAGCAATCCGTTCGGTATCTCGATCCACCTCGGCATCCTGGCGTTGCCGGTGACGGTCTTCTGGTTCGTCGGCTGTATGAACGCCATCAACTTGATAGATGGTCTGGACGGGCTCGCGGCCGGCATCACTGTGTTTTCTGCGGCCACCACCTTCATCGTCGCCATGCTGTTTGGCAACACGTTTGCCGCCCCGCTGTCCATTGCCCTGGGCGGTGCGACACTGGGGTTTCTGGTGTTCAACTTCTATCCTGCGTCCATCTATCTGGGCGACTCCGGCAGCCTGCTGCTCGGATTCCTTCTCGCGTGCATCGGCCTGCGCTCGGCCGAGAAGAGCACTATGGTCGTGTCGTTCCTTATCCCTGTCATCGCACTGGGACTTCCCTTGATGGACACGGCCTTGGCTATTCTGAGGCGATATGCAAAGGCGTTGCCCATGTCCGCCAGCGACCATCAACACATCCACCACAAACTCCTGGAGATGGGTCTGAGCCATCGTGCCGCCGTTCTTCTGATGTATGGCGGCTGCATCATGCTGGCAGCCTTCGCCCTTCTGATAGCAACCGCTAACAGTCTGCAGGCGGCGGTTGTGCTGATCGTACTTGGCCTTGTCACTTTTTTGAGCGTTGCGACCATTGGCAGGCACGAACTCAAGCTTCTTAAGAGTCGCATCGGCGGCTACATGGGAGGAAGGAAGGAGCGCATTCAGTGTCGGGTAGCCGGCTATGTGGCCTCGGAAAGCATGCGCCAAGCACAGATGGTGGACGACGTCTGGCGCCTGTTTGCCGGCACCGCGGGGAAGATGGGGCTGGAGGCGGCTGAGATGAGTCTATGGGTGAGAGACGATTCGGGAAGATCGGCTCAACAATCTTACCTCTGGGCACACGATGGCAACGGCCGGGAGAGACACGATAACGACGTTCAGTGGACTGTCAATTTCCCTTTGCACGTGAACGGACATCGCCTGGGCACGCTTCAAGTCAAGATCGCTTCCAACGGCCACCCGCTCGGCCCCGAGATACCCAGGATGCTCCAACTGCTGACTAAAGCGATGGCCATCAACATCGAGCGCTTGCACGCGGCCGCCCCGTCCCCGGCGCACATGACCCAAGGGCGGCCCATGCAGCACTACGCAGTTCCGCGGATCGCGGCCGGGCGGAATTAGCGCATACACCCCACACCGATAGTCATGGCGGGAAGTGCCCGTTCTCTTGAGTGTCGTGGCTCCTCGGCGCATTTGCAGGAGCCGTGCTCAGGAAGGCGGGGTTCTGGATGCTGTATGGAGGCGGATGAATGGACAACCCTCTAACTGCGCTAGCGACAGCTGACTCCGGCTCGCAGGATAGAGGGGCGGCCATGGCACAGGTTCATGCGGATGGTGAAGCGCCCAGGCCAACGGCCACAGGGCCGTCGCTCACCGCCCTCGTGGTCAAGGGCACCGCATGGGTCTTCGCTGGCAAGGTGCTCAGCCGGGGCATGAGCGTGGCTCAGCTTTTCATCCTGGCCCGGCTCCTCTTGCCGAAGGATTTCGGCCTCTTCGCCATCGTCATGCTCGCCCTGGGTACCCTGGACACCTTCACCCAGACGGGCTTCGACATGGCACTCATCCAGCGCAGGGAGAACACGGAGGACTACCTGGACACGGCATGGACGGTGCAGGTAGTGCGAGGCTTCTTGCTGGCCGGTTCGCTCTTCGCTATCGCCCCGTTGGTCGGCTGGTTCTTCGACGAGCCCCGCGTGGTGCCGCTGCTGCGCCTTCTCTGCGTGATGAAGGTGCTCGAAGGCTTCACCAACATCGGCATCCTCTATTTCCGCAAGGAGTTTCAGTTCCACAAGCAGGTGGTGTACGATCTTATGACCAGCACCGTGGCGCTGGCCGTGGGCGTTGTGTTGGCGTACCGTCTCCGCAGCGTCTGGGCGCTGGTGTGGGCGGCAATCGCCGGCGCCTTCACCGGCGCCATCCTCTCCTACCTCCTCCACCCCTATCGGCCGCGCCCGCACTACAACGCCGCCCAGGCAAAAGAACTCTTCCGTTTCGGCCGGTGGATGCTGGGGTCGAACATCGTATTTTTCCTCTCAACGAGGCTTGATCCTGCCTTGGTGGGGAAGCTTCTCGGAGCCGGAGCGCTGGGCGTTTACAGCATGGCCTACATGATCTCCAACAGGCCGGCCAATGAAACCGTGTACCTGATGAACCCCGTAATGATGCCGGCCTTTGCGAAACTCCAGGAGGACCGGCGTCGCCTTGGTAGCGCCTTCCTGCAGATGTTCGAGCTGGTCATGTCTCTTGCTATTCCCTTCACCGCGTTCATCGTCCTTGCAGCGCCGCAGATTGTGCTCGGGCTGCTCGGACCGCAGTGGACAGCAGCCGTTCTCCCACTTCGGATACTCGCCGTGGCGGGATTCTTCTTGTCCGTGAACGCCACCGGGCGGCCATTGTTTGTCGGCTCGGGCCATCCACATATGGACTTCAGGATGAACCTGATCCGCGCCATCGTCCTCGCCGTGACGGTATACCCTTTGACGCACCTGTTCGGCGTGCCCGGGACCAGCCTCGCCGTCGTCCTGTCATTGGCTTCGACATTACCTGTTTGGGCCACTGTTCGCAGCATCGCTGACATTTCGTGGGCCGCCATCCTGCGGGCTACAACTGAGGGGTTCCTGCTCGCCGGGCTGGTCGCCATCGCGGTGTTGGCCATCCGAGTGGTCACCCCCGGCATGAGCCCTATTGTCACGCTTGTTCTCCAAAGCGCGGCCACAGCGCTCATCTGCGGCGCGGCTGTGTTGCTCGCCGGCAGGTTGTTCAACCGCGGGCTGTCGGTTCACGTACGCAAGGCCTGGACGGCCATGACAAAGCATGCAGCGTGACGGCACGCAGTATGGTCTGAAACCCCAACTGTAGAGGGAATACTAGCCGTACTCCCAGGCCCTGCGGTGGTAGGACTCCGCCGTAACCGCCGTGGCCTCTCAAGCACAGGGAACGCACGCATGGAATCTATGGCGCCCCCGAGAAGCTTCACCGCCGCCGCCCAACCAATGCACCGCTCTTCAGGCGCTGTTGCACAGGGCAGGCGGGCCGGGACGATCTGTCTTACCCTCTCCCTTCTCGTCATAAGCATCGGCTTTCTCTCTGTCACCGGCGACGCGGATCGGGACGCAACGATGCAAGAGCTCCTTATCGCCAGGTTGGCACGTTTGGGCAGCGTCTTAGTCGCTTTCTCCATTGCGGCAGCCGGCATCGGCCTGGTCGGTTGGAAGTCGTTGTTTCAGCCAGGTCGTGTCCGAATTTTTGCTCTCTACGCGTTGGCCTGCGCGTTTTCCGCCTTGTTCTCGGCTGAACCATGGCTCACGGCGTACAGAACACTGGAGGTCCTGCTCTGTGTCCTTTTGGCGGCTTTGGTCACACGCGAGCAGACTCCCCTAAGGTCTTTCAAGTTCGCTCTTTTCCTGATTGGCCTGCTGGTCGGAACCATCTGGATAGGCGCCTTGATCGCACCCGGCCGCGCCCTGCAGCCGATCCCGGGTAGAACACCCTACCTGCACCACATGCTCTATGGTGTGTTACCGTATGTTAACCCCAACACGGTCGGCAGTCGCGGTGGTGTACTTGCCGTGTCGGGGTTCATCTTCGCGCTTACAGCAGCAACGCGCCGTTGGCGTTTATTCGCCTGGCTTTTGTTCTTCCTGGGCGTTGCTACGGTCATTGCCAGCTACAGCCGAATGGCCTTTGGGGCGCTCGGGATCACTCTGTTGCTCATGTCCATACTGCTGAAGCGGTGGCAATATGCTGCTGTTATGCTCCTTGTCCTTGGGATCTTGGCTTTAGCGCCGGGCGCGTTTAGCGCGCTACGCACTCACATGGCTCAAGGACGGGAGGCGACAGCAAACGTGGACACATGGTCCAGCGGGCGGTGGTCGCTGTGGCACCAGTGTTTTGAGAAAGTTGAAAGCGGAGGGCTCGGGCCGCTCTTCGTGGGCAATGGGCTCGGAGTAGGTCTCCGTTACGACGAGGATCTCCTGGTAGGGCACGCCCACAACAGCTACATTGAGTTGATGGTTGACGTAGGCCTTTTCGGTCTGCTGCTTTGGTTCGGCTTGGTCGTCTCTTGTCTCTGGACGTTTCTGCGCTACTGTAGGGGTTCTCGGAAGGCGAGAGATACGTGGGCGCTGCCACTCGGCGTTCTTCTGTTCCTGATCATCCTGTCGGTAGGGGCCTCCGCCATGGTGCACTTCGGCGCGGATACGCTTCTTCTGGTTACTATGGCAGGGGCAAAGAAACACTAACCCTCGAACCCTGGGTTTACACGTGCCGGTGGTCTAAGCGGGTATTGACGCCGATGGAACGATTCGCCGGCTTCAGCTGAGTGCGATTGGTGACGTCGTCCCTTTCCTAAGCGCTCTGGATGCGGAGGTCCGTATGCCGCCGAAACGGCAGACAGCACCCTACTGGGTGCAGGGCTCCATCGTGAGCCTGCTTTACCGGTCAGCGCCTGGGGTCGTCCTCAAGCACTGGCTTGCTCAGGGTATGCGCTACATGGGCTGGGCCGAGGTGGTAGCCAAACTTCTGCTCGAAGCATTGTTTTTCCTCTGCTTCCTCATCGCCCTTCGGGCAGCCGGAATTGCCTTAGTTTCTTCGATGGTCTTTGCAGTCTTCTTGGCGCATACAGCGAACTGCCTGGTAAACGGGCATTGTGTCGCTCTTCTTCGGTATTTCGGGGTGGCCGTCAGGACGAAGGACGAGCTGCTCGCGTATCCGGCCCAGATTCGTGACCGCCTGGCAAGGCGCAAAAGCGTCATTGCCGTAGCGCTTTTTGGGAGTGCCAGTCGCGGCAGAGTGACCGAGACCTCAGACATCGATGTACGAGTGGTTGCCCGCGACGGATGCTTGCCGGGCCTTGCGGCAGCATTCCTGGTTGTGCGGGAGAGGTTCTTGGCGTTGATCAATCGGTTTCCAATTGATATATTCGTCGTGACAAGATCGCGGGGCTTAGAAAAGCTGCGCTCCGATGAACCCCCTGTTGTGCTGTTTGACCATGAAGGGTTTTTCCGCCGTTCATGCCCGACTGTCCTCGACTATGAGCATGTCGTGGCGAACTCTACGAAGTGAGTGCTTACTGATGCTGCTCCTGGTGATCATGCTGGTCTTGCTGGCGTATCTGACCTGGGATTTCTACCCTCCCAAGGTGATAAAGATAGGCCAGGGACTGCTTCAGGGTGTATCTGTTGAACGGGCCTGGGGCTTGGTGAGTCAAGGCCGGGCCCTCGACGAGTCAGTGTGGGCATCAAGGGGCATGTGGGCGTATCGTCATCGAGAAGAAGAGAATAGTTTCATCAGGCAATACCGTGTTCCCACAGGGCCGACGATCTATTGGTTACTCAATTTCTCTATTATGCGATTTCTAACCGGCCACATTGAATGTATAGAGCTTCTACCACTTTCCCCGAATGCGGCAACTGCTTTGTCCGCTGGATGGATCTGGCACCGCGCTGAAGGGTGGCCTGGCTTCAAGCGTGTGCTTAAACTCAATTCCTACGGCATAGGCGTGGGCAGAGGGTGTATGCCGGCGGGCTTCTGTCGCCTTCAGGATGGAACCGTCATGCTGGGAGAATACAGGCGAGACGGCTGTGGCAGCGATACGGCAGTATACGCTAGCCCTGACGGTGGAAGCACCTGGAAGGTTGCGTACTCGTTCTTGCCGGGCAGTATAAAACATATACACGCTGTTCAAGAGGACCCCTACAGCCATAAGGTGTGGGTGTGCACTGGCGACACGGACTCGGAAAGCATGATCATGACGTTAGACGCTGACGGAGGTAACAGCACGATTGTTGGAGCGGGCGCACAGCGGTGGCGCGCGGTTCAGCTGGTGTTCGCAGAAGATGCGGTGTATTGGGGAGCAGATACACTGAACGAGGACAACGGTCTCTGGCAGTGGTCGCGGAAAACAGGTGAACTTAAGCGGATCTACTCCATTGAAGCCATGTTTCATTACGGCAATCGTTTCAGGGATGGAACGATGTTGTTTTCCGAGGCGCTGTACCACTGGGGGGCAATAACACTGGGCAGACGTAAACGAATAATCGGATCGCAGCGTCGCCCCAGCCTCTGGATTGTCCCGGCGGGCGCAGAAGAACCTGTCAGAATGGCTATGAATGCTGTGCGTAATTTAGCGTATAGCCGTTTTGCCGTTGCTCGTCAAGAGAGGTCAGTTAAGAAAGCCGACGTCTTATGGATGTCGGGGCTGGATGTTAACGAATTGGGCAGCGATCTGGTCGGCATATCTCTCGAAGCATTACGGGGGCTGATAGAGAAGGGACGCGAGGCAGAGCATAGCGAACCCTGTGAAAGATGCGTTGAAGAGGGAAAAAGACTGAATAGCAAAGACTGTTCCGTATGAGAGGAAAGCATACTTTGTCGCGTAACGCAACTCCGGGGCACATGACGAACTCCAGAGAGAGCACTATCCTCAGCATTCACACAGGCTTGGGTGGGCTTGGTGGCGTGACGGGATTCGTGCGCGTCTTGAACCGCGTCCAAGAGTGCGCCCCGCTACGCATCCGGTACCTCACGTTCCAGCATGATGCGTACGGACACTATGATCAGGCATTGCTCGACGACCTGGATGCATGCGCGCTGTCCTACAGCGGCCCATGGGATGTCGTCGAGTGTATGAGATCCATGCGAGCGCACGTGGCTTCGGTTCGGCCGGACCTGGTCCTCGTGCACGGCGTGAAAGAGCCGTTGATCTACGGCCTGTGCAGACTCCTTTACCGTGACGCTACGCCATTCGCCTGCACGTATCATGGCGAGTATCACGCCCCTACGCCGTGGCGCTTGCCTCTCCGCTGGGCGTACCATTCGGGCGGCTTCTACATGATGGCCAAGCACGCCGTGGGCGTACTGGCGGTTGCCGAGTTTTGCCGCGATCAACTCACTTCGAGAGGTGTCCCCGCCGCCAAGGTTACTGTTGTCCATAATGGGCTGAAAGCGGAACGCCCGCCGCGCCGTCCGCGCAACGAGATGCGGGGCGCATGGGGCGTTCCCGAAGACGCCTTTGTGTTCGGGGCGGCCTCGCGCCTGGACGCGTGCAAGGGACTCAACTACCTGATTCGCGCGTTCGCCATGATTGCTCAGCAGGTCACCAACGCGTGGCTGGTCGTAGCGGGGGATGGCAAGGCCAGAGGGCATCTCGAAGGATTGACACGTCGTCTGGGGCTGGCCGACCGTGTCAGGTTCCTCGGTTACCAGCGGGACGTCGAGAGCTGCCTCGATGCCTTCGACGTGTTCGTTCTTCCGTCTCTTTTCGAATACCATAGCATCGCCCTCTTGGAAGCGATGAGGGCCGCCCTGCCTATCGTGGCAACGGATGTCGGTGGTAACACGGAATCAGTCCGCGACGGCCTAGAAGCCTCGATTGTGCACAGCGCCGAGGCCGACAGCCTCGCTGCCGCACTCCTCCGCATTGCACAAGACGCCAGTCTGCGGGATACGCTGGCGACTGCCGCCCGAAAGCGTTTTCTCGCCATTTTTACGGAAGAGCGGACCGTCTCCAGGACTGCTGAGTGGCTCAACGACTGCCTGCGGAAAGCACGCGGAACGAGGGGACGATGACGGGCCTTCGCTTGGGCGTGATGACCTATGATCTGTTTGCAGGGCGCGAACGCCTGATGCCATGGCGCCTCGTGCTCGAAGTAGCCCAACATATGAGCCGACAGGGTTCTGAGGTTGTTGTTTTTTCCGCCACCGGCCGGAGTGGGGCAGCAACGCGCACCGACTTGGGCGGTGTCACAGTGAGGTGCATACCCAGGTTCGGCCTACAGGAGTTGCTCGCTCGGCTGAGGGAGCGCCGCGTGCAGGCGCTGTTCTGGCCGTTTGCGAAATCGAGTTCGTTACGCCCGATGTCCTGGTTGCGAGAGCTGGGCATTCCCGTGATTGGCTATACGTGCACCGGACAATATGAATGGGATTCGGTCCGAGCAACGGCTCGCCAAGTGGGGTTGAAGCAGGCAGCTCGCCTTGCAGTCGAATCGGCGGTCCCCTGGAGATTCGTTGCGCATAGGATGAGCAACAATGGTGTCTCACGGGTGATCTGCACCACTGAGTTCGTCCGGAACAGGCTCATAAGCGGGAGATGGCCGGCCGACAGGGTTTACGTCATACCACCCGGCAAAGACCCCGTGGAGCCACACCCGGGATCGGCCCTGTTAGAGGACTTCCAGAAGTCGTGGTCACGGGATTCGATCTATTTCCTTTTCCTTGGGCCTCCCACGCCAGTACGCGGTGTCAACGTTCTTTTCCGCGCTTTTGCGCAGTACTGCCGGCGCGTTGATCGGGGACGCCTGGTTTGCCTGTTCCGGAAGGACCCCGATAGCGGAGCCGAACTCCCGAAGGACCTGCGTTTCGCGGACGCGCCCGACGGCCGGCTCATATGCATTCACAGGAACCTGCCCCACGCCGAGGTTCAGGCGTTCATTGCCCATGCCAGAGCGGTCGTCCTGCCGTTTCTCTATGTCCCTTGCGAGGTGCCGCTGACGGTGTACGAGGCGATGTCCTACGGCACTCCGGTTCTCGCAACACGGTCCGCGGGCAGCCGGGACAACCTGGACGAGGCCGGCTGGGGACTCCGCCCCGGTGCGGCAAATGAACTTGCTGACGCGATGGCAACGATAGCGACTGACGACGTTGTCTACCGGCGACTTCGGGATGCCGCATTGGAAAGAATCGCAGCGCACCCCACCTGGCCGGAGGTGGCCGAGCAATGGCTCAACGTTGCCGGCCAATCTGTTGCCGAAAAACACTCGAGAGTATAGGAAGCCAGACGTCTTGAGCGCAACGAAAATCTACATCTGCGGGATAGACGGGGCCGGAAAGACAACGATAATCGAAGGCTTGATGGCCCAGTTGTCTGATATGGGGATCAAGACGCGCTATCGTTGGTGTCGTTACAACCATATACTGGTTAAGCCCTTGCTGCTCCTTCTCAGGGTTACGGGGCGGACATGGTATGAGACGATCGATGGGGCCAGGGTCGGCTATCGGGACCTGCGGAACGCCCCGCACCTGGCAAGAGCGTTTGTCTTCTTGACGTACATCGACACAGTTCTGGCCTTTGCTTTACGCATTGTGCTACCAGGGATGGTCCTGCCGGGCGTCATTGTTGTGGACCGGTGGGTCCCCGACATAATGGTGGACGTAGCAGTGGACATCGGCGTAGAGGACCCGCTTGGCACCTTGTGGGGACGCCTCCTCTCGCGCCTTAGGACAAAGAACTCACTTTGCTTCCTGATCATGCGCCCTACGACAGGCGTCCTCCGCGACAGACCCGTCAACAGGCTGGACAGGCGCTTCGAGGAACGATTGCGGTTGTACAAAGCCTTGACAGCGGTGGACTGGATAGTCCCGGTCACGAACGCGGGTCCTCCAGAAGAGGCGATCAACCAGGTGTTGTCGTCAATCAGAACATATCTGGCCGGGCGCACCTGAGAAAACGATGCGGCGATTGTACCACGCAGCCCAAAAGCTGTTATCCGGCTTTCGGAACACGGGGAGAGAATGATGGCAAATGAGCAAGAGACAGGGCATTCAGCGCGGGAGGCTCGACCTGATCTCTCCGTTATCATCCTCACGTTCAACGAGGAGCGGAACATCCGGCACTCGGTGGAGTGCGTGCTCGGCTGGGCGCGCGCGGTGTTCGTGGTGGATTCCTTCAGTAAGGACGACACCGTGGAGATAGCGCGCTCCCACGAAGGCGTGAAGGTGTACCAGCATGCCTTTGAGGACTACGGGAAACAGTGGAACTGGGCTCTGGAGAACCTTCCCATAGAAACCGAATGGGTGATGAAGCTCGATGCGGACGAACTGGTGCCTGAGGAATGCAAGCGCGAGGTGGCGGAAACCGTCACGAAAGCTCCAGCGCATGTCGGCGGCTTCGCATTGTGGCGGAAGTTCATCCTCATGGGCAAGTGGCTGAAACACACTGTCGAGAGGTGCTACGACGTGCGGGTCTGGCGTCGAGGACGAGGAAAGTTCGAAGATTGCGCTGTGAACGAGCACCTGATCGTTACCGGCGATGTGGAATACCTGAGGTCGCCTCTTGTGCACGAGGACCGAAAAGGCATCAGCGCATGGGTCTGGCGCCACAATCGCTATTCCACGATGGAAGCGCTCGCGTTTTTCCGAAGAAGGCAAAGCGCGCCGGCCCCGTCGGGCAAGAGCATTGCCTTCAGGCGGTTCCTCAAAGAGAAAGTCTGGCCCTGGGTGCCCTTCAAGCCGTCCGCCTACTTCATGTACCTGTATGTCGGACGGTTGGGTTTCCTGGACGGACGGGAGGGCCTGGCGTACGCCAGATTCATGGGCTTCTATTTTTATCTCATTGAACTCAAAAAAATGGAGTACCGCGCGACCGGCGACGTATCTTCGCCGGACGTGATGGAATAGTCGTCGCGGCGGCCCGGTGCGGCGGTTGTCCCGCCCATCGGTTTACTGTTTGCGAGCGGGAGGTCGGACCGGCATGTGCGGGTTGTGTGGATTCACGGACGCGGGCCGGATGCCGTCTCCGGACGATGTTCTCGACCGGATTCTCAGTTGCCTGACGCACCGCGGACCTGACGCCGAGGGGCGGCATGTGAATCAGGACATTGCTCTCGGCCACAGGAGGCTGAGCGTGATAGACCTGTCTGCGGCTGGCAACCAACCGATGCGAACGGCGGACGGGCGGTACATCATCGTTTATAACGGCGAGGTCTATAATTTCCAGATCCTCCGATCGGAACTCGAACGGACGGATTCCATCCGATGGGTGTCCGCCACGGATACGGAGGTTTTGCTTTACGCTTACAGGCACTGGGGGGCCGATTGCCTGAAGCGGCTTCGCGGCGAGTTCGCGCTGGCCGTCTGGGACGAGCAGGACAAAACCCTTTTCCTCGCCCGCGACCGTCTCGGCGTGAAGCCCCTCTACTATGCGCCCCTGCCGGGAGGCCACTTGGCCTTCGCATCCGAAGTGCGGGCGTTGATCCGGCATCCACGCGTGGACCGCAGCCTCCTGCCGAGGGCGATCGACGAGTACCTTGCCTACCTCTACGTCCCGGCGCCGCTGACCATATACGCTGGCGTGCGCGAGCTACTGCCAGGGCAGTACCTGGTGTGGAAGGATGGTGTCTGGACGACGCACGACTACTGGAAGCCACCGACTCGCGCCGGAGAGCGGCTCACCGAGGAGGACGCCGTGGCTGAACTCGATCGTCTGCTGGCTGAGTCCGTTCGACTCCAAATGGTGGCCGATGTTCCGCTCGGCGCGTTCCTGTCGGGGGGGATCGATTCCTCAAGCGTCGTCGCCTACATGTGCGAGTCGGCGTCCGCGCCGATCCACACCTTCACTGTGGGGTTCGAGGGCGCCGGGCTTTACGACGAACGGGAGCAAGCCAGGCTTCTCGCCCGGCACTTCGGCACGGACCATCGCGAGATCATCGTGCGACCGGACTGCGTCGACCTGCTTCCGCGCGTCGTCCGCCACTTCGGCCAACCGTTCGGCAATCCGACCTCCATGCTCACCTACCTGTTGGCGGAGAAGACGCGTGAGCACGTTACCGTGGCCCTGGCTGGCGACGGCGGCGACGAGGTGTTCGGCGGCTATCCGCGATACATGGGGGCGCTGTGGTCGGACCGCTACCGCAAACTTCCGGGCCTCCTCCGGCATCGGCTGCTACCGGGCATTGCCCGCATGATGCCGGAAAGCGCCCGCGGCTTCCATCAGCTCCGGCGAGTCAGGGAGTTCGTCTTCGGCAACCGGATGCCCGCTCGCGACATGTACCGCTACTGGGTCGGCTACTACACCGAGGACGCGAAGTCCGCGCTGTACACCCCGGAGTTCAAGGCGCAGCTCGACGGGGCCGACGCAGCGGCGTACATGGACGACCTGTTCGGCGAGGCTGAGGGCCTCGAGCCCTTCGCCGCCCGCGCAAGGTACGTGGATTTCCGGAGCTTCCTGCCGTGCAACGTGCTCCAGTACGGCGACAGAATGAGCATGGCGCACGGCCTGGAACTTCGGGTGCCCTTGCTGGACCACAAGATCGTGGAGTTCATGATGTCGCTTCCGTTCGACCTTTGCGTGCGGAACGGCACGCAGAAGTATCTGCTGCGGCGGGCGATGGCCCGGCGGCTGCCTGGGTGGGTCCTCCGTCGCAGGAAGCTCGGGTTCAACCCTCCGATGGGGCAGTGGATCGTCAAGGAACTGCGCGAGGTCGTCGCAGACTACCTTTCGGAGGGCCGGCTGCGGCAACGCGGGATCTTCGAGGCGACGGCCGTGTCGGACATCGTGGCTCAGCACGGGCAGGGGCAGCGCGACTTCTCGCTGCACATCTGGGCGTTGCTGGTGCTGGAGGAATGGATGCGACAACAGGAAGAGTGGCAACGGGGATAAAGGTCTTGCTTCAGTTCTTGAACCGCGGTGAGATATGGCTTGTCGAGGCTTGTAAAGAGGTATGGAACCTCCAAGGGTGATTCACGTCAACGCGCTCGGACCTTCTGTAGCCGGAAAAAGGAGAGACGATGCGGCAAGTAGTCCAAAATCTGCGAACAGGGCTGACCGAGGTGCTGGATGTTCCATGCCCGCCGGTCCGTCCGGGTTACGTCCTGATTCGCACCCGTTCGAGTTTGATCTCCGCCGGCACGGAGCGAATGCTGGTCGAGTTCAGCGAAGCCAGCCTCCTCGGGAAGGCCAGGCGCCAGCCGGAGAAGGTCAGGCAGGTTCTTGACAAGATCAAGGCTGACGGCCTGCTGCCGACTCTGGAAGCTGTGTTCGCGCGTCTGGATGAGCCGATGCCCCTGGGCTACTGCAATGCCGGGATCGCTTTGGAGGTCGGCGAAGGCGTGAGGGACATCCGGCAGGGCGACCGGGTCGCCTCGAACGGGAACCACGCAGAGATCGTTTGCGTCCCGAAGAACCTCTGCGCTCCGATCCCCAACGGCGTCAGCGACGAGGAAGCGGCTTTCACTGTCATCTCATCGGTTGCCCTGCAAGGCGTTCGCCTGGCCGCCCCGACGATCGGGGAGCGCGTGGCTGTGCTCGGGCTGGGCCTCGTCGGTCTGATCACCGTGCAGATCCTTCGCGCCAATGGATGTCAGGTGCTCGGCACGGACTTCTCCCCAGACCGGCTGAGGCTGGCCGAGTCGTTCGGAGCGGAAGTCGTGGATTTGTCCACGGGGGCCGATCCGGTGGCGGCGGCTGAAGCCTTCTCTTCGGGGCGTGGGGTTGACGCTGTAATCGTCGCGGCTTCCACGAAGAGCCCTCAGCCCCTGGAGCAGGCGGCGAAGATGTGCCGCAAACGCGGGAGGATCGTCCTGGTAGGAGTGGTGGGTTTGGAGTTCAAGCGGGCGGACTTATATGAGAAGGAGATATCCTTCCAGGTCTCCTGCTCGTACGGGCCGGGCAGATACGACCCGCTTCACGAGAACGCAGGTCAGGACTATCCGTTCGGGTTCGTGCGGTGGACCGAGAAGCGCAATTTCGAGGCCGTCCTCCAGCTCATGGCTGAAGGCAAACTGAACGTCAAGCCGCTGATCTCCGAGCGGGCGCCATTCCTGGAAGCCCCGAACGTTTACAAGAGGATCAGTGCGAGGGACTCCATCGGCACAGTGTTCGTCTATCCCGACGCGGAGCCAGACCGCGGAATCACGGTATCCGCCACACCGGTCATCAAACGCGTTTCGGCGCCCGGCGTGCGCACGGTCACAGTGGGAGCTATTGGCGCAGGGAATTTCGCCCGTACCATACAGTTCCCGATCCTTAAGACGACATCCGCCTGTCTCCGCTGGGTCGCCGACCGCGATCCGCTGGCCTGCCGGCACGCGGCGCGCAAGTTCGGTTTCCAGAAAGCAACGTCTGACTACAGAGAGATCCTTGCCGATCCTGAAGTCAATGCAGTGTTCGTTACTGTGCCCCACGCGCTGCACGCCAGAATTGCCTGCGAGGCGCTTGAGGCCGGAAAATATGTCTTCGTGGAGAAGCCTCTATCGGTTGACCTTGCGGGAGTAAAGTGCGTGCGCGACGCGCTGGCAAAGTCAGGCTGTCACTTGATGGTCGGATTTAACCGGCGTTTTTCCCCGCATGTTTTGAAGATGGCGCAATTGCTGCGCAGTCGCTCCGGGCCCCTTTGCCTGAACATGATGGTGAACGCAGGCGCTGTCCCGGCGTCCAATTGGGTGCAGGATCCTCAGGTCGGAGGCGGCCGGATGATCGGCGAAGGGTGCCACTTCGTGGATACACTTCGGTTCCTCGTCCGCAGCCCGGTTGTGTCGGTCAGCGCTGTGTGTGTCGCCAACAGCCCGGATGGCATCGGCGAGGACAAGGCCGCGGTGCTCCTGAGCTTCGCGGACGGATCGGTCGGCACTCTGAACTATTTCGCCACCGGCCACAGGTCGTATCCGAAGGAGCAACTTCAGGTCTTCTGTGACGGGAAGGTCCTGCATCTGCAGAATTTCCGGAATCTGCGCGGCTACGGCTGGTCGAGATTCCGAACGATGAAGCTGTGGCGGCAGGACAAGGGGCACCGCAACGAGATCGTGAGCTTCATGGAACAGATTGCGCAGGGCGCGGATCCTCTGATTCCGTACGAGGAGATCGAGGAGGTGACGTTGGCCACTTTCTGCGCCGTGAGGTCAATGCGCGAGGGCGGGAAAAGGGTGGCGTTGGCAGACCTGAGAGCGGAGTTGCCCTCCAACGCATAGAGAGGCTTTGCCTGCGTTTCGAAGAAGGAGCATCCATGCGCATCCTGTTTCTGAGTCACTACTTCCCGCCGGAGGTCAATGCCCCTGCTGTGCGGACGTTCGAGCATTGCCGGGAATGGGTGCGGCGCGGCCATGAGGTCCACGTGGTTACCTGCGTTCCGAACCATCCCCAGGGCAAGGTTTACGACGGCTACAGGAGTTCTCTTGCCACGCAGCATGAGAACATGAATGGGATCCACGTCCACCGTGTTTGGACGTACGTTGCAGCGAACGAGGGTATCGTGAAGCGGACGCTCGGCTATCTGAGCTACATGCTCTCCGCACCCTTGGCCGCGACGAAGGTGCCGAGGCCGGACATCGTGGTCGCTACGTCGCCTCAGTTTTTCTGTGCCTGTGCCGGCTTTCTTTCTTCCAAGCTTGTGCGCCGTCCCTGGGTCTTCGAGTTGCGCGATATATGGCCGGAGTCGCTGGTCGCAGTGGGGGCTATCCGCAGCAAGGCTGTCGTCCGGTTGCTGGGGGCCTTGGAGCTCCGCCTCTACAACGACGCAGCGGCTGTCGTGGCGGTCACAGGGGCCTTCAGGGAGTATTTGGTCGGACGGGGAGTGGACGCCGCGAAGATAACAGTCATACCCAACGGCATAGACTTTGAGGCTTGGGATGGAACGGATGCCAAGCAGGCGCGGGCACATTTTCACCCCGATTCGAAGTTCGTCGTCTCGTACGTTGGCACTCACGGCATGGCGCATAATCTGGAGACACTGCTCGAGGCCGCCAAGATGCTGCGTGACGACGCTGACATCCAATTTGTCACCGTCGGCGACGGAGCCGAACTGAAGAAGCTCCAGCGGATCAGGGACGAATGGCATCTCGCCAATGTGACCCTGGTTGGGCAGGTGTCTCATGAGACTGCGAAGGCGTACCTACTGGCCAGCGACGTGTCGGTCGTCTTATTGCGCAAGACGCCGCTCTTCAAGACCGTCCTTCCTTCGAAGATATTCGAGGCCATGGCCGCTCAGAGCCCGATTATTCTGGGCGTGGATGGCGAGGCCCGGAGGATCGTCGAAGAGGCGGGCGCTGGAATCTGTGTCGAGCCGGAGAACGCGCGGCAATTGGCGGCGGCAATCCTCCGGCTGAAATCTGACGCTGCCTTGCGCCGACGCCTGGGGGAGAACGGCTTGCGCGCAGCGCGGGACAAATTTGACCGCAAGGTCATGGCCGTGCGCATGTTGGAGGTTATGGGAGCAGCCCGAGGCCGAGGCGGTAAGACAGTTGGCACGAGTCCGGCCGAAGAGTCCTGAATAATGTGCGTTTCATCACTGATGCAGAAAGGACTGGTGTGAGCCAATGAAAGTTATGCACGTTGTTGGCGCAAGGCCTAATTTTATGAAGGTGGCCCCTGTTCTGAGATCGTTGCGGTCCAGGGGATCGGAGCAACTACTGGTGCATACGGGCCAGCACTACGATGCCAACATGTCAACAGTATTCTTTGATGAGTTGGATTTACCGCGACCTGACGTCGATCTGGAAGTCGGATCAGGCAGCCACGCGTGGCAGACCGGCGAAGTGATGAAGCGGCTCGAGCCGGTGCTGCTTGAGCACAAGCCCGGCCTGTTGATGGTCTATGGCGATATCAATTCCACCATGGCAGCCGCCTTGACCGCCTGCAAGCTGCAGGTGCTGGTGGCGCACGTGGAGGCAGGCCTTCGCAGCTTCGACCGCACGATGCCCGAAGAGACTAACCGCATCGTCACAGACCACGTCTCAGACCTTCTTTTGACCCACTGCTCGGATGCCAACCAGAACTTGGCCCGCGAAGGCATTGACCCGTCCAAGGTCCATCTCGTCGGCAACGTGATGATTGACAGCCTGGTTCGGCTCCTCCCGAAGGCACGCACACGCGGCATCCTTCACGACCTGAATCTCATGGATGGCAACCAAAGTATCCTTCCTTTCGTCTTGGTGACCCTGCATCGCCCATCGAACGTGGACTGTCCTGAGAGGCTGCTAGAGATAGTGCACGCTCTGAATGAACTCGCCAAGACTTGTCCTATCGTGTTCCCCGTCCATCCCCGAACGCGTGAGCGCATCGCCCAGTCCGGGATTGATTCTTCCCGCGGGCATATCCAGATCACGCAGCCGCTGGGCTATCTGGATTTCCTTTGCCTTGAGAACCGGGCAAGGGCCGTTGTGACTGACTCCGGCGGTGTCCAGGAGGAGACAACCTATCTGGGCGTGTCGTGCTTTACCCTCCGCCCTAACACCGAACGGCCGGTAACAATCACTTGCGGGACGAACAAGCTCGTGAGCGGCAACTTGGACGGCTTAGCATCGCTTGTCCGGGAGTCTGTCCAGGCGCCGCCCAGGGTCCCAAAGCCTCCCGAGTACTGGGATGGCAGAGCCGCCGAGCGCATTTCGGAAGTGGTTCTTCAACTGCATGGCTGAACCAATCCACCTCAGAGACCTTCCTAAGTTGGTGCGCACGGCTCGACATTTGAGCGCGGGCCAGATAACGTGGCGCGCTCGTTCAGTAGCACTTCAACATGTGTGGAAGCTCTGGCCCGGTCTCCTTGCGAGACAGTTGTATTCACGGGCCCGTCTGTTGCAGCCTTTCCTTCGCGGGTCGCCGCTGCTGAAGACCTTCGCGCTGCTAAGGCGGGAGAAATGCCTCCTCCGAGACTCTCAGGCAGAGGGGGTGTTATCCAACCACTTCCGCCTGACGAATGTCGTCTTCGCATTCGAATCAGATGTGGACTGGAGCCGCGAGGACCTGAGATCCAATGCGCTTGCCGGCTTTGAGCTCCACTATCAGGCCTACTTAGAGGATATTGCTCTTGCATGGCACTGCACCTGCGATCCTTCGTATGCCCGGAAATGGCGGGAGTTAGTTCGTTCGTGGATCGAGAATAATCCACCGCGCGGTGAAGGCTTTGCGCGGTTCTCGTGGAGCCCATACGTCATCGCAGAGCGTACGAGGAATTGGATCGCGTCTTGCTACTGGCTTGGCGACCAGATGCCGGACGAATTGTGGCGCCTTTTCGAGACAAGCCTCGCGCAGCAGGTTGCTTTCCTGTCTCGTAACCTCGAGCGCGACCTGCAGGCCAATCACCTCCTGCAGAATCTGTGCGGGCTTGTTGTGGGGCTCTGCTTCTTTGGAGGCCGGAGCGCCGATGCCATGAAACGAGCGGCACTTCTTCGCCTCGCGCGCGCGATCACACACCAAGTGCTGCCGGACGGGATGCACGAGGAAAGGAGCTTCTCTTATCACCTCAAGGCTCTGTCTGATCTTCTTGAGGTGCTTGACCTGGCGCAGCAGGGCGCGTTCGATGGGTTAGGTCGTGGGGCTCGCCGCGCCGTCGGGCGGCTGAGCGAGCGCACATGCCAAATGGCGGCAGCCGTGGCGGGGACTCTGGAAGCTCTGCCCGAGCTCCCGCTGTTGAACGATTGTGAGGAGTTGTCTCAGCACCTGTCCAAATGGGCAGTTGAGAAAGTATCCCTCCGCATGCCGCTTGTTTTTCCCACAGGCCTTGAGCGGCTCAGGGGCAGCGGCTACTTGGTCGGGCGGGATGGGCCATGGGCCGGAGTCTTCGACATTGGACCGGCAGGCCCCCGGCACCAGATGGGCCACGGCCATGCGGATCATCTGGGTTTCGAGCTCTGGCATGGTGGCAAGAAGCTCGTCTGTGACTCAGGGAACGCTACCTACGCGATAGGCAAGGAGCGCCAATACTATCGCGGAACAGCGGCCCACAACACGGTGCGCATAGATGGTGAAGACTCACTGGAACTGTGGGGTTCATTCCGGGTCGGCCGGCGGCCGAAACACTGTTTGGGCAAAGTGCTCGATGTGGACAACGGGGGCATCCATTGGTACGGGGAGCACGATGGTTACCGGCACCTGAATGGTTCCCCGAGGCACAGGCGGTGGTTCCATGTCAGCGCCGGCCTCGTCTTTGTGTGTGACGTGATCGAAGGCCAAGGTGAGCATCAGGTTGAGAGTTTCCTGCATTTTCATCCTGACGCCATTGTTGCGGAATCTGAGTTCAACCCCTTTTGCCAGCCTGGCTTGGAGCTCGAGGGGCGGGTGTTGGGCAATCAGTGGCGTCCTGACAAGTGCGATTTTTCCTCATGGACTTGGCGCATCGGCGGCCCTGACAAAGCGGCCAAGGGGCATGTTGTCGCGCTCTGGCTGGCAGGCGATAACATGAGCGTCCACACGCAACCCAGCTTATACGCTCCCGCCATGTCTGTGGAGAAGCAAGCCGTTTGCCTCAGGTTGGCGGGATGGTGCCGTTTGCCTCTGCAGTTGGGCTGGCTTCTCTTCGCTGGGAAGGCGGATGACGTTTTAGCTTGCCGTTTGCGTTGTTGATACCCTATGATTCCGCCTTGGGCGCCGCTAATCAGCGGCATCGAAGTCCTCTTGTGAGGAGAGTTAAACATGTGGCGAGCTGCCGCGGCGTTGCTGCTGGCTCTCGGCATGGCGGGTCCGGCTGTTGCGGACTGGAGCATGCCTGAGTTCATGATCTCTTTCTGGGGTCGCCCGGACGCCGCCGCGCAGCGTGACGCCCACAACCCATCCGCCCAGGCGATCGCTGAGGCCGGCTTCAACACGGTGATGTGCAAGCCCGAGGTGCTCGATGAGTGCCGCAAACACGGCCTCAAGGCGCTTCTCATAGGCGTCACGCCCGAACAGGCCGCCAACCTGCGCGACGACACGGCCGTGTGGGGTTACTTCCTCCAGGATGAGCCGAAGAACGACCGGTTCCACGAGTTGGCCGAACGGGCGAAGGCCTTCCGTCAGGCCGACCCGAATCATCCCGTTTACATCAACCTCAGTCAGGAGAACTATCCACGTGCTTTCGTCGAGAAGGTGCACCCGCAGTTCCTTAGCTACGATCTGTACTGGTGGTGGTGGAAACGCGACTACTTCCCCATGCTTGAGGAGTACCGCGACGTGGCTCAAAGTGCTGGTATCCCACTGATTTGCTGGGTAGAGGTGAACGCGGGGCCCGACAGCGAGCATGGTGGAGGCGAGACCCACCTGCTCGACAACCTCCAGCGGCTGCGCTGCAGCGTCTATTGCGCGCTGGCTTACGGCGTGAAAGGCATCCAATGGTTCCAAGGCCGCCTCATCTTCGAGGGCAGCCAACTGACGCCATCCGGCAAGGACGTCGCCGTCCTCAATGCGGAACTCAAACGCCTAGGGCCGGTTCTGATGAAGCTCCACTCGATAGACGTATTCCACACCCCAGGACCGGCGCTCTCTCTCGACATAAGCATAGGCCAGGGCGAGCCCGTTCCCACAGACACGAGGGCTCTGCCAAACCACAACTGGGTGCTGACAGCAACGCCACACGTCATCCTGGGAATGCTCCAGGACGAGGAAAAAAACGACTACATCATGGTAGTCAATCGAAGGATCGACAAGGAACAGGACGTGGCCTTGCGATTCGACGTGACGGTCAAACCCGTGAACAAGGTCGAGAGATTCGACAAGCAGACGGGCCAGTGGGTGGAGTTCCCCCTGTTCGACGCAAGGCAACTGGACCTGTGGTCGGAGTGGGCGAAGCTGCGTTCCTTCTGGCGGCGCGGGCGTGTGGCCGTGGAATTCACCCTCGCCCCCGGAGACGGCGAACTGCTGAGGGTGCCGGTGACGTGGGGCGAGTGATCTCGTGAAAAATCAGGGTGGAATGGTCCGGCGTTTGCTGCCTCGCCCTCAGCCCCGGGAATTTCCGCAGTGGCAGAAACCGTCCGCGTCACCGTACTCTGGCCGCAGGAAGCGTGTGAGTAGGAAGGGATTAGTTGCAGCTGCCGCCATTGGGGGCTGATGCATCTACGCGTTTCGGAAGTCTATGACTGTCTCCCGATAGACGTCGGGCAGTCCGATGTCGAACCGCCGGCCCTGGACTACGATTCCCATGAATCCATCTTCCTGTCGCAGCCTGTCCAGGCAGGATCTCAGTTGAAACTCCCCGCGCTCGCGGACGTTGTTGTGGATGTTTTTTTCGAGGATTTCGACGAGCCTCGGCTTGAGCACGTACTGCCCGAAGACGGCGAGAAAATGCCCGTTTTCGATCCTGTCCACGGCCAGGTGCGTCTGCGCGTATTCCAGGCTGCGCTTCTCCGCAAATTCCGTAATGGAGAGGGTGGCGTTCTCCGTCTGCCAGATCCGCGCCACGCGCCCGAAGTGGCCGACCTCCGCGCCGCTGGTGATCTTCAGCCCCACAATGCTTTGCCCGAGGTGCTCATATGCATCCAGGATCTGCCGCGCGCAGGGCGTCTCCGTGGTGGAGGCGTAGGCGTGTGGCTGCGCAGCAACTTACGCGCAGGGCGACGCTGTGACGCTCGCTTCCACTGTGAGCACTGCCCGGAGTACCGTTGCCCTGTTGTGGCACACCGCGCCGCCGCGCACAGCGGTTGCACCCAGTACCGTCCGCGGCCGCGGCGTCTGGTGTTCGGCGTGGGGCATCTGACACCCCGGATCCCGCGCAGCGTCTCTAGAGCCTAACGGGTAACGAGGCGGGCGCTCCGCATTCTAGGAAGGTGTGCTATCAGCACGTTTGAGGACTCAAACGTGCCGATAACGCACCTTCGTAAAACGCTCACTGACTCATCGAATCTGGGAACAGAGGTTCGATTCCCACTCGGTTCACCACTCGACCGAAGGCGTGCTATGAAGTTGGAGAACGTGAAGGTGGGCGAGACGTACACGTTGGCGATCGGGAAGAACAAGGTCACCGTGGTCGTCAAGGGCGTGGACGCGAAGGGCAAGATCGCCGTGGCGAGCGCCGGCGGCAAGCAGATCACCGTCGCGGACGCAGGGCGCCTTACCGTTAGAACCGTGGTCGACGGCGTTGGCCGGCCCAGCGCGAAACCGGCGGCCCACGCTACTGCGCCAGCTATCGGCGACGGGAAGAAGGAGCGTTTTCCCGCTGTTGACAGCGCGACCGTGATCGGATCAGGCCGATTCAAGGGGCTGACTGCTTTTCGTTCGTTGTTCTTTTCCAGAACTGTCGGAGCTTCCCGCCAAGAAACTGCCCCAGGAAGAAAGAGCCTATCAGCGCCGGAAAGGTGGCAAGGCTCCAGCCCAACTTCGAATGAATACGCAGACCGATGCCGATGATCACGGGAACATGCACGGCCAGAAACCAGGAGAGCGAAAACTTCTTCGTCCCGGCTCTCCAGAAGCCGAAGGGGACGTTAATCACCAATATAGCGAGCAGCAGTTCCCATCGGGAAGGCATGTCGGCGGAACCGATCCTTCTATTGCGTCCGCAAACCCCCGTTAAAAAGAAGACGGCTCGACGCTCTCACGCCGAGCCGTTTTTCTTCGATCCGACCGCCTGGGTTTGCCCCCGCACATCTTCCCGCATTCCCTGACGACCGGTTCTCGCCCCACAGTCGCATTCTATCAGACCGGCATCGGCAATCAATCGGGCGCATCCCCGTTCTTCGCATCGGACAAACTCCGATGCGGCGCGCACGCAATCAAGGCTGCCCACGGACTACTGGGGCAGTCATGGTGGACTCCTTCTACCGCAGACGTTTCTTCGGCGAAGGTTTCTTCTTGCTCAGTTTCTTGAGCGCCGAACCCTTGTGCATGGCCATGTGGTCGGTCGTATCGCTCTTGATCAGATACTGCGGCTCCTCCTTCGAGGCGTGGACTGTGTAGCCCTTGAACATGATGGCTGAAGTGATCTTCTTCTTGATGGTCCCCCGGACGTGACCGGCTTCCGAATTCCACCCCACATGATCGCCCACTTTGAATTCGCGTGCCATCGGCAGAGCCTCCTGTAAGTTCTCCGAGCACCTGCGAGTCCCGTCCTGGCGGCCCCCTCAGAGCTCTATCCCTTGGCAAGATCATGGGCCAGTTGATGATATTTCTCGTGCGTCCCTTCGCCGATTTCCTCAGTTTCGATCTTCTCGAACGCCTCATTGAGCGCCTCCTGGTCCTCAGGCGTCAGCAGACGATCAGCCGCCGGGAGGAGGCACTTGTTCTCCGTTTCAATGTGCTCGGTCAGGAGGCCGCCGTATGTGAGCAGGCGGTTCCCCAGTTCTTCAGTCGCTTTGGCCTCGCCTGCCTTGGCCTTCGGGCAGACGCTTGCCATGGCACGGACAAGTTTCCGTCCGGCGTCGTGTTGCTGGAGCAGTTCCTTGATGCAGTTCTCGCGACCGGCAATGCCTCGCTTCCGCAAAGTCGGGAACAGGTGCTGCTCCTCCTTGGCGTGGTGGCAGCGGTCCACAAAGATTCTGAAGAAGTCCAGCATCTGCTCCACCTTGGCCAGGTTGAATCGCCCCGCCCCAAGCGCTGCGTTGCCCTCGCGCTCAGCCGCCTTAACACGTCATGTTCGTGCCGGAGCGTGTCCGTTGCCGTCATGGCCTCTCCCTTCCTGCTCGGCAAGAGTAGCCGCTCGCGACTTACCCGCCTGTAACGTCCAGGACAGAGTTACTGCTGCCGTGCGGGTTGGGGATTGACTCTTTGGCCTTCGGATCGCTGATCCACTGTCCGTCCGCGACAAAGCGATACTCATGCCGGCCGGCTGGGACCGAGACCCTGCTCCGCCAGAGTCCGTCTTTGCCTTTACGCATTGGGGTCCGGCTGACATCCCAATTGTTGAACGTTCCAGCAATGCTCACTGCGGCGGCCTTTGGCATCTCCAGGACAAACTCCACCTGCCTTGTTCGCGCCATGACGCGTTCCTCCTTCTTCCCCAGTGAATGACGGGCATCACAAGCGCGGCCTCCAGAATGCCGCATCACCTTACTTGCGCCGGCCCGTCGTTCAACTCTATCTGGATATTTCGGCGAGGGTATAATCTATCTCCCGCGTAAGAAGCCCTCGGCGACCCGCTCCACGTGGTCGCGGCTAAGTAAGCTGTACAGCCCCAAATCCAGCCTACGCGCGGTGACGGCTACTGTCAACAGAAATCCGCGTTTTCCCTTCTTTCGGAGTTCCCCAGGGGTGAAAGTCGCCCGCGAACCCGCCGGGACGCCAGAGCATGATTTTGCACAAAGAGCCAGTGCAGCTTGTGCTGCAGGCTCGCGGTGGTTTCGGTGATGCTCATCTGTGAGAGCGTCATCTGCGATATGTTGATGAACGCCTTCAGGCCGTGATATTTTGCCACCGCTGCCGTATTGACCGTCGCGGCCAGATAGGTATCCGAAACCGACATGCCGAAGTACATCCTCTCGCAGCCGGCAATCGCCCGATGCATCGAACCGAGATCGAGCAGATCGCCGACCACGACCTCCGCACCCATGTCGCGCAACGCCTGCGCGCGTTTGTCTTCGGTTCGCACCATCGCACGCACCGCTTTGCCTTGCTTCAACAGCAGTTCGGTGACCATGCGCCCTACCGCGCCGACTCGGCCCGCCGCGCCGGTGACCAGGATGGGCTTTGCCATGTGTTTTTCTCCTCAGCGTTCACCCAAATCGAAAGTCAGATTCGTTGAATGCGAGCGTCAAGCGGCAGAATCACTTGTTCCTTAAGGCGTGGTCCCGGCGACCTTCAAGCGCCGTGCAAATCGGCCCCTGGCGCCTAAGATCTGAATCCTCAGAAGTTCTTCTCTTCAGTCTAGGATGCTTACGGCTTCTTCCCTATGATCGCCCTTGCGACCAAAGCAGTGACTATCCCGAACGGCAGATTCACCAGCAGCAGGTAGACTGTGAACTTCGGCCCGCCATGCTGAAGCCCGAAAAACCCCGCCCCACCCGCCGGCAGAAAGATCAGGTACAGCGCCAACAGCGGCGCGAGGACGTATAGAACACCGAACAGGTACAGCCGTTTCCAGGCGGCCTTGATCAAGATCCCGAACGGGATGCCCCACAGACCGCCCCAGAAGAGCGGCCTGTAGATATCCGGCGATTTCAGGGCTAGCGGGGCATTTACCCCCAGGGCCGCGCTGATCCCCAACCCAAACAGGACGTAGCTGAGAACGACCACCGCCACTGCGCCCATAACACCCGCCGCGAAGCAGATTGCCACCCGCTGCATCAAGGTCAAACCTTTTTCCGTCGCCTGCGAACTCTCGTCTGGCATGCGCTTCTCCTTGCTTAGTTGTGAAGCGGATCAGAAATCCGCATCCAACACAATGCGGTAACGGGCTTTGCCTGATTCAAGCCGGGCGAAAGCCTCGTTGATCCTGCTCATCGGGAAGTGTTCGTTCTGCGGCGTGATATTGTGCCGTGAAGCGAAGTCGAGCATCGTCGCGATCGCCGCCGGCGACCCGGTCGGCGAACCTGAAATACTGCGCTGCTGCGCTATGAGCGAGAACGCCGCGACCGGAATGGGTTCAAGCACGGCGCCGACGACGTGCAACCGGCCGTTGGGCGCGAGCGTGCCGATCATCGCGTCCCAATCGAGCTTCACGTTGACGGTGCTGATCAGCAGGTCGAAGCTGCCGCCGAGTTTCTTGATCGCCGCCGAGTCCCTGCTCGACACGACGTGATTCGCCCCGAAACCTCTGGCTTCATCGAACTTGCTCTCGCTCGACGTGAACGCCGTCACGTCGCACCCGTATGCCGCCGCGAACTTGACCGCCATGTGCCCCAATCCGCCGATGCCGATGATGCCCACCCGATCGGTCGGCGTGGCGTACATCGTCAACGGCGCGAAGACGGTGACGCCCCCGCACAGGAGCGGCCCGGCTTCGGCGAAGTTCATCTTTCCCGGCAGCGGGATGACCCAAGCCCAGTGCGAGCGGATGTGGGACGCGAACCCGCCGCGATGACCGACGATGGTCGGTTGCACTTGCGGACAAAGGTGATGGGTTCCCGACATGCACTGGTGACAGTGCATGCAGCTCCCCGAGTTCCAGCCGACGCCGACGCGCTGTCCGACCGTGAGGCCCTTGGCGTTCGGACTTACGGCCGTGACCCGGCCGACCACCTCGTGGCCAAGAATCGCGGGGTACTGCGAAATGCCCCAGTCATTGTTCAAGACGGAGAGATCGGAGTGGCACAAGCCGCAGTGTTCGACAGCGACTTCAACGTCCTCGGCCCCGAGCGGCCCGAGATCAACCGTTTCGAGCACCATCGGCTGTTTCGCCGCCTTCGCAACCCAAGCCTTTCGGCCGGCGCGATCTGCGGGTTTCAACATGTTGGGAATGGTTTTTGCAGCCATAACACGTGCCTCCTTGCCCTGGCCAGGAGTGATTTTCCGGCATGCCCCAGCACGCCCATTGCCCTAATGAAAGCCTAGTCCGCCGCAGGTATCGTGTCAAGGAGAAAATTGCGAGCGCTTTTTCAAGTGCTGATGCGACGCCGCTGCCGTGAAGCTGCCGGACGCCGTCTTGCAGGGCAACGCGACGAAGCCAGTCACTCCTTTCTCGCCGTAGTTCGGGCAGCCGGAGCAGAGGCCTTCTTTCGTCGCGCGATTTCCCCTTGACAAGCGCGAATCATAGGTGATTGCCCTTGTTGTAGGCGGCTGGCCAAATAGGTCTTACGGTAAACCGCTCAGGATACTTGTCTCCATCAGGCGCGCGCGGGGCGCGCGTGGGCGTATCCTCTTACAGAACAGCGGCTTACGCGCTGTTTGACGGGCATCTCCCCAGAATACCCCTCGCGACTTCCCATTGACTAGCTGGAGTATAAGTGTCAGAATACGACATTTGATAGCCGACCGTCGGCTGGAGGGAGGCCATCTGAAATTCCGGTTAACCTCCCTGGCGTCAGGAAGCCTGTCATGAAATTGAACGTGATGATCGTAGCGGCCAGTCTGACTTTTGCGGTCTCCGCGAGGGCCCAACCCGTCGCTGAGCCCCCGAAGACTTCTCAGAATGAGATTCAGGAGGTAAAAGCTGTGAATTCACCGAGCGGCGATGCGAAGACGGGGGAGCCGATCACGCAAGGCCAGCGAATTTTCTTCACCGGGCATAGTTTTCACGTGTTCATCCCGCCGATTCTGGAAAACATCGCCGATTCAGCAGGCATTACCAGCCAGAAGACTCTCGGCCTTTCGTCTATCGGCGGATCGCGGGTCATTCAGCACTGGAACGTTCCGGATGCAGATAATCAGGCCAAAGAGGCGTTGCGTACGGGCAAGGTTGACGTGCTGACGTTGGCACCGATCTTCATGCCGGACGAGGGGATCGAAAAATTCGCCGCGTTGGCGCTGGAGTATAACCCAAACATTCGGATCACAGTGCAGGAGATCTGGCTGTGGCGCGACACGTGCGAACCGATCACCGATTTGAAGAATCCCAGAACCTTCGATTACAACTCCGCCACCGGCGCGGATCTCCGGGAGCGTCACGCGCCACTTTTTCGGAGCATTGATGACCACGTCGCAGAACTGAATCAGAAGTTCGGCAAGCAGGTGCTGTTCATTGTGCCAACCGGGCAGGCAGTCATTGCGCTACGTGAGCGGATTCTCGCCGGAAAGGCCGGCGGGTTGAAATCACAGTCCGAATTGTTTGCGGACAGAATCGGACACCCCACGTATCCGCTGCAAGTGCTCGTGGCGTACTGTCATTATGCGGTCATTTATCGTCGCAGTCCCGTGGGGCTGCCGATGCCGGAGATTTTGGCGAAGGCCCAAAAGCCTGAGTGGGGCGCCGCTACGCTCCGCGTGCTACAGGAAGTGGCATGGGAGGCGGTGACACAACACCCGCAAAGCGGCGTGCGGGATGCCGGGGCTGCGGGCAACGCCAAGTAGTTGCGCCGGATAAAAACAAGACCTCCGGTCGCCTTGAGCAGGCGGCCGGTCCGAAACACGGCTGGCCACATAGGTCCTACGGTAAACCGCTCCGAATCCTCGTTCCCATAAGGCGCACGAGTGGCGCACGTGGGCGTATCCTCCTACATAATATCAGCTTACGCACCTGCTGATGGGCAGCTCTCCGGAATACACTGCGCGACTTGTCCTTGACAAGCGAGAATCTGACGGTCAAAATCCAAGAGTTGAACGCTCCCTTAACTGAAAAGAGGTCAGGCGGATGAGAACGAAGGTGATGACCCGGATTGCCGTTTTCGCGGCGGCCGCGCTCGGTCTGATTACGGCGTCCGCTGAGCCGACCAGTCCCCAGCCCGGCGCGTACAAGATCGAAGAGACTCAGTTGATGCCTTGGGATGGGAAGGAGAAAGCGCTGAATGCTGCTCTCAGTCGGGATGGCCGCCATGTCGCTTACCTTATTCGACGGGGTGCGAAGGTATGTGTCATCGCGGACGGGCAGCCGGGCGCAGAGTACGACGGATTCCGCGATTTATCCCTGCTCTTCAGCCCCGACGGCAACCACTTGGCCTATGTAGCCGCGAAGAGCGGGAAGTGGTTGGTGGTGGTGGACGAGCAACCGGGACCAGAGTACGACGAGATCATTTCTTATTTCATGATTTTCAGCGCAGACGGCAAGCGCTTGGCGTATCAGGCCAAGAAGGACAAAAAGTGGCTGATGGTGGTGGACGGGCAGCCGGGACCGGAGTACGACCTTGTGGATAAATTGACGCTGGAATTCAGTCCAGACGGAACGCGCGTGGCCTACGCGGCAAAGAAGGGAGAGAAATGGTTCATGGTGACCGATGGCCAGTCGGGCCCGGAGTACGACGAAGTCTTCGGCCCATACTTCAGCCCAGATAGCAAGCTCATGGCCTATGCGGCCAGGAAAGGCGGAAAATGGTCCTTGGTGGTAAACGGTAGTGCGGGTGCTGAGTACGACGAAGTCGATCTTTCCGGGCGGAGCTTCAGTGCCGACGGCAAGCACCTCGTGTACGGAGTGAAGAACGATAAAAAGTGGTTCGTGGTGGTGGATGGTCAATCGGACGCCGGGTATGATTACGTCGGCGGCGAGACTTTCAGCCCCGACAGCAAGCACGTAGCGTATACCGCCAATCCCGTGAATGGTGAGAAGTGGCTGATGGTGGTGGATGGCCACACGGTCGCGAAGTATGACCGTATCGGCATTCCGTTCTTCAGCCTCGACAGCAGGCATCTGGCGTATGACGCCAGGATGGGCAAGAAATGGTTCATGGTGATAGACGACAAGCCTGGCGCGGAATACGATAGGATAGGAATAGAAGGCGCGGCATTCAGCCCCGATGGTACGCGCGTGGCATATTCGGCAGCTAAGGGTGAGAAACAATTGATCGTGGTGGACAGCCGGCCGGGGCCGGAGTACGACGAGGCCATGCTTCCGACCTTCAGCCCGGATAGCAAGCGCTTGGGGTACGTCGCTGAAAATGGGGGCAAATGGTTTATAGTATTGGACGGCCAGCCGGGCGTGCAGTACGACCAGATCGGCCTGCCGCACTTCAGTCCGGACAGCAAGCACTTGACGTATTATGCCAATGACGATCGGAAATGGCTTCTGGTTGTGGACGGCCGGCCGGGAGTGAAATACGACAAGCTACAGATAGGCCAGCCGAACTTCTTAAGACGAGAGACCCCGATCTTCAGCCCCGGTGGCGTTCTGGATTTCTTCGCGGTAAGAGACAACTCGCTCTACCGCGTCAAATACATACCGGCGCCGTGAGGCTGGTTTACTGTAATGCACAAAATGGTTGGCCACGCGGGACTCGAACCTGGAAGATAATCTGCCCGCGAAGCGCGCTGAGAGGAGTTGGCAGGCACATTACCTGAAGACTCAACCTCGCCGCATGGCCAATCGCGTCCGGCTTTACCGTCTGAAATAGCGAATGACCGGGCGTTATGCTGCGCAGCGGTGGCCGGATAGCTCCGGGCTGCGGATTCGACTGAAATCAGCGCCGGAAAACGATCTCTGAGGCTGCTGACTACCGTGGATAGCGCGCTAACGCACAGTACCGTAGAGACTTGCGACGTTCCAGAGAAGTTGCTGCGCCCCGAACTCGTCAAGAAAACCACGCCGCAGCCCGCCCCGGTCAATCGCCGTGAGGCTTCGGCTGGCAAGCCTTTCGTGGTTGCTCGCTGAAGCCTTGCTGGCTTTAAGCGCTGGCTTGACACGGAATGATCTCGATGCAACAATTCGGCTATGAGGCAGGGATCAGCCATGCAAGGCATAAACGAGAGCACGGCGGTTCCTCAGCAAAATCCTCAAATTGTTTCCAAAGCAATGCCTAGGGCTCCCCTTGGCAAATCCACCTGCGCGCTCCGAAAACTCATCGGCGTTTTCGTCGTAGTTGCCGCAATTCTTCTCGCATACTGGGCGCTCACCGCGCTGGCCATCCGCTGGTGTGCCCGCGACCTCACGAGAGGCGGCGAGAGGGACGACATCTCGTTCATCTCGTCCAGCGATGAAACTCGGTTTCTCGTGTTCATGGGCCGACGTTCGATTGGGCCCCTTGTCAATCAGATTGAGAGAGCGAATGTTGACCCAAAGAAGAAAGTGCATCTCGCGTGGATTCTCTCGTCCATAGGTGATCACTCCCATTTCGACATTTTCGTGCAGGCCCTTAACTCCGATAAGTCCGCGACCCGATTCATCGCCGTGGCACGCATGCGCGACTTCCCAGACGAGTGTTTGCAACACTTGCCCGGAATTCTGAAGGCGGCAGTGAATGATCGAGAGTTGCGCCTTGAACCGATGATCGAATCGCTGGTTGATCATATGGCACTTCCGGCCGAGACAAAACGCGACCTGAAGGCGGCCGTCGGAGAAACCTTGCTCTCCAACCCACTCCCGACGTCGCAGGCGATAGACAAACTCCTGTTCCGGTTCGGGGAGGCAACCTCGAACCATTCGGCGAACGAATGACGTCCCTGTGCGGTTCATGCCGCGAACTCAACGACGGCAGCCCCTGTAAAATCAATCGTTAGTGAGGCACAAGACGGACCGCCCCGACCATTCTTGCCGAGAAGCCCAGTGCCGATGAGGCACAGGCCTTTCTTCGTTCCTGCCAGCGAGTTACAATGCTCGCGGTGGTTCAAACCAGGGGGACGCAAGCGGATTGCCGAACAGAGGACGTGATATGAAGCGTGCGGCCCCTGAAGCCGGGAGACAGAAGGATGGCTGAGACATTCGACTGGTCGAAGGAAACTTACGAACGGAGCGTCACCCGTTTTTGCTGGTGGTACTCTGTCTACGATGAGAGTTGGGAAGACTGTGCGAAGCACGGGAACGACCTGAGAGAGGATGCGGAGTTGCGGGAGATCGTGCGCCTGGAGATGCAGATGCAGCCGCTTCCCGACTGGGCCGTCGAGATAGTCCGGGACACGATCAGGAACATCCCGCCGTGCGGACACCACACGTTTCCGGCCGCTTACCTTCGGGTCGTAGATGCCATTGGCAGTCAGAAACCTGTTGCCTTCAACTATACCTGCTACACTGCCGACGCATCCCGCAAGCGGGAAGCGATGGACTATTGTTTCTGTCTCGACGCCTGGCTGGCGGGAGCGTCAGCGGAAGCCGCCGGAACCGAACTGAACGCGCTGGGACACCTTCGCCTCGATTGGAGGGCCGTCTGCGGCGAGTTGTGGCGTCTTCTCGGCCAGCATGCCGAAGCGAAGGACCTCCTCATTGAGCGCACGCTGATGCAACTCCGCCACTGGATCAAGTTGTCGGTGTGGCCTGACGATCCGGCTTCGCAGTTCGGGAGGGACCAATACCTCGGCGACTACGACGAAAACGGCTCGCCGGCGACGGACAATGGAAATCCCAAGCTGCAAGCACCGAGCTTCCGACTGAAGAGTTCGCCGCGTGTGCAGAGGTTGGAGGCCCAACTTGAGCGCTGCAGCCCAAACTGGCCCTGGTTCAAACAGCGCATTGGGCAGGTGGACGGGTTGAATCTGTGCGCGCCGAAGACGTTCCGACACCTGGAACGTCTGCTATGGGCGATCGCAAGAGAGAGGCCTCTTGAACCGGGGGAGTCGGTTCCAGGCTTTCTGTCAGCGGAGATCACGTATCCCAACCACGACGAGGCGGCGCGCTGGTGGCGGCAGTTCATGGCCGCACTTCGCGGTTGGCATCGCGGCGAATGCCTCGCGGATACCGTCGGCGCCGATATTGCGCGGCGACTGGGGCCGCGAACATCGCTGAAGGAATGGCTTGTAAGATTGTACGTAAGACGATTGGAGTTGTGCGAGACGTCCGCCGAGACGGGCCGTCTGGTCAACCCGAAACCCGGCGCCAGGCGAGGGACAAAGCCGCTTTGCCTTGGCCAACAGCCGGGTCCAGCCGCGACGGGTGGCCACCGTAATGAACCGTTCGTGAGCTAAGCTCACGAAGAAATGAGCCTGTGAGCTCGCCGACGAGCGCGAGGCGGGACAAGGTCAAGGCCGCCCAGGAGAGATGTTGACGTCCACCCGCGCCTGCTTGAAGTCAGGCGCCAGGCGCCTATGGCATAGGGCGCAAGAGGCGAGAGTCTTAACCGTTGACCGAGCCACGTGCAATGCGGGGTTACGGCGCGTCCGGATGTTTCCTGCAGGCGCAGAATCCACGCCTTGCCGTCGGCCGAACTCGTGAGGGCAAGAAGTTTCAGGGACGCCGGCGACAAGGACGCCAATGATCCCCGGCGCGCCAGGGCGCCGGAATGGCTCGCGCACAGCAGCGTCACGGGAGGCTGCTCCAACTCGGCCGCGAGTCTCGGCAGATTCCTGACGTCTCGAGTCAAGAGGAAGCGAAATCGCAGTTCCCCTGCGTCCACGGTTGGACGCCAAGGCTCTGCGTTCGCCGGAGAGGGAGCGTCGCTGGCATACCGGCTGGCCCGCGTCACTGTAACCCGCAAGGCGTCTTCTTTCATGTCAAAGCAGTACAAAGCATCGCTGGCAAAGCCGAAGCTCCCGTGACGGCCGTGCGCGCGAACCCAACGCCCGCCGGGCACTTCTCCGCAGGGGCCGCGTTTGACCGTTCCCCCGGGCACTTCAAACTCGGCTCGGTCACCGCCGGGCATGACCAGCTTCAGACGCGAGGCTTGCTGGTCCCAGAGCACTCGCGCGGCCACGTCCACCGCGTCGCGCTCGCGGCTGAGGCTCATGCAAAGGTCCAGCCGCGAGTGGCCTCCGCGCAGACGTACCCACAACATTGCACGTTCGGGGCCGGCTTCCACCGTCCGCACGTCGGATATTTTCCACGAGTGGAGCACGTTCGACAAATCCAGCGAATCCGGCTCTTCATTCATCCCGCCCCAGGATCCATAGCAGTCTTCCACGGTCACAGCCATGAGCCCCGGCGATGCGAGCAGCGGCCCCGCTTTGTGCGTGATGCCAATTCCCCTGGCCCCTTTGCGCGCGTGGATGGTATACAGGCCGTTGGTGATCACTCCACGTTTCGGGGCGGCCACGGCCGAGGCGATACGCGGGGGACGGAATCCTTCCTCATAACCCATCTCCACGACCGTCCAGCCCAGCGGCGGGATTTCCAGGCGCGCGACGGCGCGTTGGCGCCATGCCAGGTTCGCAAAGGCCTTGGACTCCGTGGCAACCCGTTGAAACGGCAGCGGCTTCCGGCTCGATCCGAGGATGCGGACGGGCAGCTCGCTGACCCGATCCTGGTAACGGCCGATCGGCCGGTAGTCCAAGCTCGCCTCAAGTTCCACGTGCCCTCGGTACGGAACCGGGTGAGGGTTCCAGACCAGGATCGGCACACCGGCGGGTTCGTCGCCTTGGGGGCGGTTCACGCTGGTGTCAATCCGGGCGGCCAACGCATTGAGCGCCTGGAGCTCCCTCTGCTGGCTGTCATGCCAGGCGGTTCCCAGCCATGCCAACTGGTCATCATAGGCGCGCTCGATGCTCGAGCCGGGCAGGATGTCGTGGAAGCTGTTGAAGAGCACCGCCTTCCATGCCGGGCTCGAATCGGAAGCCGCGGCGCCCGTTGCCGCCCGGATGATGCCGCTGGTGCGGTCCGCCGAGATCAGCTTCGATTCCGTCTTGCGGTACGCAAACTTGAATCGGGCGACCGAGGCATAGCAGCCGCGCAGACAGAAATTCAGTTCCCCCCGATGGACCGGCAGGAAGCGCGGGCTCCTGCGGCCGATCTCCTGCCGCAAGGCGGCAAAGAAGCGGTGCAGGCTGGAGTGAATCAGGGGCGCGTCGGGATGGGCTGCCGCCCAGGCGCGTATGTCCAGGAGGTGACGACGGCTGGGGCCTCCGCCGTGATTGCCCAAGCCGTAAAAGACGGCCACATTCTCCAGCCCCCATGTGTGCGCCTCGGCCAGGTATCCGTCCAGACGCCGCTTCATCTCGTCGCGCTCGCAGCCGTACCAGCCCACAGGAATGCGATAGGCCAGGACCCGCGCGCCGCTGCGTCCTTCCCACCAGAATGCAGGCTTGGGCAAGGGTCGCTGCGCCTGAGAGGGCCGCGAAAAGACGAAGGATTTCATCCCCGCGGCCTTGTAGATCTCGGGCCACCCGGCGCTGTGGCCGAAAGAATCGGGCGCCCATGCCACCGTCGGCCTCTGGCCGAGCGCTCGCTCAAAATAGGATAAGCCTTCCTCGAAGTGGCGCAGCAGCAGTTCAGTGGCAGGCAAATTAGTGTCCGGCTGGACGTACGTGCCGCCGACCACCTCCCATCGCCCTTCCTGTACCCGGCGGAGAATGCGCCGAAAGGTCTTCGGGTCGTAACGCTCGATGTGCTCGTAAATCGCCGCCTCGCCCCGGGAGAAGGTGAGTTCGGGAAACTCCTCCATGAGGTCCAGCACCGCCCGGCAGGTCGTGATGCCTTCATTCAACCCCTCGCGCCAGTCCCATAGCCAGACGGGGTCGAGATGTGCGTTGCCGATGAGATGGAAAGTGGTCACCGCTCAATCCTGATGCTGAGTATCTGCCGCGCGACGGTGAAGAGTTGAATGCCCGGCCGGAGCGGCGGCTGCATCGTACGGCTTGGAGAGGAGCCGGGCTTTCCGCTCGAACTCCATGGCCTTGGCTTTGTCGCTGAAGACGCGGAAGGTGCAGTGCGGCTCAGTCCGCGACTCCATGTCCATGACGGCATAGAGGCCGGATGCCTTCATGACAGGTTCCACCCACCCCATGCAGTGGTCGCAATAGAACTCGCAGGGGCTGGCGTCGTTGTCGAGCACTTTGGACAGGCTGGGGCAGCGGATCATGCGGAACTCGAGGTAATCGCCATGGTCCTCAATGGAACTCTCGCAGTTCTCTTCGATCACGATCCGTTTCCAGTACTCCAGCGCCGCCTTGAGCCCGCCCGCGCGGAACCGGTCCGCAAGCTCGACCGACTGCAACCGTCCCAGCTCCCGCCAGTAGGCGACGAGGCATTCATGCCCCCTCGCTTCAAGCGCCTTGAAGACCTCGTTGTAGAATCGGACAAAATGGTCGCTCGGGATCATTTCTTCACCCTCCGTATCGTCTGAACGCACCGCCCGCCGCCCAGCACCTCGGTGACGATGTTGAACGGAGTGCCTTCCGCCAGGGCGGCGTTGACCACGACGGTCTGGCGGCAGAATGCGGGGTCAATTTCGATCCCGCGGCCCTGGAGATAGGCGATCGCCGGACACCGTTTGACCGTCATCCGGATTTCCTCGCCCTTCCGTTCAATGAGGTACTCGCCTTTCTCGCGGTCGAAGAAGTAGGACCAATGCTCGACCAATTGCTCCGGGTCGCCGCGCTTGAGATCGGCATGGATCGAGCGGTAGACGTCCTGCGCGGTGCGGCGGAAGACCTCGTCGAGGAACTGCTCGCCGTATGTCTTCCGGAGGTATCCAATGGTCCCGTTGGTCGTCCGGTGGAAGTCCATGTGCACTTCACCGGTTTCCTTGTATCGCATCCTTGTTCTCCTTACTCAGGCCGGATGAATTGGCGCTCGCGTTCGAGGGCGGCGTCAATGCGTTTTCGGTCCGCCGCCGTGATGGGATAATCCAGGTGCATGAATTCGGTGCTGAAGATGCCCAGGCGGCGAAGGGCGTATTTCAAGCCGCCCATCCAGAGGCTGATATCCCTGGCGAAGAGGTCCCAGAGGAATTCATTGGAACGCTTCTGCCAGGCATCGGCAGCGGGACGATCGCCGGCGGCAAGGGCGTCGAGCGCCTGCCGGATCAGCTTGCCGATGAGAATGCCGGTGCCGAGGAGGCACCCGTCGTAACCTGAGGCCGCGTAGTTGACCACGTTAAATTCGTTCCCCGTCTCCAGAAGAAGCGCGGGGCGCTTCGCCTTAAGGGCCACGAACGCCTTCATGTTCTTCGGCTCGGAGGAAGAATCCTTGATGTAGCTGACTTTCGGATGCGACGCGATCTCGGACCATAGCGCCGGATCGAGCGCGGAATCGGCGGGCTGCTGGAGGACGTAGACGCCCACCGGCAGCGTCGCGGACTCCATCGGTTCGGTGAAGTAACGCCGGATAAACCCCTTCGTGGCGAAGCGCATGAGCCATGGCGCGGCGATGACAACCGAGTCGGCCCCGGCGTCCTCAGCCCGGGCGATGTTGTCGCGCACCCGCGCGGCGGAGGTGTCGGAAACCTGCACCGCGATGTGCAGCCGTTTCCCCGCCAGGCGCCGGGTTGCCCGGACGAGTTCGTCGCGCTGAGCGTTAGGCATGAACGGTCCTTCGCCGCAACTGCCGGCCATGAAAAGGCCCGTGACGCCCAGGCGAAGATGCTGGTCTATCACTTTATCCAGGGAAGCCAGGTCGAGGGCGCCGTCCGCCAGGAATGGAGTCGGCGTGGCGGACCAGATGATTTTGTCCGCGGACTTCCTTTTCAAGCCTGTCTTTTTCGCCATCAACGTCTCTCCTTCCGGATTATGGATCGTTAGAGCGGAAAGCGGCCTGTCCTTTGAGGAGTTCACCCGCCGTTGCTATCAGCAGGTCGGCCGTGTCCTCCGGCGGTCCGCCGCCGACCACCGGGAGCACCTCGTATCCGCCATGCGCGAAACATTCCCTGGGCGCCACGTATCCGCAGTC
>Ga0181524_10000627_pt1 | contig 42408 bp, 44 predicted proteins | sample PEATcosm2014_Bin_34_FD_119761 | JGI IMG/M metagenome (GOLD analysis project Ga0181524, IMG submission 119761) | Peatland microbial communities from MTU Mesocosm Facility, Houghton, MI, USA - PEATcosm2014_Bin05_60_metaG | ecosystem: Environmental > Terrestrial > Soil > Wetlands > Peat | place... | reverse complement strand
CCCGCCGACAGGTCGGCGTCGATCGCCATCTGCTTGCCGGGGATGGCGTCGAGGGTGAAGCGCGCGCCAACCTCGGCGATGCGGGTCGCGCCCTTGGTGATGACCAGGAAGTTGATGATCACCAGGATGAGGAAGACGATGATGCCGATGACGAAGTCGCCGCTCATCACCAGGCTGGCGAACCCGCCGATGATATAACCGGCCGCGTTCGTCCCTTGGGCCCCGTGCGACAGAATGAGCCGCGTCGTCGAGATATTGAGCGCCAGCCTGAGGATGGTCGCCACCAGCAGCACCGTGGGAAAAGCGGAGAATTCAAGCGGTTTGTGAATCCACAACGCGACCATCAAGATCAGCACGGAAAGCGCGATCGAGAACGCAAGGCCGAGATCGATCATCATCGCCGGAACCGGCAGGAAGAACAGGCACAGGATCAGGACGATGGCGGCCGCGAAGCCGATGTCCTTGCCGCCGCGGCCGATTGCCGGCTCCGCCGTCGCCGTCGTCAAAGACATCGCGCCCAATCTCCGTTGCGTCGCGCCGACAATGACGGCCAAAGCTTGCGCGGGTCTCGCCGATCGCGCTTAAGGCCCGCTCGGCTGGAGGCGCGGGCGGAGCGGCGCTTCGCGGCGGCGGGCGCCCGACGGAGATTTCGCCCGGGCGCGCGAATTCGGCGGCGGCGCGAGCGGCTCCGCCGCCTCGGCGCCGATCAGTTGGCGAAGCCGTGTTCGATGCGCGCGTAGACGTTTTCCGTGAAGGCGTAGAATTGCCCGCCGATGAACGACGCGGTGAGGCTGACGACGGCGAAGATCACCACGATCTTCGGCACGAAGGTCAGGGTCATTTCCTGGACCTGGGTCAGCGCCTGCAGAAGCGCGATCGCCACGCCGACGACCATCGCCGCGCCGATCGCCGGCCCGGCGCCGACGATGACCATCCAGATCGCCGACTGGATGATGTCGAGCGCGTCGCCTTCGTTCATTGCACGTTGGCGCCGTTGGCGAACGGGATCGTGTTTCCGTTGGTGAGAGTCGCGGTGGCGGCGCCGGCGGAGGTGACGTCGACCGACTGCACCTGACCGGAGGTCGACCCGTCCGACGAGGTCATCGTCGAGCCGACCGCCAGTTCGGCCTGGGTCAACGAACTCGACGTCAACAGCGAGGCGAGCGTCGTGTTGGTCTGCACGGCCTGTCCGACCTGGGAGATGGTCGCCAATTGGCTCACCATCGCCGTGGGGTCCATCGGTTGCGTCGGATCCTGGTTCTGCATTTCCGCGATGAGCATGGTCAGAAACGAGTTGTAGCTCAGCGAATTCGTCGCGGACGCGGCCGAGGCCGCCGATGATGTCGACGACGTGTTCGTGCTGCCGACTGCGGAGGTTGCGCTAACAGTGGTCATGGTCGGGCCTTTCAGGCTGCGTGCGATTTCGAGGGCGCGGCGTTGGGAAACATTTCCCGCTCTTCGAGCGGGAACAACGCCCGCAACGACTTCAGGGCTTCGAAGTTGCGCGAGCGCTCGATCTGTTCCGCGATGGTCTTCAGGCCGGCGAGGATCGCGGGGTCTTCGAACGCCTGCAACGCCGCTTCGATGAGCCGGCGCGACAGCCCGGTGGCCGCGGCGGTGGCGCCCGGATCCATCAGCATGACCTGAACGGCGAAGTATATCTGGCGAAGCGGCGTCGTCGCCTGATCGGCCTGCATGACGTGGTTTTCCAGCAAGAAGGTCACGTCGTTCAGCAGCTCGATCGTCGCCTTGCGGTCGACGCGGATGACGGCGCCGTTGATGTAGAGCTTTTCGCCGGCGCGAAGCGTGATATTCATGAACCCCTCACTTCAGACCGTCGCGAATGATCTCGTTGATCTCGATCATCGGCGTCAGATCGTTGGTTTGGCCGGAGCGCACGCGATCGATCTCCTTGTTCATCCAGATGCCGATCGAAACGATTCCGGCGCGCATCGGCTCCGGCAATTCGTTGTCCGGGTTTCTCAGATCGTCCAGGAAGATCGCCCATAGGCGGCGCAAGAAAAACAGCGCTTCGATCACTTCGCGCGCGCCCGGCCCGCGGGCGCGGGCGGTGCGCAGGAGATCGATGACGCGATCCATCGCCTGGCGCTCGCGCGCGCGCATCAATTGCGGCGACTCCTCGACGACCTCGTTGTAGGAAAATTCGTACATCGGCGATCCCGTGGGTTAGGCTATGGGCAGATATTGCGCGAGGCTCAGCTTTTGGAGCTGGGCCGTGAGTTGGTAGGCGGTCTGCAACTGCGTCGTCAGCGTATTGAGCTGCACGGCAACGGCTTGAGCATTGACGTTGTCGAGATTGCCGATCTGGGTTTGCAGGATCGTCATCTGCGAGGACATCGAACTGTTGGCGTCGGTGACGCGCTGCAGCGAAGCGCCGACGCCGGCTTCGGTCGCGGTTATCGAATTCAGCCCCTGCGTGACCAGCGAAGCCGCGCTCGAGGCCACGGTCTGCTGCGCGGCGGAACTCAGTTGCGAGCCGCCGAACTCGGCGAGCATCGCGTAGGCCTGCGCGAGTTGCTGAAACCCGGGCTGGTTGGCGTTCGTCGAGGCGTCGATGGTCTGACCGGGCGCGATCTGAGCGGTCGGGTTGACGCTCGAGGCCGACGACCAGTTGGTCGTCCAATTGGCGCCGCTGAACTGCGCGGCGAACGGGCCGCTCAGAAAACTCTGCATTTGCGAGGCCGTAATCGTCGAGGCCGCCGCGTCGGTCGGCAGGCAGCCGAACGTCGTCTGAAACGCCGTATCGATCGCGGTCTTGGCGGCCGACGTCGTCGAGGAGAAATAGTCGGCCATCGGCGCGACGCCGGAGTTGATTCCGCCGAAGACATATTGGCCGCTCGAGGTCGCGTTGGTCATGGCGATCAGCGACTGCAGCGCGTTGGCGCCGAGACTCTGCAATGTCACGCCCGAATTGACTTCCGTCGAGGTCCACGAGGTCAAGCTCTGCGCCGCGCTTTGAGCGCCGGTGCGAATCGCATCGAGGGCGGCCTGCGACGTCTTCAGGCTCGTGCCGACCAGGCCATTGCCGCTGGTCAGCGTCTGCAGCAGGTCGTTCTCGTTCTTGAGCGACAGTTCGTAGCCGGACTGGCCGCCCAGTTGCAGACCGAGATCGGCGTACTGGCCGGTCGAGGATTCGACCTCGAGGTTGGTGAGCGACGATTGCACTTTGGCGACCGTCGGGAGCATCACGGTCCCCAGATAGCTCGTGGAAACGAAGGCGGCGCTCATCGTCGTCAGACCGCGTTGAGCAGCGCGGTGAACATCGCGCCGACCGTCGTCAGCAATTTGGCGGTCGTCGTGTAGGAGTTCTCGATGTTCAGCATGTTCGTCATTTCCGTGTCGAGGCTGACTCCGGTCGCGTTCGACAGCGCCGCGGTCGCCTGCGAGACCAGCGAGTTTTGATAGTCGACCTGGGTGCTCGCCTGCTGGTTCTGGGCCTGCAACGAACTCACCGAGGCGTTGGCGTAGTCGCTCAGGCTGGCGGACGAACCCAAGCCCGCGCCGGGATCGAACGACTGCGTCGCCGTCGCCGCCGCCGCGAGCTGCTGGATTCGGCCGGTGTAGCCCGCCGAGCCCGTGGCGTTGTAGACGTAGTTGGCGCCGTTGACGCCGCCGTTTTGCAGCAAGGAGAGGTCGCCGCCTTGCGAGGGATCGACGGCCGGGTTGACCTCGATGGAGGCGGCCAGGCCGGTCATGCCGTTCGTCGCCGGCAGGCCCGTCGCGCCGGGATAGGTGAACAATCCGGGCAGCGAGGGCAGACCCGGCGTCGTCGTCGACTGGTCGCTTTCGGCGAAGGCGTTGACCAGGCCGCCGGCGATCTGATCGAGCTGGGCCTGATATTCCGGCGCGACGGTGTCGCGCAAATTCGCCAGGCCGGCGAGCGCGCCGGACTGGATCGCCATCGGCGCCGACGGGCCGGTGATCGGCACGCCGTTGACGCTCACCTGGTTGCCGCTCATGCCCGCCGTCAAGGTCGGCGTCGGCGTGAAAGAGAGCTGGCTCGCCACGCCGCTCTGATAGAGGGTCACGCCGCTGTCGGTGTAGATCGACGTCGAGCCGTTGGCGCTGACGGTGGTCGAAACGCCGATCTGCTTGGAGAGCTGGGTGAGGATCGAATCGCGCGTGTCCTCGGCGCCGCTGACGTCGGCGCCGGTCGCCAGGCCGCTGACGATCGTCGCGTCGACCTGGGAAAACTGGTTGAGCAGCGAATTGACGGTCGACACGGACGAAGCCATGCCCGAATCGGCCTGTTGGCGCACTTGTTGAACGGTGGCGGAGCCGCTGTTGAGCGAGGACGCGAGATCGGACGCGGCGGTGACGACGGCCTGGCCGGCGGCGGCGCTGCCCGGCGAGGTCTGGTAGGTCGTCAGGGCGTCCTGCAGGTTCGTCAGCATCGCGGAGGGCGAATTGCCGTTCTGCGTCGCGCCCGACGTGGAGGTGCTGGACGCGCTGTCGCTCACCGACTGGGCGAGCGTCGCCAATCCGTTGGCCAGCGCTTGCTCGCTCGCCGCCTGCGAGGTCGAGACGTTGACCTGTTCGAGCAGCGCGCTGTTGGCCTCGCGGGTGACCGAGGCGACGTCGGAGCCGCCGTAGGAATTGGTCAGGACGTTGGCGATTTCGCGCGAGTAGCCGGGCGTGCTCGCGTTCGAGATGTTGCGCGAGACGACCGCCGACTGCGCCGCGTTCGAAAGGAACGCGGAGTTGATGATGTTGTACGCGGCGGACAAGCTCATCGCGCGACTCGGGGAAAAGGGTGAATCCGGTTAGGCCTTCAAGCCGTTGAGAATCTGCAGCAGGTCCGCGCCGGTCTGGAACACCTTGGAATTGGCCTGATAGGCGCTCTGGGCCTCGATCATTTGCGTCAGCTCGGTGGCCAGATCCACGGTCGAGTTTTCGAGCGAGGACGAAACGACCGTGCCGAGGCCGCCGGTGCCGGCCGTTCCGTACACGATCGAGCCGGAGTTCTGATTGGCCTGATAGACGTTGCCGTTCAGGGACGTGAGAGCGTCCGGGCTCGCCACGTTGGCCAAGGGAATGTCGTAGGCGGCGTTGGACGCTCCGTTGCTGTATTGGAAATCGAGCGTGCCGTCCGCGCTGATCGTCACGCCCTTCAGGCTGCTCGGCGCATTGCCGTTGGTCGTGTTGGTGTTGACGCTGAAGCTCGAGGCCAACTGCGTCGTCCCGCTGACGTTGAGGGCCAAGGTTTGGCCGTTCGGAATCGGAATGTTGAAAGGCGAGCCGCTCGTCAAGGTTCCCTTTGTCGGGCTGAAATTCAGCGTTTCCGTCGCCAGGGGTCCCGCCGAATAGGGAAAGCCGCCGCCCGCCGCCGCGTTGGCGGCGTCATAGGCGGTGATCTCCCAGGTGTCCTGGCCCCCGGCTACGCCCGTGTTGGTCAGATAGACGTTGATCGTGTGCGCGCCGCCCAGGTTGTCGTAGGCGACGACCGAGGTCTCGTCGGTGTAGCTCGCGTTCGCCGCAGAGGGGTTGGCCGAGGGCAGATCGGCCGCGGTGGCGACCACGGTCGCCGTCGAGGGGAGATTCACCGACAGCGTGCCGGAGGTCGTCGGCGTCGGCAAGTCGCCCGATGCGGTGACGTTGACTTTTTCGGTGGGAACCGCATCCGCCTGGCCGCTTGCGGCGGTGTTGCCCATCAAGTAGTAGCCGGCCGAATTGACCAGGTTGCCGTTCGCGTCCGGCACGAACGAACCGTTCCTGGTGAGATAGTAGGCGCCGCTCGAGTCGGTCACGACGAAGTAGCCGGGGCCTTGAATCGCCAGGTCCGTCGTGGTCGAAGTGCCGACGACCGAGCCCTGCAGCGAATTGAGCGAGCGCAGGCTCGTCGCGACGCCGGCGAGACTGTCGGCGGCGCCGCCGGCCTGATCGACCAGCGTCGCAAACTCGGTTTCGGCGTTCTTGTAACCGGTGGTGTTGGCGTTGGAGACGTTCTGCGAAATGCTCGCAAGCCAGTTCGTGTCCGCCAACATGCCGGAAACGGCGGTGCCCATCATGCTCATCGATCGGTTTCCTCGCAATTCGATGGATACAGGTAACGACCGTTCCCTTGCGCGAGGCTTATTGCCTCGATCGGCCCCGCCGCGCCGCCGGCGTCAATTGACCGACCGCACAAGACTGCCGACGAGCAGATTCCAGCCGTCGACCAGCACGAAGAACAAGAGCTTCACCGGCAGCGAGATGACCGAAGGCGGCAACATCATCATGCCCATGGACATCGTCAGCGCGGCGACGATCATGTCGATGACCAGGAACGGCAGAACGATCAGGAAGCCGATCTCGAAGCCGCGGCGCAGCTCGGAAATCATGAAAGCGGGAATGAGGATCCGCAGGTCGACCGTCGTGCGGTCCTTGATCTGGAAATTGCCTTTCGACAGATCTTGGAACAGCGCGATGTCCTTTTCGCGAACCTGGGCGAGCATGAATTCGCGAAACGGCTGGGTGATGGCGTCGTAGGCCTGCTGCTGACTGATCGTGTTGTCCATCAGCGGCTTGAGGCCGTTCTGCCAGGCGCGGTCGAACGTGGGCGCCATGACGAAGAAGGTCATGAACAGCGACAGGCTGATCAGCACGAGATTGGCGGGCGCGCCCTGCACGCCCAATCCCGACCTCAGGAAGGAAAGCGCGACGATGAATCGCGTGAAACTGGTGACCATGATCAGCAGGCCGGGCGCGACCGACAGGACGGTCAGGATCGCGACCATCTGGATGATGCGCGCGGTGACCGATGCGCCGCCGCTCGGGATCAGCGTGCCGAGATCGACGGTCTGCGCGCTCGCCGTCGAAACCGTCAGGATGAGCGCGATCGCGGCGAGCGTTGCGCGTTTCATTGCACCACCAGGGTTCGGATGATCAGTTCGGTGACCTTGCCCTCGGAGCGGATCGAGGCGCGCTCGTTGAGGTCCTGTCGGATGTTCTCCAGGCCGATCGGGCCCTCGATCTGCTTCAACGTGACCGTGCGCAGATAGGCGAGCTCGTCGCCGGCGATTTGTCCGGCCATGGCCTCGGGATTGGGAAGGGCCTTGGCGTCGTAGACGATCGACGCTTCCAGGCGGATCCAGGTGTCCTGCGGCGCGCCGAGATTGGTGACGACCGGCGGCATGTCGAACATGCCCGTGCTCGCCGGGGCGCGCGGGCCGGGCGCGGACGCGTCCTTCTGGCTCGCCTCGATCGGCGCCGCCGGGACCTCGAACAGCGCGCCCATCGCCGCGGCGATCACGGTGACGACGAGCGTCGCGGCGATCGTCTGCTTGGCCGAAGGCGACGATGCGACCGCGCTCTCGGGCTCTTTGGCTGGCTCGGACTCGGTGTCCATGGCGCTGTCGTCCCCGAGGTTCTAGAACGGCTTGACGAAATCGTAGATTTCCTGGCCCCAGGAGGGCTGCTGGACTTCGCTCAATCGGCCTCGCCCGCCGTACGAGATGCGCGCCTCGGCGATGCGGTCGTAGCCGATCGTGTTGGCGCGCGAGATGTCGGAAGGCCGGACGATTCCGGCGACGGTGAGCTGGCGCAATTCGTAGTTCACCCGCACCTCCTGCGAGCCGCTGATGACGAGATTGCCGTTCGGCAGGACTTCGGTGACGACCGCGGCGACCGACACTTGGATCTGTTCCTGGCGATCGATGTTGCCTTGCCCCTGCGTCGTCGACGTCGAGGTGGCGCCCGCGGTAATGGTCGAAGGCTGGGCCGACGACGAGCCGGTGCTGAATCCCCAGTCGACGTTGAACGTCGAATTCGCCGTCTTCGAACGATCCGTCGTGTTGTCGAACGTCGCCTTGTCGTTGATCGCGATCACGACGGTGACGATGTCGCCGACCTTGGTGATGCGCTGATCGGAATAGAAATTGATTGGCTGTCCGACGCCGCGCAGGCCCCGCGCCGGATCGAGAGAGCTGGCGACGGCGTCTTCGTTGGCGCGCGCGTTCGCCGCGGCGAGGCCGCTGCCGACCGGCGAAAGACCGGGCTCGCGCATGAACTCGGCCGGTCCGCCGCCGCAGCCGGCCAGGCCTGACGCGACGAGCGCGACAAGAAGAACTCTTTGCTTGGCTCCACGCATCACGACTTCTTTTCGGCGGCGTCGGCCCCGGACAAAATGCCGGTCAACTTGCCGGCCCTGGCCGCCTCCATTTCGTTGAGAATCGCGCTCGCCGCATGCGCGGTGAGCTTGCCGAGAATGGCGACGGCCATCGCGTCGTCCATCGACGCCAATTGCGCCGCGGCCGCTTCCGGCTCCATTTTGGCGTAGATTGCGACCACCTCGTCGCTCGCCGAATTGATCAGGGTCTGGCGTTTGGTCACCCAGTCGCGCGCTTCGGCCTCTTTCTTTTCGAGCTCCGCGATGCGTTGCTTGATCTGTCCTTCCAACTCCGTCAGGCGCCTCGTCTCCCAGGCGATGCGCGCCTCGGCCGCCGCCGTGGCGACGTTGGCGCAATAGCGCGCTAGGCCGCCGTCCGCGCTCTTGTCCGGCGCGCCGGCGTTGGGTTTCGGCTTCGCGTCGTTCTGGGCGGCGCCTTGGCTCGCGCAGGCGGCGGCCAGGATGAACGCGCCGATGGCGACGAAGCGGTTGGCGGCTATGGACATGGCGGCGAGGCCGGCGTGAAGGAAGCGGTGCCCCGAAGGTGCCGCGCCCGCCTTGCGCCGGGCTGACCCGCCTATTGCACGACGAGGTCGGCCTGCAATGCGCCGGCGGTCTTGATCGCCTGGAGAATGGCGATGATGCCGCTCGGCTTGACCCCGATTCGGTTGAGGCCGCTCACCAGCGTGCGCAGGCTCGCGCCGCCCACGATCGCCACCTGGCCGCCACTCTGCTCGGCGTCGATCGTCGTGCGCGGCGTCGTCACGGTCTGTCCTTGCGAGCGCGCCGCCGGCTGAGAAACGGTGGGCGTCTCGGTAACCCGCACCGACAGCGTGCCGTGCGTCACCGCGACCGTCGAGATCTGGACGTCCTGACCGATGACGACGGTGCCCGTTCTGGAGTCGAGGACGACGCGCGCGACGGTGTCCGGCTCGACGGTCAGTTCGCCGATCTCCGCCATGTAACGCGTGACGCTGACTTGCGGCGGGCGAAACAACTCGATGCTCCTGCCGTCGATCTCGAACGCCGAGCGACGGCGGAAACGCTGCTGCGAAAACGCGTTGATCGCGTCGATGATTCGCACCGCGGTGTTGTAATCGGGATTCTTCAGTTCGAGGATCAGCCGCAGTTCGTCGGGCGGCGCCGGCACGGCTCGCTCGATGATCGCGCCGTTGGGAATCCGTCCGGCGGTCGGCACCCCTTGCGACAAGGTCTCCGCCTGGCCGGCGGCGTCGAAGCCGGTGACCGAAACCGCTCCTTGCGCGCTGGCATAAGGCTGACCGTCCGCCCCCGTCATTTGCGTCAGCAACAACGTGCCGCCCATCAGCGAAGGGGCGTCGCCCAGCGCCGACACGGTCACGTCGAGACGCGAACCGACATCCATCCCCGCCGGCAGGTCCGCGGTGACGATCACCGCGGCCACGTTGCGATTGCGCAACTGGGCTCCGTGCACGTTGACGCCCATGTGGTCGAGCATCGACTGAATCGCCTGCTCGGTGAACGGAACGTTGCGCAGGGTGTCGCCGGTGCCCTGCAGGCCCACCACCAGCCCGTAGCCGATGAGCTGGTTGTCGCGCGCGCCACGCAGCGAGGTGATGTCCTTGATGCGCACCGCCGCCAGCCCCTGGCCGGCGAACACGCAAAGAACCAGCATGAGGATCAACCGTTTCATCACCCGCCGCTCACGCGCACGGTGCCGTCGGGCTGGACCGCCCCGGTGACCGTCACGCCGCTGTCGCTGTTGCGCACTCTTATGACGTCGCCGGCTTTGCCGTCCTCCAGAGCCGCGCCCGACGTGACGATCGTCAGTCCGCCCTCCATGTAGAAGAGCTTGACTTCGGCGCCGTTGGCGACGAGGCGCGGATTATCGATGCCGGCGAGCGGGATCGCGGCGCCGGGCAATAGGGTTCGGCGCGCCATCTTGCCGACCAGCGCCGAACGCGATTCCGCGAACGGCCCGAATCCGACGGCGGTTTCGGCGGGCAGGTCCGCGAGCATGTCGTCGCGGATGATGTCGCCGGGATAAATGACGACCTTGGGGGTCGGCATGGCCGCGTCTTGCGCGAGCGCGCCCGGACCCGGCGCAAGCCAGACTCCCAACGACGCCAGCAAGGCGGCGATCCAGTTCACGCGCATGGCGCGGTCTCCTCAAGCCCTCATATTCGATATCGTTCCGGACATCTGATCGGCGGCCTGAATGACCTTCGAATTCATTTCGTAGGCCCGCTGCGCGCTGATCAGGTTGGTGATCTCCGACACGGGGTCGACGTTCGAGGCTTCCAGATAGCCCTGCTGGACGATACCGAACGCCGTGTCGCCGGGAACGCCGACAGTGGGCTGACCCGACGCCGCGGTTTGCTGGAAGAGATTGCTGCCCAACGCCTGAAGCCCGGCTTCGTTGATGAAATTGGCGATCGTCAACTGGCCGACCTGTTGCGGCGTCGCCTGTCCGGGAATCGTCGCGGTCACCACGCCCGTCTGGCTCACGGTGACGCTCGTCGCGGTCGGCGGAATCAGAATCGCCGGAGTCACCGTGTAGCCGTCGGCGGTCACCAATTGCCCCGTCGAATTGGTGTTGAACGCGCCGTCCCGCGTATAGACGGCGTCGCCCGCCGGCGTGGTCACCTGAAACCAGCCGCGCCCGCTGATCGCCAGGTCGAGCGAGTTTCCGGTGTTGGTGAGCGCGCCTTGGATCTGCAAGCTGCGGATCGCGGCGGTGCGCACGCCGAGCCCGACTTGCGCGCCTTCGGGCACCGTGGCGTCGTGGCCGCGGCTGCTGACGCCCATCACGCGCTCGGTCTGATAGATCAGATCGGTGAATTCCGCGCGCGAGCGCTTGAATCCGGTGGTGTTGATGTTGGCGATGTTGTTGGCGATGACTTCGAGGTTTTGCTCTTGGGCGCTCATGCCCGTCGCCGCTATCGCAAGCGCTCTCATGCTACGATCTTTCTGTTGTATCGAGGCTTCAGATCGCCATCCGCGAGATTTCCTGATAGGCGGAAACCGCCTTGTCGCGGATCGCCAGCGCGGATTGCAATGTGCGCTGCGCGCTCATGACCGCTTCGACGACCTTGAACGGCGCCATGGTCCCCTGCAGGCCTTGAATGGACGCGGCCTCGCCGCTTTGCATCGTGCCGATCGCGTCGTTCACGACCTGACCCAGCGTCTGCGTGAACGACGGCGCGGACGCCGACGTCGAGGCGGCTCCGGCCGCCCCCTGCGAACCGTCCAATCCCAGTCGCGTCCCGACCGCGCCCAGCGCGGATATGCCTTCAATCGCCATTGTGTTTGCGCGCGCCGTCCCCGACGAAGATGCCGAGAACCTGCGCGCCTCCCTTGCTCGAATGATCGACGCCGTCGATGGCTTCGCTCGCCGCCGTGCGGGCGGCGCGGCGATCGCGGCCTTGCTTGGTCGAACCGCATGAGGGACGGTCGGTCGCCACCATGAGAACTCCGATGTGCGCGGTCCCCCGGGAAACGGCCGCTTCCTCGAACGCGCCGGGCCGCCGCGGCGAAAAGGTCAAACGTCCTTGAGCAGATTGACGGTCATGCCCAACAGGTCGGCCGATTGCTTGGCGACCTGCAAATTCGCCTCGTAGGTTCGATTCGCTTCGCGCATGTCGGCCAGCTCCGTCAGCACATCCACATTCGGCATCTTGACAAATCCGTTGTCGTCGGCGGCCGGATTGCCCGGATCGTGTTCGATCTTGAAAGGGCTGTCGTCGAGGCCGATGCTCTTCACGCGCACCAGCGACAGCCCCGCCGCCCGATCGACTTCGCTGCTGAACGATACGGTCTGGCGGGTGTAGGGATCGGCGCCCGGCGTCGTCCCGGTCGATTGCGAATTCGCGATATTCTCCGAGATGACGCGCAGTCGCGTCGATTGCGCTTCCAAACCGGCGCCGGCGATTCGCAACGATGATTGCAGGGGATCGGGCATGGTCGTTCACTTCAACGCCGACATCATCATCTGATGGATGGCTCGCTTGATGTTCGTGCTCATGGAGTAGTCGCGGTTCACGTCGCCCAGCTTGATCATTTCTTGCTCGAGATGCACCGAATTGCCCGACAGGGTCTGGTCGGACGCGTCGTTCTCGACGACGCGCGCCGAGGTGAGTTCGTCTTGCGTCGGCGTGATGTGCGCCGGGTTCGTCGTCGTCATCGAGACCTGCGTGCTGTCGAGCACCGCCGCGAACGGTTGAAGATCGGTCGCGCGGTAGCCCGGCGTGTTGGCGTTGGCGACGTTGCCGGCGATCAGCGATTCGCGCGCCGACAGCCATTGCGTCCTTTGCGAGGCGATCTGAAGAACATAGGGTTGCGACACGCGTCGAGTCCCGAGCAATGGATCGTGGCTCGAGGTTAGACGTGCGGCCTTGCTCCAGGCTTGCGCCGCGGCGGCGTCCGCGCCGGGGCGGGCGCGCCGAGCGCGCCGCCCGCTCCGCGAGGCGGTCGCAGCCGCGCCGCGGCGATCGCGGCGGACAGGCGCTGGTCCTGCGCGGCTCCGTCGAGATCGACGTCGTCGAAGAGGACTTCGACGACGTCGACCCCGGCGCGCTTGCGGCCGATCATCAAACGGAAGAACGCGCTGACCGCGGCGTAGCGGAATTCCATGTCCAGCCGAATGGTCGGCGTGGAGTCCCATTGCACGTCGCAACCCGCGGACAGCGCGTATCGCAGACTGCCGTTCTTGAAAAACAGCTCGCTCGACGAGTTGACCAGGTCGGCGATGTTGGCGGCTTGCTCGCCTCGAATCATCAGGATCAGCTCCGACGGGTCGGCGAGCCGCAATTCCGTCGCGACGTCGACCATGGCGTTGGCGATCATTTCCTCATGGACGAGGCGTCGACGTTCGGACTGTCGATTCTTCATGACGTCATCGATTCCTCGTCAAGGGCCAGGAACTCTTCTTTTCCTGGATCAAATGCACGATCTCGGCCACGGCGCGGTAGAATTCGGGGGGGATCGCGCTGTCGACCGCAACGGCGCCGTAGAGCGCGCGGGCGAGCGGTTTGTCTTCGACGATCGGGACGGCGTTTTGCTCCGCGATCTCGCGGATCTTGAGGGCGACGAGATCCACGCCCTTGGCGAGCACGATCGGCGCGCCGCCCTCCGCGCGGACATATCGCATCGCGACCGCGTAGTGCGTCGGATTGACGACCACCATCGTCGCCTTCGGCACGGCCGAGAGCATGCGCTTGCGCGAGCGATCCAGCCTGAGCGAGCGCAGACGCGCCTTGGTCAGGCGATCGCCCTCGGTCTGTTTGAGCTCTTCCTTGAGCTCGTGCCGGCTCATGCGCTGGTCGCGGCGCCAATGAATTCGCGCCCACGCTAGGTCGGCCGACGCGACGACGAGCGTGGCCACCATCACGGCGGCGACGACGTCGACGCAGAGCTCGAGAACGCGCTGGGGCAGCTCGGCGACGTCGAGAAACATCGCGGTGGTCAGAACGTATCTTTGCCCGCCGAGAATGCCCGCGACGACGACGACGACGGTGACGACCTTCATCGCGCTCTTGAGGAATTCGGTCCAGCCCCGCAGACCGAACACGCGCGACAGGCCGGCGCCGAGGGAAATGCGCTTGAGATCGGGAATTATGCGGTCGGGCACGAAGCGCGGCGGATTTTGCGCGATCGAGGACACCACGCCGAAGACCATCAGCAGCACCACGGTCGGCGCGAGAAACTCGGCAGCGGCGATCAGTATGATTTCGCCGAGCGCCGCGACGTCGCTCGACCGCTCGAGCCGCCACCCCGCGGGGTCGTCGAGAAAGTGGACCAGGACGCCCACGAACCGCTCCGTGCGCGGGGGCAGCACGAACACCATGACGATCAGGATGGCGGCGAGCGAAGCCAGGATCGAGACTTCGCGGGAAAACGGCACGACGCCGCGCTCGACGGCGTCGTGCAGCTTCTTTTCCGTCGCCTCTTCGGTCTTGCTGTCGGTGTCCTGGTCGTCGCTCATGGCCGCGCCCGCTTGGAGTTACGCCGCTTCGACGCCTTCGGGCGGGGCGATTTCGATTTCGTTGCGCTGCGCCATCTTGAGCACGAGATCGACGATTTGCCGGCGCGCCTTGGCGATGTCGCGCGGCAGCGGCGTGAACGGCGTGGCGAGCTCGGCCTCGACGAGGCGCCGGGAGCGCGAAGCCATCGCGGAAAGCACGACGTCGCGGAATTCGGCGTCGGTGCCGCGCAGGGCGAGCACGACGACCTCGGTCGGCAGCTTGTCGAAGAGGGTGGCGCGCGCGCGCAGCGACAGGCGAGGCAGGTCGTCGAAGGAGAACAGCATCTTCATGACCAGCTTCGCTTCGGTCGGCCGCGCCGCCACCAGCGTTTGCATGACCTCGCGCGCCTCGAGCGGCTCGAGACTGTTGATGATCTCGGCGATGCGGAGGTGATTGTCGAGGCCGGAAGCGCGCCCGGCGAGGGTCGCCAGATCCTTGCGCACCGCCTCTTCGATGACGCGTTGCGCATCCTCGGAGATCGACGGCCGCGTGATCATCGCGCACAGGACCTCGTTACGCACGTCGCGCGGCAGATGCGAGACGACTTGCGCCGCGAGCGCGGGCTCCAGTTTGGAGAGAACGAAGCTCGTCGTCAGCGGATGTTCGTTCGCCAACTGCGCCGCGAGCGCGGGCTCGGCGATGGCGCCCAGGGCGCCCCAGATATTGTCGTCGCCGCCGCCGCCCAGGTCCGACATGATGTCGGCCACCTGTTCGGGCGGCACCGCGTCGGTCAGCATTTCCCGCGCCTGTCCGACGTCGCCGAGGAGGCTCGCGCCGGCGGAGAACTGCGAAGTGAATTCCTCGACCAGCGCTTCGAGCTCCGCCATCGACACCGTGCCGAGTTTCGCCGCCGCGCGCGTGACCTCCCGCAGCTCTCGCGGCTCGAAATGCTTCAGCACGCGCGTCGCGGGCGGTTTGCCCATCGCCAACAGGATCGCGGCGGCCTTCTGAGCGCCGGCGAATTTGCGCGCGTCGTCGGGCGTGTCGGCGGCGGGGTCCGGGTTCATCGCGCTTCCACCCCTCTAAGCGGCGCGGTCGTCGCGCGAGGACGCGACGATCTCGGTCAGCGAAACGCCGTATCGGGCGTTGTCTTCATCGACCACCACGACTTCGCCGCGCGCGACCACCCTGCCGTTGACGACGACGTTGACGGGATCGCCGACCTTCTGATCGAGCGAAATGACCGCGCCGCGGCCGAGCTTCATCAGGCTGGCCACGGGCATCGTCGTCGCCCCGAGCACGACTTGCACGGTGACGGGAATCGACAGAATCGTATCGTATTTCGGCGCGCTCGAGGGCGGCGCGCCGCTCGCGGCGTCCGGTTCTCGCGGCGCGTTCGGCGATTGAAAATTGTCATCCATGTCCAACGTTTCTTTCCTCGGTTGCTCGTTGCGTTCGCGGGCGCGAACCGATCAAAAGGCGGACGCGGCTTCGACGGGATCGTTGTCCTGCTCGATCGGCTCCTCGATTTCGAGGGAGTAGCGGCCGTCGCCCTGGCCGAGTTTGCACCAGAACATTTCATGCCCGGCGGACTCGAGCCGAACGCGACCCATGCCCGCGCCGTGCAGGTTCAGCACTTGTCCGACGGCGAGATCGGCGATGTCGCCCAGCGTCATCTCCAGTTCGTCCAGCACCGCCGTGACGGCGATGCGCGCTTTCGTCACGCCGACTTCCATTTGCCGCGTCCAGCGCGGATCGGCCGCGGACGCTTCTTCGCCGGGATCAAGGGACAGGGACTTGCGCATCGGCAGGAGCAACGTCTGCGGCAGGAGGACGACGAGGGAGGCGGCGCCTCCCGCCGTGTCGATCGTCAACGTCGCAGCGACGGCCGGCATGTCGCGGCGTCCGAGGGCGTGGACGTCGACCAGCGTTTCCAGGCGTTCGAACCTCAGCTCGAGGCTCGCGGCTTGCGCGAACGCCTTGTCCAGCGCCTTCCCCAGGGAGCGGGCCAGCTCGGCGACGAGGCTCGTCTCGATGCCGGTGCGCGGGCGATTCGGCCGTGCGCGCAGGGAAGCGTCGCGATCCGCTGCGGAGCCGCCGAAGACCGCCGCGACGAGCGTGTCGACGATGCGCGGATCGAAAATCAGCAGCAGCCGCGCGTCGAATGGCGCGCAATGCAGCATCGCGGCGGTGCGGCCTTCGCATTCGCCGAGGAGCTCGAACAAGCTCGTCGGCTTCATCTCTTCCATCGTCCCGGAAGCGCGCGCCTTGCAAAGGGGCGCGAGCGCCTCCCGAACGTTCAAGGCGAACTGTTCGAGGGCGAAGGCGAGCCCCGGCAAGCGCTCGATCGCGACGCCGGGATGATCGGGCTGCGGGCCTTGCAGCCAGGGCGCCGCCGCGCCGTCGCGTTCCTCGATCGACATGGCTCAGGCCGCTTCCTTGATCGGTTCGTCGGGGGCGCTGGGCGCCGGGCCGGCGATGGTTTCGTTCTCGACCGTGTCGATCGTCGGACGCTCCTTGGAGGGGATGGTCTTGCGCCCGAACTCCACCGCCACCTGCGGCATGGCGCCGTTCATGAACGCCAGCAGGCTCTGCTTGACCAGGGTGAAGAGACGGAGCTGCCTCTGGCGAACCGTCTTGATCTTCAGCGCCACCGGGGCGACGACTGAATAGGAGAGAAAAATGCCGGAGAACGTGCCGACGAGCGCGGCGCCGATCAGCTCGCCGAGTACTTCCGGCGATTGGTCGAGGGCGCCCATCGCATGGACGATGCCGAGCACGGCGGCGATGATTCCCAGCGCCGGAAGGGCGTCGGCGACCGCCTGGAGCGCGTGAACCGGCTTGTAGCGGTCGTGCGAGAGCGTTTCGATCTCCTCGTCCATCAGCGCTTCGATCTCGTGCGTCTTGGCGTTGCCGATGATGATCAGACGGCCGTAGTCGCAGATGAAGGTGAGAAGGTCCTTGTTGGCGATCAGCCGGGGAAAGCCCTTGAAGACGTCCGATTCGGTGGGGTTGTCGAAATGCCCCTCGACTTCGCCGCGGGACTTGCCGCGCAATTCGCGCATCAGGGAGTGCAGGGCGCTCAGGACGTCGAGGAAGTCGCGCGGCTTGGGCACTTTGTCGGCCACCGCCTCGACGATGGCCTTGCCGCAATCCTTGATCGTCGCCAACGGGTTGGCGACGATGAAGATGCCGAGCGCGGCGCCGCCGATGATGAGGAACTCGTACGGCTGAACCAGAACGATGAGATGGCCGCCGAGCGCGCCGTAGCCGCCGAGGATGCTGCCAACGGCGATGATCAGTCCGATGATGAAATTCAACGCCCGCTCTCCTCGCTCGACCCCCCGACGGTGCAGCCGCAAACTTACGCCAGGCTGTCATGGCGAGGTCAGCTTCATGCAAGGGCGCGAGGCCAATCTGCCGGGAGGGGTGAGCCGCGCCGCGGCGTGCGCCCGTTGCGGGTCTTTAGAGAATGCAGAACGGTCTTTACGTCGCCTTGTCGGCCCAGGTTTCGCTGGAGCGGCGCCTGGAGACGATCGCCAGCAATGTGGCGAACATGAACACCGTCGGCTACCGCGCCGACGGCGTGACCTTCGAGACCGAGGTCGCCAAAGCCGGCGACAATCGCATCGCCTATGTCTCGGCCGGGTCGCCCTTCATATCCCGGCAGACGGGCGCGACGGTCAAGACGGGCGATCCGTTCGACGTCGCGGTGCAGGGCGATGGCTGGATGTCGATCAGCAACGCCAACGGGGTCGCCTATACGCGCGACGGCCGCATGCGCATTTCCCAGACCGGCGCCCTCGAGACGCTGAACGGCGACGCCGTTCTCGACGCGGGCGGAGCGCCGATCATTCTCAATCCGGCCGCCAGCGCGCCGACGATTTCGGGCGACGGCATGATCGCTCAGGACGGCAAGCAAGTCGGCGCGATCGGTCTCTTCGCGATCGACGACGACGCCAAGCTGACGCGCGCCGGGACGTCGGGCGTCATCCCCGACAAGCCGGCGACGCCCATTCTCGACTTCACGAAAAACGGCATCCTCCAGGGGTTCGTCGAAAACGCCAACGTCAATCCGATCCAGGAGATGACCAAGCTGATCGCCGTGACGCGCGCTTTCGACGGCGTCAGTTCGCAAATGTCGCAAACGGAGGCGTCGCTGCAAGACGCCATCAAGACGCTCGGCACGGTCGGCTGAGCAAGGCGTGCAACCGGAGATGATATTGGGCTTGGCGCATGAGCGGGGATGAGGTGACTGCCGGCCGGCGCCCCAACGCGCTCGATCGCCTGGAGAGCAAATTGGCGTGGGGCGCCGAGGCGCTGCCGCGAACCCGGATCAGCGGCGTGGTGACGGAAATCGCGATGTCGCACTATCGGGTGGCCGGACTGTCGCGATTTCTCAGACTCGGAGAATGCGTCAGCGTCGACGTGGGCGATCGCGTCCAGCTCGGCGAGGTGGTGAAGATCGAGGACGCCGCCGTCACCCTGAAGCCCTTCGACGCCCGTTGCGAGGCCGCGATCGGCGCGCGCGCCTATCGGGCCGAATCGCTTTCGCTGAGGCCGCGTCCGGAATGGAAGGGCAGGGTGATCGACGCGCTCGGACGACCGATCGACGGCGCCGGAGACCTCGAGCCCGGCGAGCGCGCGGCGCCGCTCGACGGCGAACCGCCGCCCGCCCTGCGGCGCGCGCGCGTCAAGACGCCGATCAAGTCGGGAATCCGCGTGATCGACCTGTTCACGCCGCTTTGCGCCGGCCAGCGCATCGGAGTGTTCGCCGGCTCGGGAGTCGGCAAGTCGACGCTTCTGTCGATGCTGGCTCGGGCGCCCGATTTCGACACCGTCGTGCTCGCGCTCGTGGGCGAGCGGGGCCGCGAGGTGCGCGAGTTTCTCGACGACACCCTGTCGACCAACCGCAAGTCCGCGATCGCCGTCGTCTCCACCGGCGACGAGAGCCCGATGATGCGGCGCCTGGCGCCGAGAACGGCGATGGCCGTCGCCGAATATTTCCGCGATCTCGGCGAATCGGTTCTGCTGATCGTCGATTCGGTCACCCGCTTCGCGCACGCCGCGCGCGACGTGGCGCTGGCCGCCGGCGAGCCCGCGGTGGCGCGCGGCTACGCGCCGAGCGTGTTCAGCGATCTGCCGCGATTGCTCGAGCGCGCCGGCCCCGGGATCGAGGGCTCCGGATCGATCACCGGAATATTCTCGGTTCTGGTGGACGGCGACGACCACAACGATCCCGTGGCGGACAGCATACGCGGCACGCTCGACGGCCACATCGTGCTCGATCGCGCGATCGCCGACCAGGGGCGCTTTCCCGCCGTCAATATTCTCACCTCCGTTTCGCGTCTGGCGCATCCCACCCGGACGCCCGAGCAGCGCAAGCTGGTGGCGAAATTGCGCGCGCTGATCGCCCGCTACGAGGAAACGCGGGATCTTCGACTGATGGGCGGCTTCACCGCCGGCGCCGATCCGTTGCTCGATCAAGCGGTGAAGTCCGTGCCGCGCATTTACGAAGCGATGACCCAGACGCTGTCGTCGCCGCCTTGCCAGGATCCGTTCATCGAACTCGCGGCGGCCTTGCGAAACGAGGCCAAGCCGGAAGAGCTGGCCGATCAGCTCGTCGGCTGACGGCGGTTTGGGCGCTCACGAAAGCACACCGCATGAAATTGCCCGGTTTCGCCGCCCATCGCCCCGTCGCTTCGACCGCCTCCGGAGTTTGGCGGCGCGTCGCGGCGAAGTCGCTCGGCGATCTCGCGCTCGTCGGCGTCGGCATGGCGATGGCGGTCGGCTCGATCGTCTTCGCCACCGACATGCTTAGCCAGGGCAATCACGAACCGCGCGTCAACGGCATGCAATATCTGGCGATTTTCGCGCAGCCGCGAGGATCGCCGCAGCCGGCGCCCGCCGCGTCGCCGGCCGTCGCGGCGGCGAACAGCCGCGGCGCCGACAGCGCCGTCGACACGGCGCCGACAGGCTCGATCGTCCGCGGCGCCGACGATGCCGTCGATATGGCGCCGACAGGCTCGATCGCCCGCGGCGCGGCCGGCGGACCGCCCCCCGCCGAAAGCTATCGGCTCGTCGCGGCCGAGCCGGGCGTGGCGTGGCTGAGCAACGGCTCGGAAATGCGGATGGTCAAGCCCGGCCAGATCGTGCCGGGTCTCGGACGCGTCGCCTCGATCGTGAAACGCGACGGGCGTTGGGCGTTGGTCGACGAAAAGGGGGCGACGCTGGCCATGGACGACCGGCCGCGGCCGAAAGGCCCCGGCGACCGGGGCGAGCCGTTCTCGCGGCGGATGATCTTCGGCGAGGGCGATTGACCTTCGGCCGCGCTCGCCGGCGCGCGTTCGCGCCGACGATTCGTCACGGCGAGCGGCGGCGCCCCGCGAGCGCGCCGTGCGCGCGGTCGACGAGCATGTTGGCGATCGCCACGCGGCGGTTGGCGAGTTCGCGCGGCGCGTCGGGCCGACGATCGGGGTGGTTGTTCCACATGAACCGCCGCCGCGCGCGGTTGAGTTCGTCATGCGTGAGCGCGCCCGTCAGGCCGAGCTCCGCGGCGATCGAATCGGGGTCGTCGCTCGGCGGACTCGCCGTCCCGGGCGCGTCCGCGCCCTCTCGCGGCTCGGCGATCCAGTCGAGCGCTTGATCCCAGAGTTCGGCCGGATCGTGGTCCTCGCTCGCCTCGGGCTCCGTCGGAGGGGCGAGGGTCGCGAACGGGTACCCGAGAAGCTTGCCGACGCGTCCAGATCGCCGTTCCGAATCGTCGGATCGCTCGACCTCGTCCAAGACGCGCGCGAAGGTCGAGTCGTTTCGCCGCCTCATCGGCTCCCGCCCGCCACGGTCGTTCTTCAATATTCGGCCTCGCGTTCCCTCTCGCCCGCGGGGTCGACCGCGACGCGATTCCTGCCGCTCGACTTGGCTTCATAGAGCTTGGAGTCGGCGCGCCGGATCAGGTCCTCCGCGCCCTCGCCGTCCTGCAATCTCGCGACGCCGAACGAAGCCGTGATGGCGCCGATGCGCTCGCCGCTCGCCGCGACCACCCATTGTTTGTTCTCGAGTTGCTTTTGAATTTGGTTGACCGTCGCGGTCGCGTCGGCGAGCGGCGAATCGGGGAAGACGATGGCGAATTCCTCGCCGCCGAACCGCGCCACCTTGTCTTGGCCCTTGATGCTCGCCGTCAGGAGTTCGGCGAACAGCTTGAGCACCATGTCGCCGGCGACATGTCCGAATTTGTCGTTGATCTTCTTGAAATGGTCGATGTCCGCCAGCGCGATGCACAACTCGCCGCCGAAGTCGTGCGCCTTGGCGACTTCCTCCGCCAGCGCGTTGTCGAAGAAGCGGCGATTGCCGAGCGCCGTCAACCCGTCGCGATTGCCCATTTCCTCGGCCTTGGTGAGGCTCGAGCGCAGGCGGAAGATTTGAAATCGCGATTGCTCGAGTTTTTCCGACAACGCGTTCACCTTGTTCTGCATCGCGCGGTTGTCGGTGATCAGCGAGAGAATGATCTCGTGGATCGCGTCGTAGGAATCGCTGCGCGACAGCTTTCGATCGGCCCCAGTCAGGGAGTCGTGGAACTTGGCGCCGTCGGCGACGTGTTCCTGGATCAGCTTGATCACGTTGGTGAGCGTCGCGTCCACGGTCTGTTCGAAATTGCGGCGCTCCGTCGCGCTGGCGCGAGCGCGGCTCTGATCGGATGGCGAGCTTTGGGCCGACGCCCCCGCGGCCGCGACGAGGCCGATCGTGCTGACGCATATCAAAGCGAGCACGTAGGCTTCGGCAAGGGGATCGCTTCGCGACTGCGCCGCGCTTAGCGCGCTGACGACGATGAAGGCGAGCGCGCCGCCCAGCCGAAACGCGCGCCTGGCGTCGAAGGCGAGGCTCATTGCGCGCTGGCCGCGAAGCGGCGCGACGGCCGCGGAGCGCGCGGCGAGATGCGAAGCAGGCCCGCGAAAGCGTGGATGGCCGATGCCGGCATGAGGACGCGACCCTTCGGTCTTGCGCTTGGGCGGCCATCATGGCTGCGGCGGCGCTTCGCGTCGCGACGGCGCCCTGGTGCGACAGAAAGCGTCCGATTCATTCGGACCGGGCGACGTTGGCGTATATTGCTTACTTTTTGGTTATTCAACGTTTCAACGATAGACAATCGGCCGTTTCGCAGCGCGCTCGGCCATTTGCGGCGGCGCAAGCCGCGCCGGACCGGGGCGCCCCGCTCATTTGCAGAACTCGCGCGCGTTCTCCGTCCACTGCCCCAATCCGCTCGCGACCATGTTGCCGATGACCGAGCAGACGTAGGTCTTCTGCGCCTTGGGATTGCCGGGGCCGGCGTTGTAGCGCGCCACCGCGAGCGTCCAATTGCCCTCTTGCGCCTCGAGCTCCTTCAAATAGTTCGCCGCGTATTCGACATTGCGGGCGGGATCGAACATTTCGCTCAAGGAGTTGAAATGCGCGGCGTGCCAATGGTGGTTGATCTGCATGCAGCCGACGTCGATGAGCTTGGCGCCGCGCGCTCGCTCGAAAGCGAACCGCGCCAGAGCCTCGCTCAGGGTGGCCGAATGGACCGCGCGCCCGTCCACGTTCATGTCGTAAGGGCTCAACGTTCCCATCCGCCCGGTTTCGGTCAGGCCGACGGAATAGAGAATGTTCAGGGGGATGCCGTTCGCTCGAGCGGCTCGCGCCATCTCTTGTTCGCAGAGCTCCGCGGTCGCGCCCTGCGCGAGAGCGAAGCTAGACAACGAGATCGCCAAACCCGCGGCGAGACGCAGGCTGGCGCGCCGCGGCGCCAGGATCGCCCTGATTCGCCGCGCTTTCGCGGCGAGAGGACGACCGTCCATTCCCTCGAGACTCCCCGTTCGAATCGAATTGCGCATACTCCTGGCTTCCGGGTTTCTGACTTTGCGCATTGTCGCTCTCGGCGTTCGTCGCGTTCGTCGCAGCGGGCTTGATGATCAGGGCTTCGAGCGACTGACTGGTCAAGCCCAGCCGCTCGGCGATCGCGTCACGCTCGCCCTCGATGGCCTTCAACGTGCTCGGCGTCGCGACCTCCATGACGATCGACAATTTGCCTCCGGCCAATCGCATCGTCACCGACACGGCGCCGAGATCGGCGGGATCGAGGTCGATCTGGAGCTCCTTGACCGCTTGGGCGGTTCCAGCGCCGGCCGCGGCCGCGGACGGAGTCGCCGACGAGGCCATGTCGCTCGCCGCCGAGGCGAGCCGATCGGCCAGTTGGCTGACGGCGATCGGAGCGGCGCCGGTCGCCGCGAGATCGGCCGCGGCGTTGACCGCCCCGAGCGAAGCGTCGGCGACGGGGGCGCTGCGCGATTCCTTGTGGGCCGGCGTCCACGGCTTGCCCGACGGCGTGTCGGGGTGCGTCGGCGCCGCGGCGGCGTCGGCGGCGGCAGCGGACCCCGCCGCGTCGGGCGCGGCCGAGGCCGTCACGGCGGAGCGCCCCTGCGAGCGGGAAATCGGGTTCTTCGCCTCGCTTCGCGCGGCGCTGTCGATTCCGAGGTATGTGCGGGTTCGTATCGCGCTGATGCCGAGAGAGGGATCGCCGTTCGCCGCGGTTTGAATCGTCAGCGGGCCGTTGGCGAGGCCCGCCAGCGCTAAGTCGGCGCCGACGCCGTTTTGGGCTGTGGTCGCCTGCGGCGAAGCGGCGGGGCCGCCGGTCGCCGGATCGGAGCTCGCCCACGCGCCCCCTCCCCTCAAGGCCGGCCACTGCGCGCCGCCTGCGGCGGCCGAGCTCGAAGCGGAGGCGACTTGTTGCGCCGCCGGCGAAGCGTGCGCGCCGGTGAGGAGTCCCGCGAGAGCGAGGTTCGCGGCGGCGCCGTCTTGCGCCGCCGGCGCCGGCGTCGCGGCGGCCGAACCGGCGGTCGATTGATTGGCGCCGGCGTCCGCGCCGCGTTCCTTCGAAGCGCGGCGCAGCGCGCCGCCGACGGTCGGCGAAGCGGCCGCGCCGCCGGTGGTCGACGAAACGAGCGCGCCGCGGACGAGCGCCGCGAGCGCCGCGTCGATCGCGGGCGATTCTCGCGGCAGGGCGGCGCTTTGGCTCGGCGCGGCGCCGTTGACCCCGGCGGCGTGCGCGCCGGGGTGAAGATCTTCGCCGGCGAGCGCACTGACGATCGCGGCGAATTGCGAAGCTCCAGCCGATCTCCCGCTGGGATCGCGCGGATGCTCGGCGGGCAACGAGGCGCCGCCGACCGAAGCGTTCAGCGCCGAGAGGCTCATGGGCTTCCTTTCTCCGCGACGCCGGCCAGGGCGGCGGTGCGGTTGATCGCGGCCTCCCCCAGGGCGATCGTCGCCGCCGCTTCGTCGCCCTCGGCCGGCGGCGGCGGCGTCGACGCCCGCTCGCGTTCCAGCCCGACGTCGCTCGGCGGCGCGCGCAGATAATCGGCGACGCCGCGAACGGCTCCCAAGAGCGCCCTGTCGCCCCTGTCCAGCTTCGATGGCGCGACGCTGCGCAATTCCGCGACGCCGTCGTCGTATTCGGGCGTGAGGATTCGCGCGGCGGCTTCGTAGAGCCGGCCGCGCGCCTCGTCCACGCTGTCGCCGGGCGCTTCGCGCAGCGCCTCGCCGGAGGCAAGGCCGGCTACGGCGAACGCGCCGTTCAGCGTTTCGGCCCGCGCGATGGTCAGCAAGAAGCCGAGCCGGATGTCGGGAGCCAGCGCGGCGACGAGATTGTGAAACTTTTGAAAACTCTGCAGATCCTCGATCATGTCGGCTTTCAAGACGGCCTCCGCCATGCCGCGCAGGAAACCGTCGGCGTAGACGGAGCGCGCGAAGCGCGTCGCGTATTGCCTGGCGAGCGAAACGAAGCGGTCGCCGTCGCGTCGGTCGCCGACGAGCAGGACCTCGCGCCGCAAAGCGGCTTCCTCGACCAGACTGCCGGGGGCCAACAGACGCGCCAGATCGAGCAGCGCGATCGCCTTCGTCCCATCCCGCGAGGTGTCGAGAACCGATTGCGCGAAGGCGACCTGACCGGCGAGCCTGAAATCGAGCTTGCGAGGATCGAAGCCGGCCAGAAGCGTCCGCGCGTCGGTCTGATCGCCGAGGACATAGGCGACCGCGCCGCGCATGAGCGGCATTTCGCTCTTCGGCACGGCGCCGCTCTGCAGCAATTGCGCGATATCGCCGGGCTGGCCGCCGCTCAAGAGGTAAATGACCGCGGCGTCGGTTTCGTGCTTGGATCGCCAGACCTCGGGCTTCGCCGCCGCGATCGCCGCGCCCATCGCCTTCAGACGCTCCGGCTGGGCCGCGTAGGCGGATTTGTCGCCCGACGCGATTTGCGTCTGCAGTGTCTGCAGGTCGGTCGCCATCGCCGAAATCGACTGCGCGTTCGCCGGCGCCGACGCGCCGATCGCCAGCGTCAGAATGACGAGCGTTTTGACCAGGGGCCGGGCGTTCATGGTTTCGCGTCCCGCAGCAGGATTTCGATGCGCCGGTTTTCGGCGGCGAAGGGATGGCTCGGATCCTTCAGTCGGCGGTCGGCGTAGCCTTCGATGCGCTCGAAGCGGCTCTCCGGAAGGCCGGCGCGCGTAAGCATGTAGTAGGCCACCTCGGCGCGCGCCGAAGAAAGCCGCCAATTGTCGTAGGTCGCCGACTTGTAGGGGTGACCGTCGGTGTGCCCGCGCACGACGATCACGCCGGGGCGGTTCTTCAGGTCGCGAGCGATCGCGTCCATCGCCAGCACCACTTGACGCTGCGGCTCAGCCGAGCCGATCGGAAACATGGCGAAGTTCAGGCGGTCGGTCAGGCTGATGAGCAGCCCCTCGTCGGTCGCCTGCACGTCGATGTCCGGGCCGAGATGCGACGGCGCGAGCGCGCCGACCTGCAACTGCAATTCCTTCTTCAAGCGCCCGGCGGACGCCAGGAGAGACTTCTGCTCCTCGGCGGCGCTCGCGCCGCTCGAGGGCGCGGCGGCCGCCTTCGGCTTGGCCTCTTCGTTCGTCGGCGGCGTTTGCGGCGGCGGCGAAACGGCGTCCGCGGGCGGCGCCGATGCGGGCGCCTTCGCGGTGATCGCGTCCGCCGTCGCCTCCGCTCCGATCGGCCTGAAGGGATCGCGAAACGCATCGGGGTCCGCCGAGCCCGCTTCGGCCGGATCCCTCAGCCGTTCGCTCTGAGCGATGGCGCGCACGTCCGGCGAGGCCGGACCGGCGATGGCGTCGAGACTGCGATAGGGGTCGCTGAACAGAACGCCCTCCGACATCGTGGGCTTGGGGTTCGCCGGGTCCGGCGGCTCGGCCACGGCGCCCAACCCCTGGCGCTCGTATTTTTCCAAGCCCTTGTCGTGCGGACCGTCGCCGCTGTTGACCGCGGTCGCCTGGTCGTCGTTCGTCTTCTTGCTGTCCTCCGGCCCCGCGGCGCCGGACGCGCCTCGGTTCTTTGCGTCCGAAACGTCGGCGGGGGTCAACGACGTCTTGTCGCCGTGGATGTTCTTGGGCGTTCTCGCCGACTCCTCCAATTTCACCGGATTGAAATAGCGCGCGATGATGGTCTTCGTGTTCTTGTCGGTCGCGTTGACGATCCAAAGCACGAGGAAGAACGCCATCATCGCCGTCATGAAATCGGCGAACGCGATCTTCCAGGCGCCGCCGTGGTGCTCGTCCTCGCTGCTCGAGCGGCGCTTGATGATGATGATTTCTGGATGAGGCTGGTCGGTCATCGTCCCCACTCAGGCGACGATCGAGGCGATGAGGTCGGCCCACGGCTGCAACTCGGACCGGATCGTGGTGCGCTGCGCCTCGATCGTCGCTTCGACGCCGTCTTCGACGACGAACTCGACGTCGACGGGAAGGAAGGAGACGCGATCGCGCAACGCCCCGAGCAGACGCTCCGGGCCGCGGATGCGGATCAGACCGGACGATCCGCCGGCGCGCAGACGCGCGATGTTGGCGCACAATTCGTCGACGACCCGTTTGGACAGCTCGCTCGTGAGCAGGGGCGCGAGGATGCGCGCCACGGTCGCGGCGATTCGTTGTTCGATCTCGGCGAGCCCGGCGGCGATCGCGTCGGCGAGCTGGGCGTATTCGTTCAGTTGAAAGTCGAGCCGCTCCATCAGGGCCTGTTCTTGTTGACCGGCCCGTTCGCGCGCGAGCGCATCGGCGTCTTCGGCGCGCGCGGCCGCCAAGCCCTCGCGCACGCCGCGATCATAGGCCTCGGCGATGCGGGCCTCGACGTCCGCCGCCGGCGGCGTCTTGCGCGGGCCGGACGGCGCGTCTTCGTCGCTCGGCGAGCGCTCCTGCGGATCGGCGCGCTCGCGGCCCTCCTCGAGCGCGCGCGCGCGCGCCGCCGTCGCCGCGTCCCGCAGCGCCATGCTGAAAACGAACGGATTGCGCGTCTCCGAATTCTCGACCACACGAATGACGCGCGGCTTGAACAGCGCAGCGTCGCGTCGCGGCGATTGCAGGTCGGATTGCGCCACCCGCCCGATATGATCCAGGTATTGTGAGATCGGCACCGCTTTCATGTGTTCGCTCCCTGCCGAATCCACTGTCTCAAGATCGACGCGGCGACTTCTTCGTCAAACTCGACCAGCTTCTGGAGATGTCGCTGCGGACTCTTGTCTTTGCGCGCGAGCAGGGTTTCGAGGAATTCGTCGTGCTCGTCTTTCGCCTCGATCAAGAAATTCTGGTTGGAGCCGCCCATGCCGTCGAGCGCGGTGAGCGGCGCCGGCAATTCGCTGAGCGGCATCGCCTCGGCTTCTTGCGATTGCCCGGGCGGCAACGCGAGAAGCGCTTTGGTCGCCGGCCTGAGGCCGAACCAGAGCAGCATCACCGCGACCAGGACGACCGCGCCGGCGCTGACGAAGGAGCCGGATTGGCGAAGCAGGAGCTCGGCGATGGACGGCGGCTCGACCGGCGCGAGGTCGCGGTCGCCGTCGGCGAAATCGACGACGGACAGCTTGATCGTGTCGCCCCGCTCCTTGCGCAAGCCGGCCGCCGTGGCGGCGAGCTGTTCGATGTCGCTAACGCGCTTGTCCAGGGCGTCGGGCGTCGCCTTGTCGCCGAGCGAAGCGGCGAGCGCCGCACGGTTGATGAGCACCGCCACCGAAAGCCCCTCGACCGTGAAGCCGGAACTCGTCGTGGAGATCGACTTCGAGGAAATCTCGTAGTTGGTCAGTTCCTCTTTCTTGTCGGTCGCGTCGTTCGACTGCTTGGTCTCGGTCGTCGCCGGTTTCGTCTTGGGCAGATTCGCCTGCACGCCGGCGGGCGGCTCGCCGGCGGCGTTCTGGGACGTCTGACGCTCCTTGACCACCCGCACCGAGCGCTCGGCGCGCGAATCGGGGTTGTAGATCGTCTCGTTCGTCTGCGTCTTGTCGGCGTTGAGGCGGGCCGCGACGCTGACCTGGAAGTTGTGCAGGCTCAGGTACGGCGCCAGCGTCCGGGCGATTCGCTCGCGGATCTCCTGCGAGACGTCCTTTTCCAGCGCGAGCAGGTTGTCCGGGGATTTGTCGATCGAGTCGGGCCCGCTGGCCAGCAGGCGCCCGTCGACGTTGAGCACCGTCACTTCGTCGCTCTTCATGTCGGGGATCGACGCCGCCACGAGATGGCGGATGGCCTGACCGGCCATGCGATCGTCGGCGCCGTCGGTGCGAATGATCACCGCGGCGGACGGGGCCTGACGTTCGCGCCGGAACGAGCCTTCGTCGCCCATGACGATGTGAACGCGCGCGGCCTTGACCCCGCGCATCATCTGGATCGTGCGCGCCAATTCGCCTTCCATCGCGCGCACGCGCGTGACCTGCTGCATGAACGAGGTGAGGCCGAGCGAGCCGAGCTTGTCGTAGAGCTCGTTGCCGACGCTGCCGCTGTGCGGCAGGCCCTTCTCCGCCAAGGTCATGCGCGCGAGGGCCGCCTGGCCGACCGGCGCCGTCACGGTGGCGTCGTCGGCCGAAACGTCGAAGGGGATCCCCGCTTCCCTGAGCGTCGCCCCGATCCCGATCACGTCGTCCCGATCCAGGCCGGTATAGAGCGTCACCATGGTCGGCCGGCTGAGGTAGTAGCCGCTGAACCCGGTGGCCGCGAACACCGTCAGCCCGATCAGGGCGAGCGTCGTCAGGCGCTTTGCGCCCAGCGCAAGGAGATTGGCCCAAAGTCGCTCGGCTTGCGCCAATGCGTTGTTCATTTTACTCGCGTCCGCGCTTCGCCGAACAACTCGGAGCGGATCCCCGGCGCCGCTCTCGCGGGATCGGCCCTGATGCGTCGCGCCACTGTTGACGCTGGAGCTTGCGCGGACATTGCGTTGGCGCGCGATCGATTGCGCCGAGGCCGGGTCTGATTTCGGCCGCCGCCGGATATTTCACCGCGCAACGACTCAAATTTTACATATTTTTAACAGCTGTGATGCACGGTTCGCAGGGCAGAGTGTTCGCCCGCCGCGTTTGGTGGCGGCCGATCTCAGCGTTACACGACGATTAGGTCCGGCGAGCCGGGCCTAAAGGCATAAGGCCGCTTCGTCGTCTCGGTGCAAATCCGAAATGTCACACGGTTTCGTGATCCAACGGACAGGAGCACCCTCATGAGTTCAATTCTCACCAATGCCAACGCGCTCAGCGCGCTGCAGGCGCTGCAAATGACGCAACAGGAAATGGCCCAGACCCAGAACCAGGTTTCGACCGGTCTGGCGGTCGCCAGCGCGGCGGACAACGCCGCCTATTGGTCGATCGGGACGCAGCTCAATTCCGACAGCGGCGTCGTCACCGCCGCCAATTCGGCGCTGACGCAGAGCCAGTCGGTGCTCGACACCGCCTCGTCGGCGATCAGCTCGATCGTCACCACGATCAAGGCGATCCAGACGGCGCTCACCGAAGCGACCAACCCGGGCGCCGACATCGGCAACATCCAGACGACGCTCACGCAGCTCGGCAACCAACTGTCCGACGCGGTCAACGGCGCGTCGTTCAACGGCCTCAATGTCACCGACGGTTCGCAATCGGCGGCGGCGTTGAATTTCGTTTCCGGTTTCAACGCGACCGCCACCGGCGGCACGATCAACACCATCAATTTCACCACGCTGGCGCTGATCTCGACGACGTCGGGAGGACAGGCCGCGACCCCCCCCCTCGCCGCCGGCAGCGGCATCTTGGAAGGCGGCACCGGCGCCGCCGCGGGCGGTGGACAGGATCTGCTCACCTTGGGAACGTTCGTGACGGACGCGGCGACCGCCAACACCGCGCTGGCCGGCGTCGCGACGGTGCTGAACTCCGTGACCAATTACGCCGCGACGATCGGCGCGACCCAGGACCGGATGACCGCCGCCTCGACGTTCAACACCGCGCTGTCGACCGACTACGCCAACGGCGTCAGCGGCCTCGTCGACGCCAACATGAATACGGCTTCGACGCGCCTGCAGGCCTTGCAGACGCAGGAGCAGCTCGGCATTCAGTCGCTGTCGATCGCCAACCAGAACGCCCAGCTCATCCTCAAGTTGTTCCCCTGAGCTGAGACGCGGGGGTCGTCGTCGGCGAAGAGCCGGCGACGCGCCCGGCGCGAAAAAATCGGATCCCGCCGCGTGCCCGGACGCCGACTGCTCCCGCGCGTTCGGGCGACGGGTCGCTCCTCCCGAAGCGCGCGGCGCGGCCGTATTCGACGAACCCGGGCGACGATCGACGCGTCGCCCGCGTTCGGATGAACGGCCGGCATCGCGCACGCGCGCGCAATCCGAAGTGGACGAACGGAACGGCTCGGCGCTTTCCCCAGGGACCGCGTCGCCACGCCGATCTTGTCGAGGACCACCCCCCGGTCGGGACCCAGGTCGTGAATTCTGCCCTGTCGAAAGAGCTGTCGAGACTGGCGGCGATCGCGAGCCTGGCCGCGCTCGCCGCGTTCGGCGGCGCCCGCTCCGCCGCGGTCGCGAACGGCGCGGAGGCCGCGGGCCTCGTCTTGGAGCGGCCCGACCTCGCGCATGCCGTCGGCGCGCCGGAACGACCGCGCTTCGGATTTCAATCGCCTCCGCTCGGCGAAGCGTCCGCGCCGAGCGCGATTGCGTTCGTCGCCATGCTAATTCCCGAAACCTCGCCACTCGCGCCGTCGGACTCGGCTTCGGCCGTCGCAGGCGTGTCGTGGCGCGCCGCCGTCTTGGCCGCTCTTGCCGGCGGCATCGTCTTCGTCGGCGCGATCCGGGGCTTTCGCAATCGTCGGGCGCGGCAAGAACATGCGGTCCTGAAGGCGGTCTCGATCGCGGCACAGCGCGCCGAGGCCGAGGACCCGGATGTCGCGTTTCACGCCCAGATCGAGGCCGCGGCCGAGACGAGCGTCTGGTGCGGCCGTTCGACCGGGATCGTCTATATCGAAACTTCATCGGACGGCGCCGCGCCTCCCGCGGAGCGCCAGGCGAAGTCCAGACGCTCGGCGGCGAACGTGGCGTCGCAGCTCCGGCGCGCGCTCGGACCCGTCGATTTCGTGCGCGTTCGGAGCGGCGGCGAGATCGTCGTGTGCCTGCCGTTGCTGTTCGGCGCGGCCGAACTGCGCGAGCGCGCCGAACGCTTGCGCGACGCCATCGAAGAACTCAAACTGGCGGGTGCGCCAGGGCTGGCGAAAGCGGGAACGGCGATGTACCCGCTCGACGGCTACGACGGCGCGTCGCTGATCGCGGCGGCGGGCGCCAAATGTCGAGCCGCGCAGGGCAAGCCGCAGTCCTCGAGCCCGTACGTCCTGGTCGAGCCGGCGACGCGCATTCGCCTGATGGGCGAGGCCTACGACGCCCCGGCTCGCGGCGGCGTTCCCTCGCGGCTTGGCCCCGCGCGCCGCAGCCTTGCGCGGACCGGATTCACCCTCATCGATTTCACCAAGGCGTGACGGCGCGGCGCGGCGCCGATCGTCGCCGGCTCGGCCGCCTCGCGGCGGATCACCGCTTTTCGATGCAGTAGCCGAGATAGCGCTTCGAATCGATCGGGTCGAAGCCGAGGCGGTATTTCAGCTTCTTGCGCAGCTTGCTGATGTGGCTTTCGACGACGTTCTCGTCGACGTTCTCGTCGAACAGACCGTAGACCGCGTTGAAGATCTGCGTCTTCGTCACCCGTCGGCCGCGGTTGCGCACGAGATATTCCAGAATGCGGCATTCGCGCCGCGGCAACGGCAGCGGCATGCCCTTGACCTCGGGCTCGCGTCCGTCGAGATAAACGCGCAGATCGCCGATCGTGACGTGGCTCTTCTCTCCCAGGGCGCGCCGATGGATGGCGCCGACGCGGGCGAGAATTTCGCGCACGTGAACCGGCTTGCGAAGCACGTCGTCGACGCCGGCCGCAAACAGCTCCAAGGTCTCGTCGAGCGACTGGCGATCGTTGAGGCAGAGCACCGGCGCGCTGGACCGCTCGCGAATGAGCTTGGGGAACAATTCGCGATTGTTGCAGTCGCCGATGAGGAAGGCTTCGACGGCGCACACGTCGACGTCGCTCACTTTGCCGATCCATTCCTGGAATTCCGTCGGATCGATGCCGGCGGTGGAGACCCCCTCCCGATCAAAGCCGGACGCGTAACCACCCGCAACGATGTTGCGTTGATCTACAATTATATACATGACTATGCCCCGCTTTATATATAATTCCGCGCACGGACTTTTATACTTTAACGATGCGACGCATACGCTGTTATACAATTACGTAATGCATCTAAACGCAGCAAATGCCAATCATGAACACCCCGCAGCGCTTATTGCTTAGGCGATTGTGCTTGTATTACACACCATTCGACGATTTGCTACGTCCGGACTGTCTCCGAATCATAGCTTACGATCGCGGTTCCTGTCCCAAACAGGTACACAGGCTATGGTTAACAAGTCATTAATGTTCTTACGAAAAATTTATCCTAATATTAACCAACGTCGCAACGGCAAGTGACCTAGAGTTAATTCCGCGGCGCGCGACCGGCCTCCCCCGCCGGACGACGCGAAGCAGGGCGCGGCAACGGTTTGGCAACCCGCGCCGGCTAATCTTCCCTCGCGCCGTCCGGCCGGTCGGTCGGCGGCGTGCGAACGGGCCGCAGTTCCGAAGAGCGACGACGCGACGGCAGCATGACAGACACGCTCGACGGCCTGCGCGGGCCAGACCGGTCCGACGATCGCGAATACGCGCGCGCGCTGGCGCTGCGTGGTCGAGTCGCCTATTGCGTCGTCGAAGCCGCTCGAGACGAAAAGGCGAGAGCCGACGGCCGTCGCGACCAACGCGCCGCCGGACGACAGCGCACGCGCCTACGCTCGGCCAAGATCCTCGACTCGGCCAACAAGTTCGTGTGCGATTGCCTCATTCGCGACCGCTCGGCGAGCGGGCTTCGCCTGACGCTGGCGAAAAACCTAGGGTTGCCCGGCCATTTCCGCGTGTACGACGACGAAACGGGCGAAGTGGACGTCGTCGAGACGGTGTGGCGGCGCGGCGCCGTGCTCGGCGTGCGCTACAGCCAAGCCTTCGGACTGGTGTCGATCAAGCCGAGCGACAGGTCGGCGCTTCGCAAACAGTTCTACGCGATTCCCGATTGACCGCGCGCCGCCGGCCTTCGATCACGCGTAGCACTTCTCCTCGACGATCGCCGAATCGAACAAGCGGTTGATCTCGCGCTTGATCGCCGCGCGCCGATCGTTGGCGGGGTGGACCGAGCGCGCGAGCGCGACGAAGCGTTCGCCGAAATCGCCGTTCCTTTCGCACGAGCGGATTTGGTCCTCGATCTCCCAAAGGCGCTCGTTGACCACGGTCAGCTCGGACTTCAGTCCGCCCAGGCTGGCGTGGTCGAGACCGGCGCCGCTCAGACTCTGCTCGAGCAGCGCGAGCTCGCCGCGCACGTTGCGCAACTTGTCGGCGTCGCCGATGCGGCGCGACTTGATCTCCAGAATGGCGATCTTGTCGATCAGGTCGCCCACCGCGCCGGGAATGGCGATCAGCCGTCCGGCGCCGCCATCCGCGGCGGGCGAGGCGAGGCGCGCCGCCATCTCGGCGAAGACGCCGCTCCAGTCGCCGTGTCGTTTCTGGCGAAACAGCCGCATCGTCGGATACCACGGCGAATCGTCGCGATCGCGCAGCCACCGCCATTCCGCGTCCTTCTTCAGGGCGACCCACACCGGCCGGCCGAGCGCGCCCGCCAGATGAGCGATCGCGGTGTCGCAGGTGACGACGAGGTCGAGGTGCGTCATCGCCGCCGCCGCGTCGATGAAGGCGTCCGTGCCGGCGTCGAAGTCTTCGCCCAGCGTCTCCACCCGCAGGCCCGGCGGCAGGTCGGCGAGCTGCTCGACGCCAAATCCCTTCTGCAAGGAGATGAGGCGCGCACCGGGCGTCGCGGCGAGCGGCGCGAAGGCTCTGAGCGGCATCGAGCGGGCCATGTCGGCTTCGGGATTGGGGTTGCCCTGCCAGACGATGCCGATCTTGACGCCGGCGGGGCCGATGCGCCCGGCCCATTTTTCCGCCGATTCCGGCTCGGCGCGCAAATAGGGAACGTCCGCCGGCACGCTGTCGAGGCGCGTCGCGAACGCGCGCGGCAAGCTGCTGACCGCGATCTGCGCGTCGAACGATTCGCCGTCGGGCGCTTTTTCGACCAGCCTGACGCGGCTCAGCGAGGACAACAGCCGATGCATCTTCGATGGGCATAGGAAGGTCGGCGCCGCGCCGGCGCGCGCCATCATCTCGAGATAGCGGGCGAACTGAATCGTGTCGCCGAGGCCGTGATCGTTCAACACCAGCACGCGTTCGCCGGTTCGGCCGGGCCCGCGCCACTTGGGAAAACGCACGCCCAGCGCCTCGTCGAGCGACTTTCCCGCGATCCACCGCGCTTCGTAGCCTTCCCATCCGCGCTCGAAATCGCCGAGCGTCAGATCGAGGCATCCTTTGCCGCCGATCGCCTCGACGCTGCCGAGCCGCTCGGCGTTTTCGAACGCCTCGCGCGCTTCCTCAAAGCGGTCCAGGCTGCCTAGCGCCAGCGCTTGGCCGCACAGCGCGGTTGAGAATTCGGGCTTGATCGAACTCGCCAGGCGATAAGCCTCCAACGCCTCCTCGACTTGATCGAGCTTCAGCCGCGCGTTGCCGAGATTGAGCGCCGCTTCGGCGAAATTCGGCCGCAGACGCAGCGCTTCGCGCGCCGCGGCGGCCGATTCGTCCAGCCGGCCGAGTTGGCGCAGGGCCCCGGCGCGGCTGTTCCAAAGATCGGCGTCGCCGGGCTTGAGCGCGAGGGCCGCTTCGAAGGCGTCGAGCGCCTCGGCGCACCGTCGCTGTTCGAAAAGCAGCTTTCCCATATTCGACCAGGCGGTCGGCAGATCGAGCTTGAAGCTGATGGCGCGTCGGTAGAATTGCAGAGCCGCCGCGCTCTTGCCCGATTCGCCGAGGATGTAGCCGCCCATGCACAGCGCCTCGGGAAACTCGGGATTCGCGCGCAGCGCGGCGTCCAGGAGAGCGATCGCCTCCTGCCGGCGGCCGCGCTGCCACATCGCGACGCCGCGCGCATAGAGCGTTTCGACGGTCTCTGCGGCGAGCGCGTGAGACGAGGGAAGAGATTCTGCCAGCGGTTTGCGTGTCACGGCGATGCGTCCGGGCGCGACGGCCAGTTCCGCGGCGCGTACCGTCCGGCAGCAAAGCGCGCGACGCTTGCCTGAGACTTGCCGCCCCTTTTTCCCGCGGCGCCGGTTCGCGACGCGAGCGCTCGCCGCGCTAGCCGCCGAGGGTGAGACCCTGCAGGCTCGATATCAGGTCGCCGCTGAACGAGGCGGCGGCGGAGGTGAGCGAACCGCTGCTGGCGCCGTTCGCATTGATCAGGTTGGTCAGGATCGTCGTCGCCGCCGAAACCGGCGCCGTCGAGGCGCCGTCGTTCGAAATCGTCAGCGGAGTCGAGGCGCCGGTTCCTCCCGGCCCGTACGTCGAATCGTACATCGCGGTGAAGCGTTCGGTGAGCTGCTGCAGCTTGGTCGGATCTTGCAGCGTCGACGTCGGCACGAGCTGGGAGATGATCGCCGCCTCGGCGTCGATGTTGGTGCCGGCCGTTTCCGGCGGCAACCCGAATATCGTCTGGACGACGTCGAGAAGGTTCACGTCGCCCATGATGCCCATGCCGGTGGAGACAGTGGGCGCGACGCGCTGAAAATAGAGCGCGAGCTGAACGCCCTGGTCTTGGGCGCCTTGGTCGCTTTCCAACTGCTGCTCGACGTAATCGCTGGTCGTGGTTTGCACCGCGCTCGCCGTCGAGATCGAAGCGGCGCCCTGGCCGACGAAGTCGAACGCCGCGGCGAACTTCGCCCAGTTCGGGTTGCTCAAGGTGTTGGCCAGGGCCTTGGGATCCGTCACGCCCCCTTGCAGCACTTGCGTCACCAGCGCCGTCGAGTTGACCTGATCGCCGAGCCCGTAGGCGTCCAGCGCGTAAGAGAGCAGGCGGTAGTTGCCGACGAAATCCTGGATCGAGGTGACCTTGCCGATGTTGGCGGCGTAATATTCGCTCGCCGTCTTCACCGCCGGCTGGTCGGCGGTCATCGTCTGATAGCGCGTCAGGTTCTGCGACACCGCCAAATAGGTTGAGGTCGTCGTCGTCACCGGAGAGCCTCGTCGCGACTTCGTTCGCGCTGGGATTCGCGTCGGCCGCCGTCCGCGCGACGCGTTTCAAGCCGGCCCAAACGATGGATGGCGCGAATTCGTTACGGATTTGTTAACGCCATTCGCCGAATCGGCGCGACGCAAACGCCCGGCGCCTTCGCGCATCATTTCGGCGCCGAATCCGCGCCGTCGCCCGCCGACAGTCGCGCGCCGATCGCGTCGGCCTCGTTCCGCCATACGCGGTTGTCCGGGCGAGCCTCGGCGAGCCCACGCGCGATCGCCAGCGCGGCTTCGAACTCGCGCCGCGCGCCCGCGGGGTCCTTCGCGCTCGCCAGAGTCTCGCCGAGGCGAAGATGGCCGGTCTCGAGGGCGCGCCGCCAATCCGCATTGGCTGGATCGAGCCCGCTCAGGCTCTGCATCGCCGCGATCGCGGTTTCGAAATGCGCGCGCGCCGCGGCGCGATCGCCGCCTCGCGAGGCGGCGGCCGCGGCGCCGACCTCGCTCGAAGCCAGGCCGAACCGCCAGCGGGCGTTCGTCGGATCGAGCGCGACGAGATCGCGCCAGAGCGTCATCGCGTCTTGAAAGTCCTGCGCGGCCGCCGCGGCGTCGCCCTTTTCCAGCTCCGCGCGCCCGCGCAGCCGATACGCGAGGGCGAGTTGCGCCTTCCGGACCGAACTCGTCGGATCGGCGGCGACCAAAGGCGCCAGAATGGCGATCGCCGTCTGCAAGTGATCGAGAGCCCCCGTCGGGTCCTTCGTTTCGCGCAGAGCGTCGCCGAGGATCGCGTGGGTCACGGCATAGTTGCCGACGTGAAGCGCGGAGCTGGGATCCTTGGCGGCGACGACCTGCTCGATCGCGAGCGCGGTCTGATAGGCCTTGATCGCGCCTTGCCAATCGCCGACGCGCGCCTGCGCGTCGCCTTGGCCGCGGCGCGCCAGAGCCAGAGCCGCCGAGTGCCCGCCGTCGGCGGGAAACTGGTCGCTGATCGCCTGCATGGCGTCCGCCGCCTCGCCGTACGTTTCGACGCCCTTGGCGAAATCGCCCTGCGTCAGCAGCGCATCGGCGACCCGCATGCGCGCATAGGCGAGGTCCCGCTTCCAGATCGCGTTGTCCGAGGTCGCGATCGCCGGCCGGTCCAGCGCCGACACGGCGGTCTCGAACTCGTTGAGCGCGCCGCCGATGTCGCCCCGCGCGGCCGAGACGTCGCCCAGGCCGCGGTGAACGAGCGAGCGCAAGTCCTGCCGGGCGCCGTCGCCGGGATCGGCGGCGGCGGCCGGATCGGCGAACGCGCGCGCCTGTTCGAATTCGACCGCCGCTTGCGCCAACGCGCCGGAGGCGACCTCGGCCTCGCCGACCCTTTCCAGAGCGGAGGCGAGCAGCGGCGCCGCTTTCGGATCGGGCGCGTTTTGCGCCGCGAGCGGGCGCGCGATCGATTCGGCTTCACGCGCCTGGCTGACCGCTTGGCTCGTTCGGCCTTCGCGCAAATGCAGAAGCACGAACGCGTCCAACAGGCGAACGCGCGCTTCGCCGACGGCCGGCGCGTCCTCGATCGACTTCAGCCGATCGAGAACGTCTTGGGCCGCGGTCAGCAGATTGTGCGAAATATTGACGGTCATGCCGCCGGCCTGAACCCTGGCGACGAGATCGGACGTCGCGTCGAGCGCCAGGGCGAAATTGTGCTCCGCCTGCACGGCGCGGTCGATCGCCAGGCGGCGCTGGTCGAGCGCATAGACCGCCGCGCCGACGGCGATCAGCAACAGGACGGAGACGACCACGGCGAAACGTTCGAGGCGCTTGCGCTTAGCGGCCTCTTCGGCGCGCAGCCGTTCCGCCTCGCGCCGCCGCTCCTCCTCGAGCCGGGCGTTTTCCGCGGCCTGGGACGCTTCGATGAACGCGATCGCCTCGGCGTCGAGCGCTTCGCGACGCTGGGCGAGAATCTCGACCGCCTCGGCGAGCGGGCGCCCGCGCGGCAGCAGGAATTCGGCGCGACGGCCTTCCTGGCGCCACTGCGTCTCGGCCGCCTCGACCCGCGCCCGCGCGCGCAGGAACTCGCGGTCGGCTTCGATCAGCGCGGCGGCGCGCGGCCAGCGGGTGATGAACGCCTCGTGGGCGAGGCGGACCCACGGCCCGTCGGCGATCAGCAGCCGCGCCGCGACGAACGCCTCGAGCAGACGGGCTCGCGCCTGCGGCTTGACCAGCCGTTCGCGCCGACCGACGCGGCCGCTCGCGGTTTCCATTCCCGCCCAGGTCACCATCTCCCGGAGCAGCGCCGGCAGCTCGCCCTGGGCGCTCGCCTCGAGCGCGCCGAACGCGGCCTCAGCGCGCCGTTCGATCGCCCCTTCGAGGCCGCCGAGTCGATCGTAGGCGGCGATGGTCAGCGCGCTCTCGGAGCGGTCGCGATCGTTGAACAGTTCATCGAGCGTGAACTGCAGCAACGGCAAGGAGCCGGGCTGGCGCGCCGCGGCGATGAGCTCGTCGTCGAGGCCGACGCCGGAAGGCGCGCGCCGTTGGTAACTAAGGCCCGCCGCCTTGGCCGGCGCCCGGACGATCTCCTCGATCTCCGCCGGGCTCGGCGGCGCGAGATCGAACGAAAGGCCCTCGCCCTTCAGCGCGACGAGTTCGGCCACCGACTGGAACTCGGCGTAGAAGTCGCTGCGCATCGTCGCCACCACCCACACGCCGCCGGCGCGAACGAGCGCCGCCAGCGCCGCCGCGAACGCTTCGACGCCGTCGCGCGCGAACTGGAAGATTTCCTCGAGCTGATCGACGACCAGCAGCAGCCGAACCTCCGCCGGCCGATCGAACCCCTCCGCCCGCTGCAGCGCCGCGGCGACGCGCTTCAAGGACTGACGGACCGCGTTGGCGGCGGCGAGCGGCGCGGCCCGCGCGAGAGCCGCGAAGTCCGCCGGCGTCGCGTTGTCGCCCGCCGCGAGTTCGGCCAGAGCCTCGGCGCCGTAGAGCGCGTTTGCCAAGCCGGACACGAGATCGCCGCCCGATTCGGTCGGCCTGATCGTCGCGCGCCGCCAGGCGTCGACGCCGGGGACCGCCCCGGGCTGGCGAAGGCGCGGCGCGAGGCCCGCCCGCACGAGCGACGACTTGCCCGCGCCGCTCATGCCGAGCACCAGCAGGAACGGCCTCTCCGCCTCGCTCAACCGCTCGCGCAACTGCTCGACGACGCGGCGCCGGCCGAAGAACACCGCGGCGTGATCCTCGTCGAAAGGCTCGAGGCCGCGAAACGGCGAGCCCAGCCGTTCGATCGGCCAAACCACCGCCCCTGCGCCGAGGACGCCGCGGCGCTCCAGCCATTGGCGCAGGTGTTGCTCGACCAACGCCTCGAATTCGTCGGTCGTGGCGAAATCGTGGTAGCCGGCGATGAAATGCCCGGCTTCGCCGACGAACCACTGCTTCCAGAAACGGTTGAACGCGAGCCACTGCGCTCGCTCCTGGTCGAGCCGCTCGGCGCTCAGCAACACCTCGGCCGTCTTGCGGTAGGTCAGCACGTCGGGAGCGCCGCGCTCGCGCGCGGCCTTCATCGCGTCCTCGAATTCGAATTCCGTGCCCGTAGGCGTCGAGCCGTCGTCGCGGCGATAGGTCTGCGGCAGCGGCGAGCCGAGGCGCTTCCACAAGATGCACAGGACGACGTCGGTTTGCGAAGGCGGGACGATCTGCGCCTGGAAGTCCTTGTCGGCGGTATAGTACGAGGTCTCCCATCGGATGACCGTCAGCTTCGCGGCGTCGCCGATCTCGCCGCCAAGGCGCGCGACGACGCGCTCCACCCGCTGCCGCTCGGCGCCGACGTCCGAGGGCGAGGAAATGAAAATGCGGTATTCCTTGCGCGGCTCCATCTCCCTCGGCTCTCAGCGGCCCGGCCTCGGCCCGCCACGGCGCCGGCCTGGGCGGCGACCGGCGCCCCGGCGTCTATGCCCGCCCGGCGTTCGCCAAATCATACCGCCGCCGTCGCGCCGTCAATCCCCCCGAGGCGCGCCGCCGAGGTCCGCGACCGGGCTCCCCCGGCTCCTCGCCGCCGTCGATCACGGCGACGCCGGCGAGCAACGCCTGGAGCATGACGCGACTTGACCGAATCACAAGCGATGTCATTCCCGCGAAAGCGCTAGGGCATGCACACAAGTTGAATTCCCTTTGCGTATCAGATAGATATGCCTCATGAAGACGCGCCCCCTTCCCCCCTTGCGGGGGAAGGTGGCCCGACGAAGTCGGGTCAGATGAGGGGGCGTGCCGCAAGGCGCGTTGCTGTGGCGTGGCGGGAATTTGCTGATTTACACTATATAAAACCTCGCGAAACTTGGCTATACGGCCAAGCGCGCCTTGCGGCGCCCCCCTCATCCGGCCGGCTCCGCCGGCCACCTTCCCCCGCAAGGGGGGAAGGGGCGCGCCGCCTTACGATATGTGTGAATCGCCTAGCGCTTTCGCGGGAATGACACAGGCAAGAGCGTCATCGGTTCCGTCTTAAAGCAACATGCTCTATGTCATTCCCTTTCGAGTGCCGCGACAATGCCCGATCTGTCGGGCTCGGGCGCACTCTGTCGCCCCGGAATTATCTCGGCGTCCTTGTCGCGCTCGGCCGCGCTCGGGCGCGGCGTGTCGGACGTCGGCGATGGCTCGGCGTCATGGGCGAACGGGTGCGGCATTTCGTCCGATGTCGCGCTGTGTCGCACTTCGTCGGTCAAGCCATGAAGCTGCGCGAGTTGTTTGATCGCGCGTTCGACGGAAACCGGGTCGACGAAATAGGCGAGGCCGGTCGCCGTCTCTTCCTTGATGCAATCGAGGCGGCCGGCGGCGCAGTAGCGCTGAAGCGTTCGGACATTGCGGGGGAGACCGGCTTCGTCGAAGAGGCGCGACACGTCGTCAAGCGAAAGGGGATACGCTGTCGCGGTCGGGCGCATCGTGTCGGGGTTCGTCGGGCATTGTCGTTAGTGTAGCATCGCCCGATTGGGAATGGCCCTGTTGTCCCCAGTCGCCGTCAACCGCGCGGCACATGACACGTGCTCGCGCCGAACCCTCGACGGCGCGCGGGCACATTCCATATTGGACCTTACGCGACCGCCCAAGCGTGCTCACACGATCTCAGTCAAGGTTGGTGACCGCCTCCCACACTTTCCCGTCGAACACGATTTTATCTCTGGAGGTCAACTTGAGTTCGAAGCGATCCGGCGTTTCCGTCACGGTAGCGCCCTTGTGGCCTTGATCGACTGCCATCTTCATTAGCGCGACCTTTATCTCGGCGAGCGGCATCGCCCGGCTTTTCATGTTCTCTGCTTTCCGAACAAATTCGTAATTGCTTGTGGCGCGGCTCGTCATGTTGCTCCCCCTATTTCTTGGATCAGGAATATTATCGCCTCGTCACTCGGACAGACAAGACTCAGGAAGGGTGGTATTCGTGGTGCAAGTCAAGCAGCTCAGGGCACACGGATGGAACACCAGAATCCCGCGCGGGACGCAATGAAAATGACACCCGAGGACTTAGAGCCTGACCTGAAATTCAAACCGGTGTATCTCCAATATGTTGTGCGAATTTGCGACCCGAGCGCACCAGCAAGTCCAGGAACCGAAATCCTTAGAAATCTGCCGCCGAGCCGGGTTCACCATGCGCTTTTGCGCCCTTTGCCATGGCCCCCAAGACGTTGATTTGCCAAAGCGAATAATTTCGAGTCGGGCTCTTAGTTCTACTGAGTCACGATTTTCCCAGATTCGCGCGGCTTCGGGATTTGCTATTTTGCTGATTCGGCGAAATGGCGGTAATTGCTCACGTCCCGCGTTGTCGCGTTCAAGCGACGCAAGGGAGGGAGCGGCCCTGGAGGGTCAGGCGGATGGCGTCGATGGCGTGGACGGATCGTCTTCGCGCGGTT
>Ga0181524_10000625_pt1 | contig 42576 bp, 34 predicted proteins | sample PEATcosm2014_Bin_34_FD_119761 | JGI IMG/M metagenome (GOLD analysis project Ga0181524, IMG submission 119761) | Peatland microbial communities from MTU Mesocosm Facility, Houghton, MI, USA - PEATcosm2014_Bin05_60_metaG | ecosystem: Environmental > Terrestrial > Soil > Wetlands > Peat | place... | reverse complement strand
TGGACATCGGTGGTGGTCCCCTTCCTGGTTCGGTGTCTTTGGTTGGACGCCAGAACGTCTACCAGCTGATAGACGTCAGGCGGGGGACCGCCACCAAAACCCACAAAAGTCGGGACTACCTCGGCGCGCGACCTGCCCGGCCTACATCAAGGTATCGACGGGCAGTTGATCGACTGAGCGCCCGAGCTGTGCGGGAAATTGGCGCTGTTGATCGTGCCGCACACGACGAAGCCGACGATGTCCCACACGGTGTCGGTCGCCTGCAGCAGGTGCGGAGGGTTCAGGTACGACAGCCGCGTGTCGTAGGACAGCTGCTGGTTGTAACCGGCCGAGTTGCCTGAGACACCGTTGAACCCCGGGTAGTAGTTGATGTTCGTGCCGTCCTCGTACAGCCCGCCGAGATAGGCGCCCTGGTTGAAGTTCGGCACGTACGTCGACCCGGTCAAGGTCACGACCGCGCCGTCGATGATGGCGTTGTAAACGTCGCACGACCATGGCACGACGTTGGAGATCGTAGGGCTCGTCTCGGTCCCGTCGTCGGTGCAAGTCGGGTCATTGCTGCTGCCGTTCATCGGGTGGGCGATCAGCAGGTCCTCGTTCGCCAACAGGCCGATGACGTCGCTGGTGCCGTCGGCGTTGCACGCGGCCACCGACGAAGGGTCGGTGGTCGTCGCGCCCCCTGCCCCGTCGGCGCACTGGTAGGTGAGGTCGCGCGAGACGATGATGTCGGCGGAGGTGGCGAGCGTCACCTCGCCGCGCAGCTCGCCCTCGACTATGGCGTCACCCTCGGTGCACTGGCTCGAGGTGGGGGCAAGGCCGGAGTAGTAGGGGTTGATGCAGGTCGCGCCGGCCGGGAGGGCGAGGTTCGCGTCGCCGATCGCGCTCACCGCCGGTGGTGTCTGGTAGCCGGAATTCGCACCCGAGGACTGCTCCGACTGGACGTAGATGACACCGCTCTGGTCGAGCGAGGGGCTGCTGGTGGGAACCGGGATGCCGGTCTGCCAGGGCGACGCGGGGGTGAACGTGCCGCAACTGGCCGCCGTTCCCGAACTGAAGTGCGGCTCCGTGTTCTGGCTGAGGGGGCTCCAGACGTTCATCGTGCCGCCCTGTACGAACTCGATCATCGTCGGGCCGGTGTAGAGGCAGCCGTTCATCTTGGTGCCGTCTACATAGGAGATGAGGCCGGCCGTCGTCGTGGGAAGGTGCTGCGTCTGCCCAAGGAGTGCGCCCGGCACTATGCCCGGGCCCCAGTTGGGTGTGCCACTGCAGCCGTTGTAGAAATCGTCGACCCAGCCCTGAGGAAGGTAGTAGGTAATGCCGGCCTTCACGTACGGCAGCGCCCCTTGCCAGTTGTCCCGGTACGACCAGGGAAAAGTCGGAGCGCCCGACTCCAGGGGCGGCGAGCCGTTGAACTGCGGGTTGCCGCACAACCAGAATTGGTCGTTCGTGTACGCGACGCCGTTGAAGGTGACCGAGCCGTCGTAAATGCCCACGCCGTATTGCGAGCACGGGCGGGCGATCCTCGGGATCGAGATCGTCGCGCCCTCGTTCGGCCAGCCCGCATTGTCCGGCACGGTGAAGGTGATCGGGGTCGACGAAGTGTCGTAGTAGGGCCCGTAGTACGGGTTGGAGGCGCTGGCCACCGTGCTTCCGCCGTTCGCCCAAGGGTTGACGACAGTCCCGAGCGAGTCGATGAAAGTGTTCTCGTCATAGGTGTGGTACTTGCACACCGCGTCGCTCAGTGACAACGGCCCGTAGGTCGTGGAGACACCGTTCTGGTTGGTGTAGGTGTACTCCACCTGCACCTGGTTCATCGGCAGGGTCGTCGGCGACCCCGAAGCGGGCGTGACGGTGACGCTGGGGAGCACACCCGGCTCGTTCGGGTCGGCGAGCTCGTACTCGGAGTAGTACGAGTCGGTGAGGATGCCCGACAGCTTGAAGCTCGTCAGCAGCGTCCGATACGCATAGGCACCCGGTGCTCCGGCCCGACCGGTCACCTCGAGAAGCATCTGGCCTGCGCTACCACCCGACGACACCGTCAGGCGGCTCGGATCGGGCACGTAATGGAACCACTCGTCGGTGGCACCGACCTGCTTCCACCCGGTCAGCGCTGGGTCGCCGGCCGAGGAGCCGAAGTTGTGCGTGTAGTAGGCGGGCACGTTGTCGAGGTAGTTGCGGTACTCCTGCACGCCCGCTTCAGCCGCCGCCAGGGCGGCCTCACTCGAGGTGGACATGTTGGTCGCGGCCATCTCGGCTCTGACCTGTGAGGCGAGGACCGGGACGAGGATCGAGACGAGCAGCACGAGCAGGAGCGCGATGACGAGCGCCTGTCCGGACTCGTCCCCGGTGCGCTCGAGGCGCCGCGCGACTCCGGTTGCCACCGCTCCTCGAAGCCTCCCCAATGGGCCGCCGTTGTTGGCTGGTGCAGGCATCGGCGTCATCTCCTCACTCCGGGCACGCCACAAGCGTCGAGGTGGTCGTGGTCGTCGAGGTCGCGGCCGTCGACGAGCCACGCAGGTAGACAATCGTGTCCAGCGTCGTCGGCTCGTCGGCGGCGTAACCCTCGGTCGGGATCTGGGGTCCTGCGAGGAACGTGACGTGGATGCCGATGGCAGCGATCTCGTTGATCGCGCATGCCGGGACGGGGTTCTGAATCGAGAGCGGCGTCAGCGTCGTGCCGACGTAGGTGTAGTACGTGAAGACCGGGCTGGTCTGGGAGCTGAGGGCGAAATAAGTCGCAACCGTCCGTGGTGTCGGCGCTAACGGCGTGCAACTCGACGCCGGGGTGAACGCGGACGGCACGTCGATCGCCGGGGTGATAGACGACCACGGTTTCGTCCCGGCCGCCGGACCGGTGGCGGGCACGTCGAAGGTGATGTCGAACTGTGCGTCGGCGTGCACGGCGCCGACCGGCCTGAACCAGAGGGCGTCGAGGTTCGTGCAGTTCGAGCTATACGCGTTCGGGCCGCTCATGCTGAAACCTTCGGAGGTTATTGCGTCGAGCTCTGTCGCAGATGGGCCGATCTGGGTGCCGGACTGGTCATAGACGGCGAGCACCTGGCTTGCCCCGCGCAGGTACTGGATCAGCGTCTGCTGGGCCTGGGTCTCCTGCCGGACCGCCACGACCGAGTCCTGGGTGTTGGTCGCCTGCTGGTTGAACGAGATGAACAGTGAAGTGACGATCGTGAAGACGACGCTCAAGATAGCGAGGACGGTGATGAGCTCGAGGGCGGTGAAGCCACGCTCGGATCTCGCCCGGGCGCTGCACGACGCGGAGCCCCGTCGCCGCTCGAGGGCCCGCCGCAGGCTGCTCATGGCGCGGTCACCGCGAGGGTGCTCCCGTTGCATGCCGACTGCGAGGGCGGCGTCGCCGAGACCGAGCCGGAGTGGCACTCACCCGCCGGGGTGACCCACACGTAGTAGGGCGCCGAGGGGCCCATTGGGCCGTTGTTGTCGAACAGCTGGTACTCCCCGAGAGGCAGGCTTGTATTGCTGTGACCTGAACCGAAGTTGAGCGCCATCGAGTAGGCGTTGCCGGCGACTTCTTTGGCGGACATCAAAGTGGGCGATCCGCTGTAGGTGAGATTGAGGGGATAGACGGGCAGGTAGACCGAAACCTGGCCTCCGCTGACCGCGTTGACGCCACAGGCGATCGGCGCGGGCGTGTACGACCCGTACAAAGACGGCGCGCTGTCCGGCTGGTCTCCCGTCCACAGGCCCGTCACGCCCGACCACGGGAACAACAGAAGCGAACTGAACGGCGTGGTGCCATAGGCGATCCACGTGTTGTTCGAGTACGTGGTGAGGAAGGAGTTCTCAACCGAGACCGGGATCGTGCTCGGGCTGACGGGCGGCGACACCGGCGAGCTCGGGGCGATGGTGCAGCTGCCGCCTGGACCGGTATAGGCGATGTTGACCGTGGTACCGGTGTCGAGCGTTACGGTCACCACGTTGGGGACACCGGGCTCCAGCGGGGGGACCGCCACGGTGAGGGCGCCGTTCGGGTTGGAGTCCGCGTGCTCGTCACTGGAGACCAGTGGCGGGGGCCCTGTGTTGCCGGCAAACGAGAGCGTGTACTGCCAAGAGCCGTTTGCGTTGCTGTCTGCGTCGAGGTTCTCGAACACGATGCAACCGTTGCTGAGCGCGGACGAAGTACTGGCCGTGCTCGCTGTCTCGGTGGTGAACGTGCCGTCTGGGACCGCGGGAGCAGAGCCGCTCCCGCTCCAGGTGCCTGTCACCGTCGCGGTCACGGGATCGGCCACGAAGAGGTCCGTCGGGTCGACCTGGATGCGAACGGCCACCTCGCCTTCGAATTGCTGGACCGCGCCGGCCTGGGCGGGGGCGATCTCGGTCGTCTGGACGACCGGCGAGGTGCTGCCCATGCCGGGCCAGGTCACCACTGCGGTCACGAGCCAGATCTGCTGGGCCACGTCCGCGTCCGAGCTGCAGATCGACTGGTTGGTGCCCTGGGTGACGGTGGTCCAGCTGGTCTCAACTCTGAACTTGGTGACGCGCGAGCCTGTCTCGCCCACCGGGTATATCTCGGTAGTGGTGCCCGTCGGCAACGTCCCCTTCCCTGCTTCGAGCTGCAAGGTCTCGAGCTGCCTGGTCGCGACGTTGATGGCCTCGGCCTCGAGGTGCTCGGCGGAAACCGTCTTCTGAGCCTGGATGACGAAGATCGTCGTCGGCAGCAGAACGATGACGATCACCGCAACCGCGACAAGGAGCTCGACGAGCGTGACCCCTTCGTCACCTCGCGAGGAGGAGGTCCCCGGTCGTCGTCTTCGGCATCCTCTCTGCACTGCTCGGTCTGTCCCTCGCCCCATGACCGCTACCCTTCTTTTCACCCCGGCGAATTCTGGTGCCGCGACGCTTCACACGGCACCGATCGGTTGCGCGCTCGGCCCACACGACTTTATCATTTTTTTCTCGAATCGCGCGCCAAGCGCCCGTACCCTCACTCTAGGTGCTCTGAGGCGGGCGTGCGCGGCGCGAGCACGAACAGCAGATCGGCTTCGCAGGCGAGGTGTCCGCCAACGCTCGCCACGCCGTGGCCTCGCCCCGAGCGGGCCGAGAGACGCCCGATCGAGACCTCGAGGTCCAAGGTGTCCCCGGGTAGGACCTGGTGCCGGAAGCGTGCCCGGTCGATGCCCCCGAACAACGGCAGCCGGTCCCTGTAACGCTCGTCGGCCAGGACCGCCGCTGCTGCCAGCTGCGCGAGGGACTCGACCATCAAGACGCCCGGCAGGACCGGATTGCCGGGGAAGTGACCGGCGAAGAACTCCTCCTCGCCGGTGAGATGCCAGCGACCACTCGCTGAGGTCGCCGGGACCATCTCCACGATCTCGGAGACAAGAAGAAACGGAGCCCTGTGCGGGATGAGCCCCTCGATCGAGATGATAGGCATTCCGCAACCGTACAGAGCTAACGCGAGTCGAGGCCGGGCCGCAGATCAGCCAGCGCCGCCTCGGCGACCACGGTCGCCGCGCGAGGTTCCTCTTCCGCTCACGCTCGCCGTCGTTCGCGGGGACCTTCGGGCCGTCGGCGTCGCTCGCGGCTCGTAGTCGGCCGGCCCTGGCACAGACGCTGTTTGAGCCTCGTCCGCCGGCAAGCGCTCCGTCGCGCGCGCGACCGACGCCTTCCGGGCGAGCGGAGCCTTCTCCGAGGTCCTGGGCGGGGCCGCCCGGTGTGCAGGTGGCACCTTCTTCGCCGCCACCTTCCCCGCTGCGGCCTTCTCCGGTTTCTGATCCGCCGACGCCTTCTTCGCCGCCGCCTTCTCCGGCACCGCCTTCCTCGCAGCCGCCTTCCCCGGCACCGCTTCCTTCACCGCCGCCTTCCCCGGCACCGCCTTTCCCGCTGCGGCCTTCCCCGGTACCGCCTTCCTCCCGGTCGCCTTCCCCGCCTCCGCTTCCCCCGGTCTCTGAGCCGCCGACGCCTTCTTCGCCGGCTTCACAGTCTTTGAGCCCGAGCCGTCTGCACGCTTCCACGGCGGACGGGCGAGGCGGACCTCCGCTGCCACGGTCTCCGCTCGAGGATGGCCGGACACGAGCGCGATTCCCGGCAAGGCGAGCTCCGCGCCACGCCGTTGCGGGTCCAACGCGGTCAGCACGAAGTTCCCGGTTTGGTTGCGCTTCAGGACTTCCCGAGCACTGCGCGGCGCAGGATCGCCGAGATTGGCGAGCGGGACGTAACAGCGCATCTCACCGACGCGGACCACAGCACCGTGGGAGGTGTAACCCTCGACCTCGCCCTCGAGCTGTTCGCCGAGACGGTGCGCGGCGATGAACGAGATGAACGGCAGAGGGTCGTTCACCGCCAGCGGGGTGGACTTGGGTAGGTCCCGGGACCCCTCCACGAGCGTTTCCGGCCCGGTCGCGCCACTCCCAGTGCGTCTCTTCGATCCCGGACCGGAGGATCTGGCGCCGGTCGATTGGCCGACCGGTTCGACGACCTCCTTCGTCGCCACCGCGATGGCTCTCGTCACTCGCTTCTTCGCCTGTACCGTCTCTCGCACCGCGTGACGGCTCCGCGGGCCGCGAACCGGTTGGCGAGGGCTGAAGATCCATCCGATGCCGGGCACCGGAGTGCCGCCGAGAAGGCGACCCCGCTCGAACAGCCAGGGGTGCTCGCCATGGAACTCCTGGAACGAGTCGTTGGAAAGCACCGTCCCATCTACCTTCTCGGCGACGCGCAGTAAGAACGCATCTCCGCGTCCGATGGCACCAGCGGGCGGATGAACGTACTCGCCGCGCAGTGCGGCCTGTTCGAAACGCGGCAGCTCGGAGGGATCGATCCGGTGCTCGAAAGTGGCGTCGACGATGACGGTGATCTCCGCGTTCGGATGGTCGCGCCGCAGCTCGGCGACGGCCTCCTCCAGCTGTTTCAGGCTCGGCAGTGACCGGCCTTCGGTCGCGATGTTGGATCCGTCGACGACGATGTGCTCGATGGGCATGTCCCTTGTAGTCAAGCACCATTCCTGACCACGGTCAGGCCTTCGTGGGACCTCGCCCGATGCGACAACGACACTCGTTGTCCCCGCGGGCTCAAGGCCGGGGTCGCACTAGCGTGTGAGTGTGAACATCGCTGCAAGGCCACCGGCTGTGCCGACGGCCGGGCCGGCCGTCGGAGTGCGCACGTGAGCAGCACGCGAGCTGTCGTACGCGGCGTGGAGCCGGGCAACGATGTGCGCTGCGTGCGCTGCGGCAAGCAGATCAAGTTCGCGGCACGCACCCACCCACGCCAGGTGATCGCGAACGTCTATCTCGACGGAGCCTGGAATCGGGTGGACCACTTCCACGAGGAGTGCTACCTCGACGCGGACGAGCCCTACGGATCGATCGACACCCTCGGTGGCCCGTTCACAGGCTGACGACCATCTCGCGAGGGCCGACTCGCGGCTCATGGCCTCGAAGGGGCCCGCGAGGCTCGTCCGGGCGACGGTGGGACTCGCGTCCGCCGAAGCAGTTCGCAGGAGAACCTGCAGTTGAAGATCGTCGTGACCGGCGCCAGCGGCTTCATCGGCGGCGCTCTCGTCCGGGCGCTGCGCGAACGCGGTGACGAGGTCTACCCGGTCGTCCGCCATCCGCCAGGCCACGGCGAGGTGGGCATCGACCTGGCCCGGCGACACCTCGACACGTCGCGAATTCCCGGTCACAGCCTGGAAGGAATCGACGCCGCCGTCCATCTGGCCGGAGCCCCGATCACGACGCGCTGGAGTGCGAAGCGCCTGGAGGACATCCGTTCGAGCCGAGTCGCTGTCGGCGATCTCCTTGCCCGGTCGCTCGCCTTGCTCGAGCGCCCACCCGCTGTCCTGGTCTCCGGCTCGGCCGTCGGTTTCTATGGCGATCGGGCCGAGGAGGTGCTCGACGAGACGAGTCCTCAGGGAACAGGGGTGCTTGCCGAGCTGTGTCGCTCATGGGAACAGGCCAGCGCCCCGGCGGCCGAGCGCGGCATCCGAGTCGTCACGATCAGGACCGGCATCGTGCTCGGCGGCACCGGAGGCGCCGACGGCGGGATCCTCGCTGCCGAGGTCCCCATCTTCAAGCTCGGTCTCGGCGCTCGTCTCGGAGACGGACGACAGTGGACGAGCTGGATCGCGCTCGACGACGAGATTGCCGTCGTTCTTCGCGCGATCGACGACACCGGTCTCGTAGGGCCGGTGAACTCAACGGCCCCGAACCCGGTTCGCAACGCGGAGCTGACCGACGCGATCGCTCACGCGCTCGGGCGGCGAAGCAGGCTTGCGCTGCCCGCGTCGCTCTTGCGGGTCGCGCTCGGCCGCGGGGCCGCCGACGAGCTGCTGCTCGCCAGCCAGAGGGTGCTGCCGAAGAAGCTGACAGATGCGGGCTATGTCCATGTCCATGCCCATCTCTCGGAGGCGTTGGCGGCCGCGCTCGCGCCGCGAGGCCCTCAGTCCAGGTTGGCGCCGTAACGGCGAACATGGTCGTTCACGGCGTAGTACGCGTCGATGGACTCACCGGCGTCTCCCCAGAATCCCTCCTGCACGTCGTAGCCGATGAGGCCCTCGGCGACGTAATGGTTGTTCACGTCGGTGATCTCCAGCTCGCCGCGTCCTGATGGTCGCAGAGTGCGGATCACGTCGAAGACGCCGGAATCGTAGAGGTAGACGCCCGTGACGCAGTACGTGCTCGGAGGATCGTCCGGTTTCTCGACGATCCGCACCATCTTCCCCGACTCGTCGAGCTCAGGCACGCCGAGATGGCGAAGGTGAGCCGGGTCCTTGACCTCGGCCAGCAGCAGCCGGGCCCCTTCGGGCTTGTCGGCGAACCGGCGCACGGAGGACGCGAACGACCGACCGAAGATGTTGTCGGCCAGCATGACCACGGCGGCATCGTCGCCGACGAACTGTGCCGCCAGTCCCAGAGCCTCGGCTATTCCCCCCGCGCGCTCCTGATACGCGTAGAGGAGGCGCTCCACGCCGAATTCCTGCCCGTTGGAGAGGAGCCTGAGGAACTCGCCGGCGTGCGTGCCGCCTGTCACGACCATGATCTCGGTGACGCCGGCCTTCACGAGCGCCTCGACCCCGTAGCTGATCATGGGCCGGTCGCCGATCGGCAACAGGTGCTTGTTGGTGATTCGGGTCAGGGGATGGAGCCGGCTGCCCGTTCCGCCGGCGAGTATCACGCCCCTCATGGCTTCACGAAGCTCACGGTCACGAACGGGTCGACAAGGACACCGTCGGTGAGATCGGTCGCGCGGTAGATGACCTCCTGAATCACGGGATCGCTCACATCGAAGACCGCCACTCCCTTCGCGTTGGTCATCGCATGCACTGGCCTGATCCTCGTCTTCGCCGCGGTGGGTGGCACCGCGGTCCCTACAAGGATCACTCGCTTCGCGGCAATGGGCAAGCCGTACGAGGTGCGCAGGGTGACCGTGATGGTGGAGAACGCCGTGCGGCTCGCCTTGACCATGAGCCGCACGGCGGTGATCGAAGACTTGGTCGGGGAGGCGTACAGCACTCCTCCGCTCTCGGGCAACGTGCACAACCGGGCGACGAGGCCGCCACCGGAGGTGGCGGCGGCATCGGGCGTCCCGAGGCCCGAGGCGAGGTCGTATCCAACCGTGGCCCCGTACCGCCACGAGTTGGGAAAGCTGCTCAGGTGGTTGTTGCCGACCGTGATGTCGTTGAAGGCCTTTGCGTACGCGCTCGGGCTCGACCCGGCGATGGAGTAGAGGGCGGGGTTCAGGAATCCGACCGGGTGCGCTTCACAGGTCGGCCAGGCGTCTGTGAGCGCGACCAGCGCCGCCCACAGCGGTGCCGCGACGCTCGTGCCCCCGATGGGGCCCCAGCCGGGAGAGGGCCAATCGGCTCCGTAGATCACAAGGCCGGTGAAGAAATCCGCGTCCGCCGAGACGTCGGGCACCTCACGGCAGTAGCCGGTCGGGACGCCGCAAGGCCTTGCCGAGGAGTAGCTCTTGATCACGTGCAACCTGGGTGACGCGCCCGACTGGTACGCGGGCATCCCCCAGTTCGATGAGATGCCGCCGCCTCCGGCACCGTATGCGTCGTTCCAGACGGTCTCTGTCGGAGGCGGTCCAAGCGCGGTCAGGGAGGTGCCCCCGACGCTGGTCACGTACGGTTGGCTCCCGGGGTCGTCGACGGCGTAGACGGCAGTCGGGTTGTCGCTCGCGTCGGTGCAGTCTGTCGAACCGTCATCGCCGGACGCGGCCACGACCGTCTGACCCTGCGCCGCCGCCTGCTCGAACAGGTTGGCCTCGGCCGCCGCGACGGCGTTCCCGCCGACTTGCGCCTCGCAGATGCCCCACGACGTCGAGATCACCTCGGCACGGTCCTGGGTGACGATCGCGTTGTAGACGTCGAGCGGGCCCGTGTCGTTGTTGGGCCCCTCGTACACGTCGATTCTTGCCTGTGGTGCAAAGCCGCTGACGTCCTCGACGTCGAGTGTCGACTCGACGTTGGCGGGCTTCCCGCCGCTGTTCACGCCGTCGACGGGAAAGACGTCCAGCCGCGGTGGCTTTGCCATGGCGACAGCCTGGGTCGGCCCGAAGTAGCAGCTGTCGTAGGCCTCGACGTCCGGCTTGCTGAAGGCTTCGAGCGCGAAGATCGCAACCGTCACGCCGGCTGCGAGGTCACCGGCCGCGTACAGGCCCGACAGGCCGTACGCGGACGCGAGCTGGTTGGCGGTGTAAGGGCCGGAAGCTGAAGCCACGCCGGCCGCTGCCGGGCACGGCCGTGGGCCGGGCGAGGCGGTGCCGCTGTCTTCGACCGGGCTGGGTGCACGCGCTTCGGCGTGCCGATCAGGCCGCACGAGACCCTCCGGGTGTGCGAGCGACAAGTCGCTGAGACCGGCTATCGCCTGGATCGCGCCGGCAAGAGCTGCCGGGACCCGCGGCGCTGACAGGTTCGCGTAGAACTGAGCCCCCGACCCGAGTCGATAGCGCACGAGCGTCGTGTCGAAAGCGCGTTCGGCGATCGCGACAGTGGAGGACACCTTGACGACGAGGTGGTTGCTGCTCACCGGGCCGACGTGCAGACCGAGCTTGCCGAGCGCGGCGGTCGTCGAGCGTACCGTCGCAGCCGTCGCTCCGAAGACCCGACCGAAGGTGCCGGGACGAAGGTAGCGGCGAAACTCCGGAGAACCGGGAGTCGAGACCGCGCTGGCAAATCTCGCCAGCGCCGCCGGATCGCGCGGACGAAGGGCGACGTCGATCGCGATCGGCTGCGATCCCGGGACCCGGCCGAGCAGGACCGCTGCGCGCGACACCACGGGCGCGGCCCCGATGCGCACCAACCGGTCCGGGCCCTGGGGCGACCCGGTCGTCGCGACCGATGCCGTCGCCGAACCGGCGATCAAGGCTGGCGGCGCGAGTCCGGCCAGGCATGCCACGACCGCGGCGGCACGCAGGCCGCGTGCTCGCCTCCCAACGCGTCGACAAGGCGCTGCGCGTGCCGCTTTGTCCCCTTCGTTCATCGAAAGGTCTCTCTTTGGTGGGGTCCCGTGTCGCGGCGAGCGTAGCGGCGGGCCCGTCACAGGAGTCGGCATGCCGGCGTCGTGACAGGGCAACGGCGCTGGCCGATGGCCGGTGGGGTTGCTCGGCGGGCCGTAGGCTGCGGCGATGGACTCGCCTGCGGTCATCGAGGTCACCGGCCTCACCAAACGGTTCGGGGCCGGCGTGCTTGCCGTCGACGACCTGTCCTTCACCGTGCGTCGCGGCCAGGTCGTCGGTCTGCTGGGCCCGAACGGAGCTGGGAAGACGACGACGCTTCGAGCCCTGCTCGGCCTGATCCGCCCGACGAGCGGGACCATGGCCATCTTCGGCGAGATCGTCAGGCCCGGCATTTCTGTGCTCTCGAGGGTCGGGGCGCTCGTCGAGGGACCCGGGTTCGTGCCTCATCTGTCAGGCAGGCGCAACCTCGAGCTCTACTGGCGCTCGAACGGCAGGGCGCTGTCGGAGGCACACCTCGAGCACTGCCTGGATGTCTCTGGTCTCGGCCCGTCGGCCGACCGGAAGGTGAAGACGTACTCCCACGGGATGCGCCAACGTCTCGGCTACGCTCAGGCGCTCCTCGGCAGGCCGGAGCTGCTCGTCCTGGACGAGCCGGTCAACGGCCTCGACCCACGGCAGATCGTCGAGGTCCGCGAGTCGCTGCTGCGAATCGGCGCCAGCGGCACGACGATCCTGCTCTCGTCCCACCTGCTGAGCGAAGTCGAGCAGACCTGCAGCCACGTCGTCGTCGTGCACCATGGACGGCTGATGCAGTCCGGGACCGTCGCCGAGGTGACGGCCTCGGTCGCCTCGGCGTACCTGGAGGTGGACAACGCCGGCGGCGCGATCGCGCTCCTGGCGGCGTTGCCTGGCGTGCGAAGCGTTGAGCCCTCCCCGCCCGGGATCGTGGTCCAGCTCGACGGCGCCAAGCGGTCCGACCTCGTCGCGGCCCTCGTCGGTGCGGGCGTGCGCGTCGATACCGTCACGCCGCGCCGAAGCCTCGAGGACGCCTTCCTCGATCTCGTCGGGGAGCATTCCGTATGATCGCCGTCGAATTCGCCAAGCAGGTCCGCCGCGTGCGCACATGGGTGGTCGCGGCGATCTGCATCGTCATCCCGTTTCTCATCGGGCTCGGCTTCGAGCTCGGCGGCAACAACAACGCGAACGGCGGAAACGGCCTGAACTTCGTGACCCATCAGTCCGGCATCGTCATCGGTATCTTTGCGCTGTCGTTCTCATCGGTGCTGCTCATCCCTATCGTGTTCGCGATCTTCGCCGGAGAGCCCATCGCCTCCGAGGCGCGGTGGGGGTCGCTGCGTTATCTGCTGGTCCGGCCGGTGACACGACCGCGGGTCCTCGGCTCCAAGCTCGGCGTCTCGATAGTGCTGGCCGTCGGCACCACGCTCTTGATCCCGATCACCGGGACGATTGTGGGGATCGCCTTCTTCGGGCTTCACCCGGTCCACACCTTTGGCATCGGGACCGGCTCGTACGTGAGCGGCTCGTCGGTCGTGACATTGCCGATCGCAAGCGCCCTTGGGCGCCTGCTGTTGGCGACGGCGTACACGCTTTTCAGCATGCTCAGCGTGGTCGGGATTGCGACGCTGGTCGGTGTCGCGACCGAGAACGCCCTCGCTGCCATGTCCTCGGGCATCGGGCTGTACATAGTCTCGGCGATCCTCGATGCCCTGTCGGGGCTCAGCCGCATCCACCCGCTCCTGCCGGTGCACTACCTCGAGGCCTGGACGAACCTGTTCGTGCCCGGTACCTCGCTCCAGGGCATGCTGCACGGTGTCATCTCTGCTGGGATCTGGGGCGTCGTGCCCCTTCTCCTTGCCTTCCGCGTCTTCCAACGCAAGGACGTCTTGTGCTGAGGGGCCATCGGCCACCACGCGCAGCGGCACCCTGACCCCGCAGCGGGCTCGGGTCCGCCGTGACGCCGGGAGCCCGCCGAGACTCGCTCAGACCTCGAGGAATTGCCTCACAGCCACGGCCGAGCCGATGGCGCCGATCAACGCGCCCATGACCACGACCAGGATCTCGGTGACGATCACGTCGTGACCGGGCACGACCGCCGAGGAGAACTGTCGAAAGTGCCTGATCAGCGTCCGGATGCCGAAGTCTCCGAGCAGCACCATCCCGGCAGCCACGACCGCTCCGATGAGTCCCTGCACAAGGCCCTCCACCATGAACGGCAGGCGAATGAACCAGCTCGTCGCGCCGACGAGGCGCATGACGGCGACTTCTCGCCTGCGGGAGAAGATCGCCATCCGGATCGCGTTCAGGATCAGCACGAGTGCCGAGATCAAGAGCACCAGGGCGATCACGAGCAGCACCATCTGCAGGACGTTGCTCACCGAGGTCAGCGTGTGCGCCTCCAGGGAGGGATAGGTGGCCCGGAATACGTCGGGAAGGTGCAGGAAGACGCTTGCGACGCTGGCCGCCGCCGCGGGGTTGGTCAAGGTGCATTGGAACACCGGTGGGGTGCTCTGCGGGGTCAGGGCACTGCAGACCGTCGGACCGTCGATCCGGCAAGCCAGTTTGTAGGACTGCTCGTGATCGAGGTAGGTGAACTTGCGGATCTGCGGCGTCTGGCTGATCGTGCTGCGCAGTGTCGCCACGTCGGCCGCCGGGGCCGTCGGGTTCACGAAGACCTGCAGGTCCACGTTCTGGTTCAACTGCACAAGCTCGTTGTTCACCGCTTGGCGCAACAGGAGCGCGGTGCCGACGAGAGAAAGCGAAACCGCGACCGTGAGAACCGCCGCGACCGCCATCAACCGGTTGCGCCACAGGTTCGTCGCGGTCTCGCGCACGACGTAACCCGCCGAGATGGGCATCAGCGCCGCCCCCTCCGCGCCCTCACCGTCTCCTGACGGCTGGCGACCAGTTCGTCCTCATCGTCAGGATCGACACCGGCCAGCTCGGCGCGCACCGCCGACACCGACACGGCAGGCACTCCCCGGGTGCTCGACGCCGTAGGGTCGAGGCCGTAGATCCCACGTGCCTGGTCGCGGATGACCGCGCCGTGGTCGATCTCAATCACCCGCCGGCGCATGCTGTCGACGATCCCGGCGTCGTGGGTCGCCATCACCACCGTGGTCCCGGTGCGGTTGATCCGATCCAACAACGACATGATGCCCTGGCTTGTCGTGGGATCGAGGTTGCCGGTGGGCTCGTCGGCGAGGATTATCAGGGGGCGGTTCACAAAGGCGCGCGCGATCGCGACGCGCTGCTGCTCGCCTCCTGACAGCTCGTCCGGCAGCCGATCACCCTTCTGGCCAAGGCCGACCAGCTCCAGGACCTGCGGTACCTGGATCCTGATCACGTGGCGCGGCCGGCCGATGACCTCGAGGGCAAAGGCCACGTTCTCGAACACGGTCTTGTTCGGCAGCAGGCGAAAGTCCTGGAACACGCAACCGATATTGCGCCGCAGATACGGCACTCTCCAGTTCGCGAGCTGCCCGATCTCCTTGCCCGCCACCCAGATCTCGCCGCGGTCGACAAGCTCCTCGCGTAGCAGGAGCTTGAGCATCGTGGTCTTGCCCGATCCCGACGCCCCGACGAGGAAGACGAACTCGCCCTTCAAGATCTCGAGCGAGACGTCCCTCAATGCGACAATTGTGCCCTTGTAGGACTTCGTGACGTCCTCGAAGCGGATCATCGGTCCCCTTCTCCCCCACGTTCCGGCACGAGACCCCTGATTGGCAGGCTACCAGTCAGGCTTGCCGCAGGGCGGTAACGACGCCCCTGTTGCTCAGGAACCCTCATGTTCCCTGCGAAATCTGAGAAACGCGATCATGAAGTCATCGAGATCCCCGTCCAGCACGGCCTCGACGTTGCCTGTCTCGTAGCTGCTGCGCAGGTCCTTGACGAGCTGGTAGGGGGCCAGGACGTAGGAGCGGATCTGGCTCCCCCAGGCGACGTCGCTCAAGGGTCCCGAGAGCGTCTCCAGCTCCTTGCGGCGCTCTGCGCGCTGGCGATCGGCGAGCTTGGCGGCGAGGATCTGCAGGGCCTTCTCCTTGTTCTGGTGCTGGCTGCGCTCGTTCTGGCAGGAGGTGACGATGCCGGTCGGAATGTGGGTTATCCGCACGGCCGAGTCCGTCACGTTCACGTGTTGGCCTCCGGCCCCCGAGGAGCGGTAGGTATCGATGCGAAGTTCCTTCTCGTCGATCTCGACCTCGCCGGAGAGGTCCTCGAGGAACGGCGCCACATCGAGTGACGCAAAGCTCGTATGGCGCCGGTGCTGAGAATCGAAGGGCGACATCCTGACGAGACGGTGCACGCCCCGCTCGGCGGCCAACAGTCCGTACGCATAGCGCCCGCGCACGATGAAGGTCGCCGACAGGATGCCGGCCTCGCCTCCCTCGGAGACATCGTCGAGCTCGACCTCGAAGCCCCGGCGCTCGGCCCAGCGCAGGTACATGCGCAGCATCATCTCGGCCCAGTCCTGGGCATCGGTACCCCCGGCGCCGGCGTGGATGTCGGCTACCGCGTCCCTCTCGTCGTGCTCTCCGGAGAACAAGCTGCGCAACTCGAGCTCGTCGAGCGCCTTGGCGACCGTCGCGGCAATGTCGGTGAGCTCGCCCTCGAGCCCGGCCAGCTCTCCACCACCCTCCTCCTCGGCCATGAGGTGCAGGGCCTCGGCGTCGGCGAGATGTGTGTCGAGAGCGCGCAGGCCCTCGATGTCGTCCCGGATCCGGCCGTACTCCGAGGTCACCCTGCGCGCCTGGTCAGCGTCCGACCACAGGTCCGGCTCGGCGATGGCGTGTTCGAGGGTCCCGAGGCGTTCGATCGAGTCGTCGAGCCTCAGATAGAGCTTCGCCGCGTCGAGGCGGGCGCGAAGTGACACCAGCACCTCGCCGAGGTCAGGACGCGCTCGGTCGGGGCCGGTGTCGGATGTCCGTGCCACGATCTCTCAGCTCGCGCCGTGGCAGACCTTGAACTTGCGGCCGCTGCCGCACCAGCACGGCTCGTTGCGCCCGACCTTGGCCGGCGGGCCGGTGGAAATCCGGATCCCGCTCGGCGAGATCGGGCCGGAAGGCGGACGCCGCTGAGCTGCCCCGCCGCTGCCGTTGCCACCCCGGTTCGGCGTGCCTCGCTTAGGTGGGCGACCGGGCGGGCCGGTGCCCGGGAGCGCCGGAGCTGGTGGCTGCTGGCCGCGCGGAGCCGGCGGTGATGCCTGCCCTGGCGGAAGGCCAGCCGGCGGCAGTTGAGCCGAGCCGGCGGTGAGCTCGCCGGCCGGAACCTGGGCAAGCTCCCCCATGCCGGCAGCCGGGTCGTCTGCGGCCACGAACGCCGCCTGGGCGTAGTCGGGGTCCTCCGCCGGGCCGGCAAGGACCTGGACGTGCATTACATAGCGCAGGTAGTCGTCGTCGATGGAGTCCATGAGCTTGCCGAACATCTCGAATCCCTCGCGCTGCCAAGCCACGAGCGGGTCGGTCTGTGCGATGCCACGGAGGTGGATGCCCTCGTTCAGGTAGTCCATCTCCACGAGATGCTCGCGCCAGCGCTGGTCGATGATCTGCATCATGACGCTGCGCTCGATCTCCCGCGCGGTCTCGGCTCCCCCGGGGAAGGTCACTTCCCGCTCGTCGTAGAGCTCGAGGGCCTCGGTGAGGATGCTCTCCGTGAGCTGCAGCACGCCGGTCGCCGCCTCGAGGTCCTCGACCGTGAACCTGGTCGGGTAATACTGCGTCAGCTCCACCACGAGGCCTTCGAGGTCCCATTCCTCGGGGAAGTCGTTCGGGCAGTGGCCCGCGACGACTCGGTCCACCATCGCGGTGAGCAGCTCCTCAGTGTGGGCCTTGAGGTCCTCGCCGTCGATGATCTGAAGCCGGCGCTTGTAGATCACCTTGCGCTGCTCGTTTCTCACCTCGTCGTACTTGAGCAGCTCCTTGCGGGTCTCGGCGTTGCGACCCTCGACGGTGTGCTGGGCCCGCTCGATCGCCCGGGTGACCATGCGTGCTTCGATCGGCACGTCGTCGGGCAGGGCCCGTCCCATGACCCAGCTGACAGCACCGGTCGCGAACAGCCGCATCAGCTCGTCCTCGAGCGACAGGTAGAACCGGCTCTCGCCGGGGTCGCCCTGCCGCCCGGACCGACCCCTGAGCTGGTTGTCGATGCGCCGGCTCTCGTGGCGCTCGCTCCCGAGCACGTAGAGGCCACCGAGACCAACTACCTCGTTTGCTTCGGCGGCGCACTGCTGCTTGAACTTTCCCAACAGCGACTGGTAGCGCTCTCTCCCCTCCTCGGAGTCGATGTCCAGCCCCTGGGCGCGGACCTCGTCCCGAGCGAGACCTTCGGGGTTGCCGCCGAGCACGATGTCGACGCCACGTCCCGCCATGTTCGTGGCGACCGTTATGGTGTGGAGCCGTCCCGCCTGGGCGACGATCACAGCCTCCTGGGCGTGGTGCTTGGCGTTCAGCACGTGGTGAGGGATGCCCTGCTTGTCCAAGAGCAAGGACAGCTCCTCGGATTTCGCCACCGATGCCGTGCCGACGAGCACCGGCTGGCCCCGCTCGTAGCGCTCCTTCAGGTCCTTGACGACCGCCTCGAACTTGGTGGCCTCCGACTTGAAGATCAGGTCCGGTTCGTCGCCTCGGATCATGGGGCGGTGTGTCGGGATCGGCACGACGTGCAGCTGGTAGGTCGAGGCGAACTCGGCCGCCTCGGTCTCGGCGGTGCCGGTCATCCCGGCGAGCTTCTCGTACATCCTGAAGTAGTTCTGGAGCGTGACGGTCGCCCAGGTGTGGTTCTCGTCCTGGATCCGGACCCGCTCTTTGGCCTCGACGGCCTGGTGCAGACCGTCGGACCAGCGCCGGCCCTCCATGATCCGGCCCGTGAACTCGTCGACGATCTTCACCTCGCCGTCGGCCACCAGGTAGTCCTTGTCCCGGTGGTAGAGCTCCTTGGCCTGGAGCGCCTTCTCGAGCTGGTGGACGTAGTTGACCGCGACCGAGTCGTACAGGTTGACCACCCCGAGTTGCCGCTCGACCTTGGCGATACCGGCCTCGGTCGGCACTGCGGTGCGCTTCTCCTCGTCGACTTCGTAGTCGACATCACGCCGCAAGGTCCGCACGACGCTCGCGAACTGGTAGTAGAGCTTCGTCGACTCGTTCGAGGGCCCGGAGATGATCAGCGGCGTGCGCGCCTCGTCGATCAGGATCGAGTCGACCTCGTCGACGATCCCGTAGACGTGCTCGCGCTGGACCATGTGCTCGCGGCGCGCGGCCATGTTGTCACGCAGGTAGTCGAACCCCATCTCGGTGTTGGTCCCGTAGGTCACGTCCGAGCGGTACGCCGCCGCCTTGGCGGCGAAGTCGTCCACCTCGGGAGTGACGAGCCCTACCGTCAATCCGAGAAACTGGTAGATCTGGCCCATCCACTCCGCGTCGCGCCTGGCCAGATAATCGTTGACGGTGATGACGTGCACGCCTCGGCCTGTGAGCGCGTTCAGATACACCGCAAGGGTCGACACGAGCGTCTTTCCCTCACCGGTCTTCATCTCCGCGATCCACCCGAAGTGCAGGGCCATGCCGCCCATGAGCTGGACGTCGAAGTGGCGCTGACCGATGGTGCGGACTCCCGCCTCGCGCACGACGGCGAAGGCCTCCACCAGGAGGTCGTTCATGTCCTCGCCGTTGTCGAGGCGCTCTTTGAACTCGACGGTCTTGCGGGCCAGCCCCTCGCCGGACAAGGCCTGCATCTCGGGCTCCAACGCGTTGATCGAGGGCACGATCGCAGCGAGACTGTGGACCTTCTTGCTTTCGCCCGCGCGAAGGACCTTCCCGAACACGCTCACGACCGGCCATTGTACGCCGCCGCCCCTCCGACTCCGGGTCGGGCCGACGGCCGTTCAGATCGTGGAGCGACGCTTCAGCCGGCGACCACCGGGATCGGTGCTCCGACCCGGCGTCCCGGGCCTTGTCCGTTCGGGACCAGGGCGCCGGCGAGATGGTGCGGCGCTGCGCGCTCGATGCGCACGTTCACGAACGTGCCCGGGGCGAGGTTGCCGCCCTCGGGAGGAGGAAAGTGCACGAGCTTGCCCTGGCGGCTACGGCCCGAGAGCACCTCCGGGTCCTTCTTGGACGGGCCCTCGACGATGACCTGCTCGATCCGGCCTATGCGGGTCAGGTTGCGGGCGAGCGCGGACCGCTCGATGACGACCTTGAGCCTTTCGAAACGATCAGCGACCTCGTCGGGCGCGACGTACATCTCTGTCATCTGCGCCGCACGCGTGCCCGGCCTCGGCGAGAAGACGAACGTATAGGCGCTGTCGTACGCGGCTTGTGAGGCCACCTCGAGAGTGCGTTCGAAGTCCTGTGCCGTCTCGCCCGGGAACCCGACGATTATGTCGGTGGTCACCGCGAGATCCGCGATCGCGGCCCTTGCGTCCGCGAGGAGGGCCAGGTAGCGCTCCGCTGTGTAACCCCGCCGCATCGCCCGAAGGATGCGGTTGCTGCCTGACTGCAGGGGCAGGTGCAGCTGCTCGCAGACCGCCGGGGTCTCGGCCATCGCGGCGATGGTCTCGGGCCGGAGGTCCTTGGGATGGGGGCTCGTGAACCGGACACGGCAGATGCCGGGCACGGCGCCTAGCTCCCGGAGCAGGTCAGCGAACAGCGGACGCGCCTTTCGGGCACCCTCTGTCACCCATCGTTCGCCGGCGATCCACGCCAGATCGGCATCTTCGGCCGCCACGCCGCGCCACTTCGTGGTCAGGTCGCGGCCGTAGGAATTCACGTTCTGGCCGAGCAGCGTGATCTCGACTGTCCCGCGGGCCGCAAGGCCCTTGAGCTCTTCGACGAGCTCGCCGAAGGGCCGGCTGACCTCCGGGCCGCGCACGGCCGGCACGATGCAGAAGGCGCACGAGTTGTCGCATCCGACCTGGATCGTGACCCAGGCCGCATGGGGCTGGTCGTGCCGCACCGCCATCGCCGTCGGGAAGTCGGCGTCCTCGTCGCGGGCTGGAGCCTCCGGCACCTCGAGCACCGATTCGCCGCTGGCGCGCGCAAGGCCGAGAAGCGCTGCGACCCTGCCGAGGTTGTGAGTGCCGAAGACGGCGTCGACATGCGGCGCGCGTTCGAGCAGCAGCCCACGGTCCTTCTGGGCGAGGCAGCCTCCAACGGCGATCTGCAGACCGGGGCGCCGCTCCTGGACCGACTTCAGATGGCCGAGCTGTCCGTACAGCCGGTCGTCAGCGTTCTGGCGGATGCAGCAGGTGTTGAGCACGACGACATCTGCCTGTTCCAGGTCGTCGGTTCGCGTCATGCCGTCGGCTGCAAGCACCGAGGCGATGCGCTCCGAGTCGTGCTCGTTCATCTGGCACCCGAAGGTACGAACCAGGAACCTGCGTGTCTCGGCCACCGAAGAAGGTTAGGCCTTCGCGGCGCAGGCCGGGCACTGCCTATCCGGTGCGCCCTCTACCCCATGCGGGCCGTCGCTGAGGTGCCGAAGCGAGCGGCGACTGCCCCCTTGAGCCCGTGTGGCCAATGGCCCGATACTTCGTCTGCTGTCACGACGAGCTGCCGTTGGGCCGTGCCGTCGCCCTCGAAGGCACGAATCGACAGCTCCGGCTGCAGGTTCGCAATGGCCAGGATCGCTCCGGCGCATTGCAGTGCTCCCGCCAGCAGGACGAGATCGGCGGAGCCCGTGTACAGCCATCCGGCGAAAACCTCGAGCTCGTCGTAAAGCCGGCGGACGTCCCCGCTGGAGTCCTTCAGTCCCTGAACCGGGAGTTCGGGGAGGACGGCAACCGGCAGCCCTGGCGACGAGGCGGCGGGGAAGTGATATGCGAGCACGGCCGCCCCGTTCGCGGCACCGGCCACCAGCTCGTAGTACCGCTGCGCGTCGGAGGTCTGCGGGGGCGAGAGGGCGAGCACGGCGTCGGCACCCGCGTCCAGGACCACTTTGGTCAGATGAACGGCCTCTGCGGCAGAAGGAGCGCCGGCGCCCGCCAGCACCATCACTTGTTGCGGCAACGCGGCCCTCACGGCACCGACCAGGATCGCCCGCTCCTCGGGGGCAAGCGATGCAGCCTCGCCGGTGGTCCCGGCGACGAGCACTGACTGAAGCCCGAGCTCCACCAGGCGGGTGGCAAGCTCAGCGGTGGCGCCGGCGTCGACGGCTCCCGAGGAGTCGAAGATCGTCAACAGAGCGACCGCGACGCCGGAGAATATCGGAACCACTGTCACCCTCGGCGCCGTCGTGCCCACCCGCCCCTCGACGAGCGGGCGCTGCCGCTCGGCGACATGCCGTCCCGCCGTCCGGCGCTCGCCTGGTCGTCGGCAGGGGCGAAGCCCTGACGCAGCGTGTTCTCCGTCACGACTCTCGGCTGCACGAATTGGAACAAGTAGTCCGGGCCGCCCGCCTTGGAACCGATGCCCGACATCCCGTGCCCCCCGAAGGGCTGCCGCCCGACGACCGCACCGGTGATCGCCCGGTTCACGTAGATATTGCCTCCCCTCAGGTTTGCCGAAGCACGTTCGATGTGCGAAGGAGACCGCGAGACGATCCCGGCCGTCAGCGCGAAATCGGTCTGGTTCGCGAGCTCCAAGGCGTGCTCGAAGTCCCGGGCACGCAGCACCGCCGCCACCGGGCCGAAGATCTCCTCGGTGACCAGTGGCGAGCCCGCCACGGCGTCGTCCACGATCGTGGGGCCGACGAAATATCCGCTGCCTGGCAGATCGTCGCGTCGAAGCACGACACGGCCGAACTGCTCGGCACGGTCCTGCCAACCGCGTATGCGCTTCACCGAGTCCTCATCGATGACCGGGCCGAGCTCGGTGCCCCGCTCGGCCGGCGGCCCGATGGCCAGTGAACGCGCTGCCTCCACGAACCGCTCGAGGAACAGGTCGTGCACGGCGCCCACCGTGATGATCCGGGAAGCAGCCGAGCAGCGCTGGCCGGCAAACCCGAAGACCGACCGGACCGCGATCGGAACAGCCTCGTCGAGGTCGGCGTCGGAGTCGATGACTATCGCGTTCTTGCCGCCCAGCTCGGCGATCACCCGGCGGATCTCCCGCTGGCCCTCGGTCGTGCGGCCGGCCGACTCCACGATGGCGAGCCCCACCTGCTTGGAGCCAGTGAAAGCGAGCAGGCTCACGCCGGGATGGTTGACGAGATGAGCACCGATCTCCTCGCCCAACCCAGGGACGAACGACAGGACGCCGTCGGGGACCCCTCCCTCACTCAGCGCCCGGACGAGCATGGCGGCTGTCGAAGGCGTCTGCTCGGCGGGCTTGAGGACGACGGTGTTGCCGGCGACCAGGGCCGCGCTCACCATCCCGCTCGGGATCGCGAGCGGGAAGTTCCACGGCGAGATCACCGCCGCGACACCCCGCCCGTGATAGGTCAGCCGGTTGACCTCTCCCGGTGGCGACTGGACCTCGCCTCCGTGCGCCAGGCGCAAGCCCTGCCGACCGTAGTACTCGAGGAAGTCGATCGCCTCCGCCACGTCCGCGTCCGCGTCGTCCCAGCACTTGCCTGCTTCGAAGACTTCGAGGGCGGCGACCTCGAACTTGCGCCGGCGCAGCCAGTCTGCGGCCCGGAACAGAATCCCGGCGCGGTCGGCTGGCGCGGTACGGCTCCAGGCTTCAAACGCCGACTCGCCGGCCGCGACGGCCCGGTCGCCTTCCGACGGGCCGCAACAAGCCGACACGGCGACGATCTTCGCGGGATCGGCGGGGTCGACCGAGACGATCGTCCGGTTCGTGCGCAGCTCCGAGCCGCCGACCAGGCCGTGGACCTCGCCTCCGAGGGACGCCCGTACCGACTCGAGCGCCGCGCCCATCAGGCGCGGCGCCTCGGGCGCGAACCATCGCACGAGCGGCTCGGGGGCATAGGCGCGCGGCTGGTGCGCCTGGGTCGCCGGTCGCGCCACGGCTGCAGGCGCCAGAACGCTCGCAGGGACGGCGTCGAAGTCGGCAACCGGCGCGGCCACGAGTGACACGAGGTCCTTGTGCTCCGCGAAACGCAGCCTCACGAAACTGTCGTTCGAGGTGTTCTCGAGCAGGCGGCGCACGAGGTAGGCCATGCCCGGCACGAGCTCACCCATCGGCGAGTAGACCCGCAGCCGGAAGCCGAGCCGCCGGAACGCCTCGTGCACGGGCTCTGCCATGCCCCACAGGAGCTGGACCTCATAGCCCTCATCGGGAATGCCTGCGGCACGACCCGCCGCGATCGCGTACGCGAGCGACCTCAGGTTGTGCGAGCCGAACGCCGCTCTCACCCTGCCGTGGTAGGAGTGCAAGAGCCGCACACACCGCTCGAAATTCGCGTCAGTCTCGGACTTGCGCTCGTAGACGGGAACGGGCCAGGAAGCCGCCTCGGCGACCACTGTCTCGGTGTCCCAGTACGCGCCCTTCACGAGCCGGATCCCGAGGGGCACCTCGCGACCGGCAGCCCATTCGCAGAGCGACACGAGGTCCTCGTAGCTGTCTTTGAGGTAGGCCTGCACCACGATCCCGGCCTGGAGCCCTGCGAGCTCCGGGCGGGCGAGCAGGTCGCGTACGAGCCGGTGCGTGACGTGCTTGACCTCGTACCGCTCGAGATCGAACCAGACCTGGGCCCCATCTGCAGCGGCGCCCTCCAAGATGGGCATGAGCCGTCGTGCCGCCGACGCGATGCCGGCAGCGGCGGTCAGCGCCGCAAAGTCCGGGGCTAGCGCCGTTGGCTTGATCGCAACCGCGACTCGGCCCATGGGCCCGAGATCGTCCTGTTCGAGGACTTCGTTTCGTGGCCAAGCGCGGCTCGCGCCGATCAGCACCGCGACGAGATCCGCAAGCCGGGCGGCGTAGCGGTCGGCCTCGGCTTGCGAATGGGTGTGCTCACCCAGCAGGTCGACGGTGGCAGCACGACCGCGCTGCCACAACGCCTCGAGCTGACGCGCGGTGCTCGCGGCGTCCGTGGCGACGATGAACTGGGTCGCCATCCGGGCGACCTCACGGCGAGCGATCGCCGCCACGAGATTGCGGCCACCGGGAACTCGCCCGGACACAGCGACAGCCCCTGAGAAGAAACGGGGCACGACCTCGGCACCGAAGTACTCCTCGACGTGGCGGTAGAGGTCGTCATCGTCCGCCATGGCCGGCAACGCGTCCACGAAACGGAACATCTGCGTCCGCAGTCCCGCGTTCCCCATCGCCCGCCGCATCAACCATTCGGTCCCCGGCGTGATCCGGTACGCCCGCGTCTGGGTACCGCTGCCTAGCTCGGAGATGTGAGCAACGAACTCTCTTACCTCGGCCTCCGCAGGAGCGACACCCGGGCCTTGGCCATTGCGACGACGCTGTGGCACTTGGCCAGAGGCTAGCCGCGCTCCGGCAGGTTCACGTAGTCCATGTCAGCGGCGTCGGCCTCACACGGCTCTCCTCAGCCGGTCCGACGGACGCTCACAAGTGCAGCCCGCACTCGGTCTTCTCGGTACCGGCCCAGCGGCCCTCGCGAGGGTGACGGCCCTCCGGCACGGGAATGGTCGTCGGTGCGCACCCGATCGAGACATAGCCGAGGTAGGTGAGCGGGTGACGAGGCAGGTCGTGGGCCGCGACGTACGCTTCCACATCGCCGTCGTCCCAGGCGGCGACCGGGTTCAGCTTGACGATGTTGCGGCTCGGGTCCCAGGCGATCACTGGCGCCTCGGACCGCTCAGGGGTGTCGACCCGCTTCAGGCCCGTCATCCACGCACTGTGGCCGCGAAGCACCTTCGCGAGCGGCGCTACCTTGCGCAGCTCGCAGCAGCGGCTGGACCCGCACGGGAACTCGTCGAGCGGCACTTCGGGGTGCGTGACGACGAGGTTGAGGTCGTAACGGCTGCGAAGGCGCTCCACGTACGCGAGCGTCTCGGGGAAGTGGAAGCCGGTGTCGAGGAAGATCACCTCGATGGAGGGCTCGACGCCGACCACCATGTCAAGCAGCGCTGCATCCTGGAACGAGGCCGCCAGGGCCACCTTGCCGGGGAACCGGTTCACGGCCCACTCGATGATCTGGACCGGGTCCGCCTTGTCGAGGCGAGCTGCGGACTCGTCGAGCTCCGCGAGCAGCTCCGCTGACGGGCCCCGACCTTCCGACTCGAGCTCCATGGTCCTCCGATGCCTGGTGAGCCGCTGCCGGCCCGCGAGCGGCTTCCAACTTATCGTCTCCCCGGTCTGCACCGGTCTTGCGCGAATGTGACGTTCGGCCCTTTCGGCACGGGGGGGAAGGCGAGTTACCTGGGTGCAGGCGAGCGAAAGGAGAACAAGGTGTCTAGCGCGGGTCGGTCTGGTCGGGTTGACCCGCCGGATGAGGCGGCGTCGGCACGGAGTCGTGAGTTGCTCGACTGCGCTGCAGTCAACAAGGACGCCGCGTTCACCGAGCAAGAGCGAGCGGCGTTCGGACTTCGCGGCCTGTTGCCGTGGCGGACCATGACAATCGAGGAACAGGTGGCCCTCGAGCTCGAGCATCTCCGGCGAAAGGCTGACGATCTCGAGCAGTACATCGGTCTCGCAGCGCTGCAGAACCGCAACGAGACGCTCTTCTACCGGCTGCTGGTCGATCACCTCGAAGAGCTCGCCCCGATCATCTACACGCCAACGGTTGGGCGCGCCTGTCGGGAGTACAGCCATGTCGTGCGCCGGACCCGGGGAGTGTGGATCACTCCGGACGACATCGACCGCATCCCGGAGCTGCTCGGCAACTCGGGCCAGCCCGGAGTCCGGCTCATCGTGGTCACCGACAACGAGCGCATCCTCGGCCTCGGCGACCAGGGAGCCGGCGGCATGGGGATACCGATCGGCAAGCTCGCGCTCTACGTCGCGGGAGCCGGACTTCACCCGCGCCTCACCCTGCCGGTCTCCCTCGACTGCGGAACGGACAATGAGGAGCTGCGGCACGACCCCCTCTACCTTGGCTATCCGGAGCGCCGCCTGCGGGGTGACGCCTACTACGACTTCGTCGAGGCGTTCGTCGACGGCGTCAAGCAGGTGTACCCCGACGCCTTGATGCAGTGGGAGGACTTCAAGCAGCACAACGCAATTCGGCTGCTCGACCAGTACCGCCACCGGCTCCCGTGCTTCAACGATGACATCCAGGGAACCGCTGCTGTGGTCACCGCCGGCATACTCGCCGCACTCAAGCACAGAGGCGAGAAGCTTTCGGCACAGCGGCTGGTGCTCGTCGGCTCAGGGGCTGCCGGTATCGGGATCGCCCGGCTCGTCCAGTCCATCATCCGCGCGGAAGGCGCCAGTGAGGACGAGACCCGCCACGCGGTGACGATGCTCGATTCGCAGGGTCTCGTCTTCGAGGGGCGCGACGCAGTGCAGGACGACAAACGTCCCTTCGCTCTGACCACCGACGAGCTGAGCGGCTTCGGTTTCGAACCGAGCGATCGCTACGACCTCGAGACCGTTGTCCGCCGTGTTGCGCCGACGATCCTGATTGGGACCAGCGGCACGCCCGGTGCCTTCAGTGAGACCGCTGTGCGGGAGATGGCCAAGCGGACACCGAGGCCCATCGTGCTCCCGCTTTCCAACCCGACCGCGAACTCCGAGGCCACGCCTGCCGACGTGCTCGCATGGAGCGACGGCAGGGCTCTCGTGGCGACCGGGAGCCCTTTCGACCCGGTCGAGATCGGTGGGCGCACTCAGATCGTGGGACAGGCGAACAACGTCTTCGTGTTCCCGGGCGTCGGGCTCGGAGCGGTCGCGGGCCGGGCCCGGGAGGTGACCGACCGCATGTTCCTCGTGGCGGCCACGACGCTGGCGGGCATGGTTCCCCTGGAGCGGATCGAGCAAGGGGCGATGTATCCGCGCCTCACCGACCTACGGACGATCTCGCGAGAGATCGCCATCGCGGTCGCCCGCGAAGCCCGGGACGGCGGCGTAGCGCCGATGGCCACCGATGCGGAGATCGAAGCCGCGGTTGACGCCTGCATCTGGGCACCCCAGTACGAGCGCTTCGAGCCGACACGCCAAGAGGACGCGGCAGCCGACTAGGCGCACCGCATCTATGCAGGGCCGGTCCCCCCAGCTGGCCGCGTAGCGCCCTATAACGAGCCCTTACGAATCGCCCAAACCATGACCCCGTCGGCCCAACGCCGGGGCGGGCCAAGGGCTCGGGTGAACACAAATAGTCCCTTGGTTCCGGGGTCCTTGAGACTCAGAGCAGGTTTCGGGCGGCGAACTCGAGGTGTGCTCGCTGGGCGAGGTCCGCCACCGGGCACGACCTCGGGTGCCAGATGCCGGTCTTCGACACCTTCAAAGACACGATCGCCAGGTTCCGGCAGGCCTGGCGGTGATCGCCAGCTCCGGGAGCGCTCAGTCCGGAGCGAGCCTGCGACGTTCGATCTCCTCGAGCACACGAGGAGGGATCGGCCGGCAACCGCAGACCTCGACGTGCTCGAGGTGCCACTGGACGCGCTCGTCCAGGGACGCTCCGCTTCCCAGGCGGTGCTGCTCGTGCCACTGCCGATTGAGCGGCGGTCTGTCCAAGTCCACACCTCCTCCGACTGTTTACGACGTCACCTGCCGTCCCGGATGAGCATGGTGGCCCACCCCCCGGCAAAGGGAGGCTGCCGTCAGTCCAGATGCCGGCCTAGCAGGCTGAGATCGGCCGGGCTGAGACGATCGGGCGCGTTCAGGGCCTGATGCCAATAGGGGTAGCGCAGTGGCTCGGCGCTGACTTCGTCCAGCCGCGACACCTCGTCGTCGGTGAGCACGAGCTCGGCCGAGGCCAGGTCGTCGGTGAGCTGTTCCTCGGTGCGCGCGCCGACGATCACCGAGGTGACCGCCGGCTTGCCGATGGTGTAGGCCAGCGCGACCTGAGCCGCCGACACGCCGCGAGCTGAGCCGATCTCGACCAGCACCTCGATGGTGTCGTACAGCTTGTCCTCGTCGCGGATCGGCGGTTCGTGCCACTCACCGCTGAGATGCCGGCTGCCCTCGGCAGCTTCGGCCCCGTGGCGCCGGTACTTGCCCGAAAGCAGGCCGCCCGCGATCGGGCTCCACACCAGGATCCCGAGACCCTGGTCTATGGACACCGGCACGAGCTCGGACTCGGCATCTCGGGCCTGTAGCGAGTAGTAGATCTGCTGACTGACAAAACGTGCCAGGCCTCTGCGATCGGACACCGCCAACGCCTTCATCAAGTGCCAGGCGGAGAAGTTCGACGAGCCTATGTAGCGAACCTTGCCCGAGCGGACCAGTGAGTCGAGCGCTTCCAGGGTCTCCTCGAGCGGAGTCTGGCCGTCCCATCCGTGTACCTGGTACAGGTCGATGTAGTCGGTACCCAGCCGGCGCAGGCTCGCCTCGGCCCCCTTGATGATGTGGTGACGAGACAGCCCCGCGTCATTGGGCTCGCTGCTCATCGGAAATCGCACCTTCGTCGAGATCAGCACCTCCTCGCGACTGCTGCCGAGAGCCTGGCCGACGATCTCCTCCGACAACCCGAACGAGTACACGTCCGCTGTGTCGATCAGGTTGACGCCTGCGTCACGGGCCAGGGCGATCTGCCTGCGAGCTCCCTCGACGTCGATTTGGCCTACCGGACTTGCCCATCCCGTCCCGCCAAAGCCCATCGTGCCGAGAGTGATGGTCGAGACACGCAGTCCGGAGTTACCTAGCTGGCGATATTCCATGAGACGCAACGTTAGGGGACGACCATGGGCTTGTCGATGCTCGAGAACACGGCCGGCGCAGCCTTGTTTCCCGCTCCCGTGCCGCCGACGATCGCACCGCCCGCGCGCATCAAGTCGTTCGCGGGCGCCCGCCGACCTGGCCGATGGCACGAGCCGCCGTCGTGACCGCCTCGAGGGCACACTCGTGCAGAGCACCGCCGCGCACCCACGGCGTGATGAAGCCCGCACAGAAGGCGTCCCCGGCACCGGTCGAGTCCACGACCTGCGCCGGCTGGGCAGCCACCGGGACCCGGCGCCCGTCGGCTGCGGCGACGAGGGCGCCGGCTGAGCCGAGCTTGAGCGCGACCACGGGATAGCTCTCGAGCAGCGCGGAGACGATCGCTTCCGGCTCGTCGCGGCCGGTCAGCAGCCGAGCCTCGTCCAGGTTCGGGAACACGATCTGGGCTCCGGAGGTCCACTCCAGGAACGACTGTCGCCCCACAGCCCGCAGACCCGCGACCGAGGCCGGGTCGACGGAGGTCGGCACGCCGGTGCTGAGCGCTGTCGCCCAAAGGCTGCGAACGGCGGACCGTGTCCCGGGCTCGAAGAGCTGGTAACCGGAGATGTGCAACAGGGCCGCATCCTCGAGCACGCGCTCGGGCACGTCGGCGGCCCGGAGGTTACGGTTGGCCCCGCGGTCGGTGAACATCGAGCGCTCGCCGTCCGGGGAAACGAGCACGACGATGGTCCCCGTGGCGAGATATTGATCTGATGCGAGCCAGGTGTCGACGCCGAGCTGCTCGAGTACGGCCCGATGGTGGGCAGCGTCCGGCGCACCTGCCCGGCCCGCGAAGCGCACAGGCGTGTTCAGCGCTGCAAGCCATGCGGCCTGGTTGGCCCCCGAGCCACCGGGTGAGAGCTCGACCCCCGACGGCGTGTCCGTGCCGACCTCGGTCGGTCCTTGCGGCCGGACGATGATGTCGTTGATGACGTCGCCGACAATCACCACCAGCGGTTGGGTCACTCGCCTGTCTCGGCCCAGGCCCGGGCGATCCGTGCCGCCAGGGCCACGTTGTTGCGCACCGCCCAGATGTTCGCTTCCAGGCTGGCCCCTCCCGACCCCCGATAGATGTGGTCAAGTAGGAAGGGCGTCACCGCCTTGCCGCGGATGCCGTCTCGCTCTGCGGCGGCGAGCGCCTCGGCCAGCAGCGCGTCGTGGGTCTCCGGGTCCAGCTGGTGGCCGACCGGCACCGGGTTGGCGATCACGATCGCATTGCCAAGACCGAGGCGATCGGCGGCCCTCATCACCGCAGCGACCTCGTCCGGGTCGGAAACAGCCCAGTCGAGGTCATTGCCGGAGTCGGCGACGTAGAAGCCCGGGAACCGCAACGTCCGGTATCCGACGACGGTGACGCCGAGCGTCTCGAGTCGTTCCAGGGTCGCCGGCACGTCGAGGATCGACTTGACGCCGGCGCAAACTACGGTGATCGCGGTGCGGGCCAGCGTGGGGAGGTCCGCGGACTCGTCGAAGCTCTCGCCGGCACGGCGGTGGACTCCGCCGATCCCGCCGGTGGCCAGGACGCGGATCCCAGCGAGCCGGGCGAGCATCGCCGACGACGCCACCGTCGTCGCCGCGTGCCGTGACGCGGCAACCGCGAGCGGCAGCTCACGGACGGCGACCTTGGCCACCTCCGGCGCCGTCGCGAGCGTCTCGAGCTGTGCCGGGTCGAGCCCGACGGTGGGCCGGCCGGCCGGCACGCCGACGGTTGCTGGCACCACCCCGGCCGCCCGCAGCATGGCCTCCAGCTCCAGGGCGACCTCCAAGTTGCGCGGCCGGGGCAGGCCGTGACTGATGATGGTCGACTCGAGAGCCACGACGGGGCGCCCCGCGTCGAGCGCCGCCTGGACTTCCGGTGCGACCGTCAAGGACAATCGGGCGCTCATGTCAACCATGATCTCGCGTCCACCGTAGCGTCTGGGAAATGAGCGGGGATCAGTTCGCCGCGGAGGTCACGGTCATCGGATTCGACGGCGACGACACGCTGTGGCACAGCGAGGATGCCTTCGCGCGAGCACAGGAGCGGCTTGTCGACCTGCTCGCCGCCCATGCCTCTGACGCGGAGGTCCTGGCCCGATTGCAGGAGATCGAGAGGCGCAACCTCGAGCTGTTCGGCTACGGCGTCAAGGGGTTCACGCTGTGCATGATCGAGACGGCCATCGAGGTGAGCAACGGCACGGTGCCGGTCGCGGACATCGAGAGCTTGCTCGCGACGGGGCGCGAGATGCTCGCGCGACCCGTGGACCTGCTCCCCGGCGTGGCCGAGACGGTACCGCTCCTGGCCGACGGCTACCGCCTCGCCCTCATCACCAAGGGTGATCTTCTCAACCAGGAGAGCAAGATCGCGCGCTCAGGGCTCGCCGGACTGTTCGAGAGCATCGACATCCTGAGCGAGAAGACAGCCGACTCCTACCTCCAGATCTTCCGCAGGCTCGAGATCGAGCCCGAGCAGTTCCTGATGGTGGGCAACAGCGAGGTGTCCGACGCGCTGCCGGCCGTCGCGCTGCGAAGTTGGGCCGTGCTTGTGCCGTACCCGCTGACCTCGATGCACGAGCTCGGATTCTCGTTCGATCGGTCCTCACCCCGGCTGAGAATCCTGACGAGGATCGATGAGCTGCCCGCGCTCTTGTCCGGCGCCGAAGGACCGTCAGGCGGGACGGGATAGGTCTGCGAGCCCTCCGAACCACCGGGCCGTTGCAAGAGGCCCCGGGCTCGCCCACGCGACGGCGAGAACGCGACGCGGGCAGCGTCTTCACCAACCGAGCGTCTTGGTCGTAGGGCGTCAACAAGAGGGAGGGCTCGAGGGGAATATGGGACTGACCTTCAGAAGACAGGCGATCACACCCACGCGGCGATCGACCCAGCAGTCGAGAAGCAGACAGCGGTCTAGGCTGAACCGTGGATGCCGTGCAAGCCCGGTCCGCTAGGATTCGCCTCGTCACAAGGTAGGACCACTCGAAAGGAATTTCGTCGATAGCACAGCCCGCGTCAGTCGTTGGCCCAGCAGTCGCAACGCCCTTGGGGATGGTACGTGTCGTCGCGGTCGATCTCGGTGCCTCCAGCGGACGCGTATTCGTCGTCGAGTTCGGTCACGAATACTTCGACTTCGCTCAGGTCCACCGGTTCTGGAACGGAGGCACCAGGGCCGGCAGCCATATCTACTGGGATGTGCTGGGCCTCCATCGTGGAATTCTCGACGGAATCCATGCGGCTGGTCGCTCGGGACACCTGGATTCGATCGGTATCGACTCTTGGGGGGTCGACTACGGCTTGCTTGACGCCACTGGAACGCTGCTCAGCAACCCTGTCCACTACCGTGACGATCGGACCCACGCCGTCGTCGCCCCGGTCGTGGAGAGCGTTGGCGCCCTTGACCTCTATCGCCGGTCTGGCATAGCAGTCGTACCCTTCAATACGATCTTCCAGCTTGTCGCTGGTCGCGATGACGCCCAGTTCACTTTGGCGCGCACCCTGCTGCTTATGCCGGATCTGCTCGGGTACTGGCTTACCGGATCTATCGGCAGCGAGGAAACCAACGCGTCGACGACCCAACTTCTCAGAGTCGACGGATCGGGATGGGATGTCGACCTGATCGCAAAGATACGCGTCGCGCCTGGTCTCTTCCCACCGATCCGCCGGCCCGGAGAACAACTTGGCCCACTGCTCCCGGAGGTGCTCGCTGAAACGGGGCTGGACTACCAGGTCCCTCTCACAGCAGTCGGCTCCCACGACACCGCATCGGCGGTCGCGGCCATTCCAGCCGCTGACCCCCACTTCGCGTTCATCTCCTGCGGCACGTGGTCACTTGCAGGCGTCGAGCTGGATGGGCCGGTTCTAAGTGAGGAGAGCCGCTCTGCGCAATTCACGAACGAACGAGGTGTCGACGGCTCGATCCTCTACCACCGCAACGTGATGGGGCTCTGGCTGCTCCAAGAATCGATGCGGACCTGGGAACGTCTCGGCAAGACCTTCTCCCTCGAGGAACTGGTCTCCTGGGCCGCCACCGAGACACCTCTTCGCAGCATCTTCGACCCCGATGATCCGATGTTCTTCCCGCCGGGTGATATTCCCGCTCGAATCGAACAGCTCTGTCACGACTTGGGTGAGCCGATTGCCAAGACACCGCCACAGATAACTCGTGCCATCCTCGACAGCCTTGTCCTCGCATATCGGCGAACCCTACGCTTGGCTTGTGAGCTGTCAGGAAAATCCGTCGACGCAATTCATATAGTCGGCGGCGGCGTGCGCAATACCCTGCTCTGTCAGCTCACCTCCGATGCATGCGGGCTGCCGGTCGTCGCAGGCCCGGTCGAGGCCGCAGCGATCGGAAACGCTCTGGTACAGGCCCAGGCTCTTGGCGCAATCGGAAGTGGCCGGTGGGCCGCCCGGGCGAGCGCCCTCAACCGAATTGAACTGCGCATCTACCAACCTTCCGAAGGTGAGGCCCAACGGTGGGAGGCCGCAGAGGCCCGCCTCGCCAGGAGTTGAGGTAGCCAGCAATTCCATCGAACTGCGACTAGATGAGGTGAGTCCAACCTGTCCCTGCCGTCTTGGGATCCACGTCAGGCGATGGGAGGCGTCCATGATTGACGTGGTACGAGGGCCTGGACGCATTGCCGGAAATCCGGTTCGACGCCGCCCGGATCGAATCGCAAAGCACGGGCGCGACCGGGATCGAGGCACCGTTGTCCACGGGCGCGCGAACAGCAACCCACGGGAAGCGCCAGCGTCGGATCGGGAGCCTGCCAAGGCTCGACCTGGGCTGGGTTCGATCACGAGAGCTGGCGCTACAGTCGCGGTACCAACGATGAGAGCGCGCCGTGATGGCACATAGTGGCAACCATCCCCGGCGGCGTGCCCGACCGCCGAAGAATGGCGACCGGCTGCTGAGCAACGGCGACCCCGGCACCGACGGCGTGCAGGACGAACCCGCTGCTGAGCAGGCGCGCGAACGGCTGGCCGAAGAGAGCCCCTCCGGTCAAGAACACCAGAGCGACCCGCAGCGGGCGTGGTCGTCAGGACATTCGACCCAACACGTGAAGGCGGACGGGTCCGCCTCGCGGCGCAAATCCGCGAAAGATGCCCCCAAGCGCAGCACCGCCATGGCGGCGGGGATCTTCGGCACCGTGCTCGTCATGTTGGCAGTCATCGTCCTCGTCTCGGTGACCGGGAAGAAGGCTCCGAGCACTGCACCCAGCAGCGGCCGGCTCGGTATGCAGCCTGCTCCCGCGACCGTCGCAAACGCGATCAGTCACGTACCGCTGGCGGCCTTCGCTGAAGCAGGGACCACGATCACCTCGTCTGGGCCCTACACCGATTCGATCACGGTCCTCAAGGACCAGCCCTCAATGACTCGCGACGGCAAGCCGCTGGTCGCCTACATCGGCTCCAACTGGTGCCCCTACTGCGCAGCGACCCGCTGGCCGTTCGCTATCGCCCTCTCCCGGTTCGGCAGCTTCAAGGGGCTCCGAGTAACCGCCTCGGGGGAGATCAATCCGAGTATCGCCACCCTCAGCTTCTACGGCTCGACCTACACGAGCCGCTACATCGCTTTCCTGGCCACCGAACAGTGCACCGACATCCTGTCGTCCAGTAACTCCGCGGCGGTCGAGGCCTGCAACGGCTACGAGCCGCTCCAGTCCTTGTCGCCAACAGCTCACAAGATCCTCCTCAAGTACGACTTCCCGCCGTACGTCTCCTCAGCCAACGAAGGCGGTATCCCTTTCATCGATTTTGCCAACAAGTTCCTTGAAGTCGGCACCCTCATGGATCCAACCATCCTCACCGGCCTCACACACGTGCAGATCGCGCGAAGCCTTGCCGACCCCGTTGCATCGCCGGCCCAGACGATCCTCGTCACCGCGAACTACTACACAGCGGGCATCTGCAAACTGACCAACAACAAGCCGGGCTCGGTCTGCAAGACGGCGGTCGTCGAGCATGCAACCGGACTGCTGAAGCCATGAGAGGGTCACCGCTGATCTCCGGGTCGACTACACCCTGCAACGTCGGGGCGCGTAGTTCTCTCACATCGACCGAAAGATTCCAGGTCGCGGTTTGGCCACGATGACCGTAGTGCGTCCCGAAGAGCGCTCTGCTCTCTCCATCGCACCCGGGATCCTTCGACACTCTCGGATCCGAACCCGCTGACGCGCCCTTTGCGCCTGCTCTCTGGACCGGAGGTTGTCCCGCCAGTCGCGCGGCGAGAATATGTCCCCTGTTCCTCAGCCGTTACCGCCATCGACGATGACACCGTCTACGTCCCACAGGTCCTCCCAGGACTGATCGGGTTTCCATAGGAAGACGTGGCCCTTGATCAGACGACTATTCCGGTCGATCCCGGCGATGACCAGCATCTCCTCTCCTGTCAGCGGGTCGCTCACCACCGCCTCGAGATTGGCCTCGTACTCGTTGCGCCTGTCGGAAAAGGGTATCGGGATCTGCCCTCGTTGGACGGCCCACTTCACGCAGATCACTGCCGGGTGCACTCCGTGGTCCTGGGCGATGCCGACCAGCACTGGATCTTCTATGTCAACACTGTCTTCGGGCGTCCGATCACGGTCAGGACGAGTTGGTGAGCCTATCGGGCAGAAGCCGACTGGTTGAATACCCCGACTGCGAACGTACGCGAACAGCTCCGGCTGCTGAAAGTGAGGGTGCAGCTCCATTTCGCTCACAGCCGGAGGAATCCGAGCGTCGCGTAGGAGGAGTTCCAGCTTCGGGATCGTCGTGTTCGAAGTGCCGATGTGCCGGACGAGGCCCATGTCGACCAGTCTCTCCATCTGGCGCCAGGTCTCCATGAACTCGCTGTGGACATACGGGCGGGCGTCGGGGCTGCGAGAGTTCACGTCACAGCCTGGTGCGTGGAAGTTCGGGAACGGCCAGTGCACCAGATACATGTCCAAGTAGTCCGTGCGGAGGTCGGCTAAGGACTTCTCACAGGCGGGGATGACGTCCCCTTGAGAATGCTTGTCGTTCCACAGCTTGGACGTGATCCAAAGCTGCTCGCGAGGAAACCCCTGGAGGACCTCCCCGATACGATCTTCGTTGTCGTAGACCGCGGCACAGTCGAAATGTCGGTAGCCGACCTCCAGGGCGCCGCTCACCGCTTGAGCGACCTTGTCGGCCGGGACGCGGTCCGAGCCGAAGGTGCCCAACCCTATGGCCGGCATCAGAGCACCCGTATGCAGCTTCCGCTTCGGGACCAGCGCCGGATCAACAGACATGGCGGCGATCACTTCTAAAGTGAGCCTTGCAGACCCATTCCATCATTTGTCGTCAGGGGCACGTTCCTCAAGAGGGCCCGCGTCCCCGTCCTCCTTTCAGTCTGGACAGCGGTCTTTTCCCTTACGACCTGCTGACGAAAGGTGCACCCCACCCAGAGCCAGTCCCTGACCGCTGGCTCTTTGCGCGTCTTTCAGGCCCTCAGAACCCGGAAAGTCGTGAAACAGGCGGGCTAGGCGGACCCCACCATGAAGTCCGTCAGCTCTCTGAGCGAAGTCTCCTTCGGTCTGAAGGCCGCTACGATCCTGCCTGCCCTCATGACCAACAGATGGTCGGCAAGCTCCAACATTTGCGGCAAGTTGTGGCCCACCACGACCACGGTTTCACCGTGGTCCGCCGTGTCCCGGATGATCCGCAAGAAAGCAGCAGTCTCGCGCGGGCCGAGGGAGGCCGTTGGCTCGTCGAGGAGCACCACTCGTGCCCCGAAGTACATGGCCCGAGCAAGCGCGACAGCCTGGCGTTGCCCGCCGCTCAGCTGCTTCACGCCGACCCTGGACGGAGGCATGCTTATCCTCAGCAGCCTCAGTGCGTCGTCCGTGTCCTTCCGCATCGCGCGCCGGTCGACCACGCGCACTCCCAAGATTCGCCTATACAGTTCACGGCCGAGAAAGACGTTATCTGCGACTGACAGGGTATTTACGAGAGCTAGGGTCTGGTAGAGCGACTCGATCCCAACTGTCCTCGCCGCCCGGGCGGTGTGGAACGCCACAGGATGCCCGTCGAGCAGTACCTCTCCTTCGTCTGGCACCTCGAAACCACTGAAGATCTTCAACAATGTCGACTTGCCAGCACCGTTGTCACCGACAATGCCGGTAAGGCCCGGCCAGAACTCTACGGACACCTCCCTCAGGGCGCCAACGTGCCCGTACCACTTTGACAAGTGCGTGGCTGCCAAGCGCGGGACGGCAACTGTGTTGTTATCAAGCATGCTTCCTCCCAGGTGCTCGCGCTCAGGTTTGAGTTTCTCTATCGCCGATGAACCGGGCGATAACCAACGCGATAAGGATCACCAGTCCGTAGACCGCGTTTTCCCAAAAGGGGTTGACGTTCTTGAGGTCCAAGATGTTCTGGACCACCGCAAGGACCAAAACCCCGACGGCGACGCCGACCATGTTGCCCTTGCCTCCGAGGAGGCTCACACCGCCGATGACGGCTGACGCGAACGCTATGAAAATGATGCCCTCACTGTACCCTTGGCTGGCGGTAATCGCGCCGTCACGCCCCATCTCCACGAAGCCCCCCATGGCGGCGAGCACACCCGCCGCCATGTAGACGCCGATCTTCACTCGGTCGACATTGATGCCGGCCGCGCGAGCGGCCTCGGCGTTACCGCCCACGGCATAGATTGCGCGGCCAGCCCGGCGGTAACGCAGGAACAAGCCGACCACGACAAATACGACCGCCGCCGCCACCAGCGATACCGGTACCTGGCCCCAGAAGTTACCTCCGATGTAGGAAAAGCAAGTAGGCAGGTAGGAGATCGTCTGCCCGTCGACGAGGCCGTCTTGAACACCTGCCAGCCCTATCAACATCCCGAGGGTGACGATGAAGGCGCTGAGATGCACCTTCACGATCAGGAGGCCGTTCACGAAACCTACAGCGGCGCCCGCCAAGAGGAGCACGACGAGCCCGGCGTACGGATTGAGATTGAGGCCGACACCGTAGGCCGACGCAGGCGCTACCAGCCAGGCCGCCAGCATCGGCGCAAACCCATAAGTACCTCCGAGGGACAGGTCCATGCTGCCGATCATCAGGACGAGCGCTTCGCCCGCCGTGATCAGCGCGATAGAGGCGGCATACTGGCCGATCCCCCAGAAATTGTCGCTCTGGAGGAAGTAAGGGCTGACCAGGGCGCCGAAGACGATCAGCACGACGAGCACCGGCAGTAGGCTCGCGTCCCTCAAGAGGGCCAGGGCTCTGCTGTCCCCGCGGAGCTGCTGCAGTTCGGCTTCGGCGGCTGCCGGGCTATCGGCTTCCTGCCCCGTTGGCTGCGCCAGCGCGGCGGCCTGCTCTTCGCTGCTGGCCCGTGTCATACTGTCACGCTCCCAACCAGGGTGGACCTGCCGGCCCCATTGCGGCCAACCAACCCGACGCAGCGAGTCGAGCGCAGGGACAGGCTTACCCCCCGCAGGGCGACGGTGGCACCGAACTGCTTGGAAATGGCGATGGCTTCGGCGGCGGGCACATCTCCGTCTTTCATTGATGTTGTCTCAGGACTCACGACCAGACCTTCCAAATGTCGGCCCGCCTGCTCCCTCCTCAGACGGGAGAGGAGGGAGCAGGGACGAGGCCTATTAGTCGGTTGAGAGGCTTAGCTTAGGGCGTTACCCCGTTGCAAATCCCACCATGGGCCTTGCCGTAGACGTTGCCCCAGAGCGCTGGATCGGTAACCGCCGTGGTCTTGAAGCTCTTTGGCTGCCCGTCGGTTCCGGGTCCCTTTATCGTCAGCTGCGTCTTGGTGACGAAGGGGGCGACGATCGGGTCGGTCAGCTGCTTGTCGTTCTTATAGTAGACGTAACCCAGCTTGGCGCTGCTCAAACCAGGCTCCCCGACCTTGAGGACGACACCCTTCGCCGCGTCTACGGCGTACTTGACCGCGCCCTCGGCGTACAGGTTGGCCGGCTGCGACGACGCGAAGTCCATCCAACCCTGGCTGATGAAGCACTGTTCGAAGGCGACGCCGTCATCTCCGCCGAGGATTACGTGGTCCTTCTTGCTGCCGACGGGGCCGTAGCCCTTTGCCTGGAGGAACTTGATGATCCCCGTGTCGGGCCCGCTGTACTCGTCGTAGACGGCCTTGACCTGGGAGTGATAGGCGTCGATGGCCGTCTCTGTAAAGGTGAGCGCGGTATTCGGGTTCCAGAGGGTGTCTTTCGACAAGACATGGACCTTGGGGTCCAGCTTCCTCATGCAGTCGTTGAAGGCGTGGGCGCGGTCGTAGCCGTTGGAGGAGACCTGCTGACCCTCGTTGTCAACGACGTAGCCCGACTTCACCTTGGACGCGATGTAGGAGCAGGCCGAGTAGCCGTAGAACAAGTTGGACGCCCGCACGACGATGTAGTCCTTGCCGGCACCAAGGATCGTGTCCACCGAGATGATCGGGACGTGGTGCGCGTAGGCATACGAGATCGAGGGGCCCTCAGCAGAGGCGTCCTCGGGGTTCAGGATGATCGCTTTCGCGCCCTCGTTGACGAGGTCCTTGACCTGCTCGTTCTGCAGGGTGGCGTTGCTGCCATAGGTGTCGCAGCACTCCAATGGGCCGATGAGCTGGACTCCCATCGACTTGGCGAACTGCTGCTCGTACTGGATGTAGGCAGACCAGAACGCGGTGTTGTTGTAGCTCAGGGCCACGCCGACCTTGATCGGTGCCGCTGCGCTGGCGGAACTAACTGCCCCGAGGCTGCTCACAGACAGCGCAACGAGCCCAGCCGCGGCCATCACGCCCATGACCTTCTTAAGTCGAAGTTTCATTAATCCTCCCAATTCTGTGAAGAATTCCGCTTGGACTCACAGGCCAAGCTTCGGAAAACGCGATTACTCTCCTTTCTGTTCACTCGTCTTGAGGTTATAGTGACACTTACGTTGTAGTTGCCTGGGACATTTGTGACTCCGGCCTCCCGGTTGCGTGCCTGAAATCAGCTCCTGTTCCGCGACCAACTCACGCACCGGTCTCGGGCCCATAGCCGTCAAACCCTTGCAATCACCTCCGCTCAGTCAGGCGTCGAGCCGCTCCAGGTCGATCTCCAAGAAACGGCAAACTGCCCCCAGTTCGCCTGTTATGTCACCCGGGACGGCGTGGATATGGTTCGCCCCAAACCGGGACAGGAACATCTCGACAGAGGCCTCCATCCGGGTGAACGCGTGGGGCCAGATATAGTTGCTCTGGCGCATAAGCGTCTCGTTCTTCTCGTCGTCATAGACCTCGAATCGTCCCTTGGTGACCTGCATCCGGTACGCACCGTCGGAGCGGGAGAGGCGGGCAAGGGTGACCTCCCCGGGGGCAGCGAGGTGATGGACCGCCGCCCCGCCGGCTGGGAAGTACCACTCCTCGGGGTACAGATGCACCTTCGAGAGGTTCTCGGCGGGATCCTCTGAACGGGCGGCAAACCAGGTGGCGTGCTGCCCGGAGTTCTCCAGGTCCCAGATGCCCTCGGCGGGGAAATAGTGACGCACGTCGGCGAAGAGCACCGGGGTGGCGCTGATCTTGTGCATGATCTGCATGGTGAGGGCGCCGTCCATGTCGTTCTCGGTCGCGCAGATGACCGGGGCCTTGGGGCCCTCCCAGTCGTAGGGGTCGTTCAGGAAGGCCTCGGCTATGTCGGTGGTGACGAAGTGGTTGGTGAGCTCCGGCTGGCCCTTGATGCCGCAGAAATCGATCTGACCGTCCTCGATGATCTGCCTCATGGCGTGGTACGAACGGACCTGGCGCTCGAGGATCTCGGGGGTGAGCTTCTTGCCGTCGTAGTGGACGCCCGCTGCGTTCTTCTCAAGCCACTCCCTCCCGGCGACAGCCTGATGAGCGGGCACCAGCTCCGACCTGCGGACGATCTCCCACTGGTCGACCTCCTCCACGTCGATGCCGAACCGGCGCATCCACTCGTCGGTCCGGCCGACCGCCGTGTACATCCCCATGGAGCGGCCGCCGACCCGAGCGAAGGTGGAACCTTCCAGGGACCTGACCGCGTGTGCGGCAGCGACCAGCTGCTTCAGCCGTGCGCCTACCGCTTCTTCTTCCACGTCGCCCCAGAGCCGCTCATGGCGACGTCCCAGCTGCTGCAGGCTCCCCCCAGCGGCCAGCATCCCGACCATGCCCGGATAGGTGGGGTCGATGTTGGAGAAGAGCAACAGGGGACCTATCGTGGCCCGCGCGGCGTGCACGGAGAAGTGCGGGAACGCCCACACCGGGTAGTTGAAGATAGTGAGGTCGGGCCGCTCGGCGGACAAGCGGCGGGCCTCACGCACCGCCATCTCGCTCGAGGTGACGGGCTCGGTGCCCCGCACCACCTCGCAGCCGAACGCCTCGCAGGCGGCGGCGATGCGTCCTTCCACATCTGCTGCAAACCCGGCAACGCCTTGATGAACGAAGTCACGACCATCGCTGAAGGTGAGGATTCCGACACGAGGCATTGGCCCTCCTAGAAAACGATTTACTTACTTTCCCGCAAGTCTCCAAGAAGTTAGGACGCCCGGTGTAGGGACTTTAGGCCCTAATATGTGGGGCCTTTTCGTCGATGCTCGGCACCCGGGAGTCGCCGTCAGGGTGTGCCGTTGTAGATCCTGTGGTAATCGTGTACCATGATTGCAGTCCGATGTCAAGCCCTCAAGGAGCACAGGGTGGCCGCCAGCCAGAGCCCCGAGGGGTACCGAGGCGCCGTGAGTAGCATCGAACTGCCATGACCACCATCGTCGACGTGGCCCGTGCCGCCGGGGTTTCCACCGCGACGGTCTCGCGGGTGCTCAACAACCATCCGCAGGTTGACTCCCGCCTGGCTGCCGCCGTGCTGCAGGCGGTGAAGGACCTGGGCTACCGTCCGAGCCGGGTCGCACGCAGCCTGCGCACCCGCCGTAACCGAGTTTGGGCGCTGATCATCTCCGACATCCGCACCGGGCCCTTCTTCGGCGAGGTCGTGCGGGGAGTGGAGGACGTCGCCTACGAGGCGGGCTACTCGCTTTTCCTCTGCAACACCGACGAGGACCCCTCCAAAGAGGCCTCCTATATAGAGCTCGCCGTCGCCGAGAACGTCGCAGGCGTGATCCTTACGCCCTCAGGGCCACGCACCGACCTGTCGCCGTTGGTGGACTTTGGTATTCCCGTGGTGCTCGCTGATCGGACGCTTCCCTCTCAGCAGGCCGACAGCGTCCTCGTCGACAACGTTTCGGGTGCGTACGAGGCGGTAAGCCACCTGCTGGCAGGAGGTTACAAGCACATCGCGTGCATCACGGGGCCGCTCACGACCACGACTGGTTACCAACGCCAGGTCGGGTACCGCAAAGCCCTCGAGGAGGCCGGCGTGGCCCTGGACGACTCCTTGGTACGTGTGGCCGACTTCCGGGAGCTCGGCGGTCAGTTGGCTATGCAGGAGCTGTTGGACCAGGTCGAACGCCCCGAAGCGGTGTTCGTGACCAACCACCTCATGACCGTCGGCGTCCTTCAGGCCATCGCCCAGGCGAAGTTGGC
>Ga0181524_10000617_pt1 | contig 42841 bp, 39 predicted proteins | sample PEATcosm2014_Bin_34_FD_119761 | JGI IMG/M metagenome (GOLD analysis project Ga0181524, IMG submission 119761) | Peatland microbial communities from MTU Mesocosm Facility, Houghton, MI, USA - PEATcosm2014_Bin05_60_metaG | ecosystem: Environmental > Terrestrial > Soil > Wetlands > Peat | place... | reverse complement strand
TGGAGGCACTGGCGTTCCCGACTCGAAGTAGATGTAATCGGCAGACTTCCAGGCGGCGTCGATTTCCCACCACAGCCGGGCGTACACCGGCGCCCCGTTGGCCGGCAGACCGCTCACGGTCTCTGTAGTAGCCGTCGTTGCACCCGAGTCATAGAGGTTTTGCGAGCCCACTCCGGTGGTGCCCAGCCACAGTTGGTAGGCTGCAGGCCCGCCCCCGGCCGTCCACGTGAAAGCCACGCTGGAACCGGACAGAACACTGCCCGGCGCGGGAGTGGTGAGCACCGGAAGCACCGGCGTTCCGGCTTCGGTGTAGGTATAGTCCGCAGACAGCCAGACTCCACTGATTTCCGACCAGAGCCGGGCGTACACGGTCACCCCGTAGGTTGGCAGACCGCTCACGGTTACAGTGGTCGCTTTCGTATTACCCGAGTTATACAGGTTTTGCGAGCCTACTCCGGTGGTGCCCAGCCACAGTTGGTAATCTGTGACACCGGTGCCGGGCGTCCACATAAAGGTCGCGCTGGAGCCGGCAAGAGTGCTGCCCGGCGTGGGAGACGTGAGCGCGCCGGCAGGCTGAAACTTCCAAAGGTCGTTGAGATATCCACCTGTGTTGTTGGCATCCTGGCCCAATCCACCAAAAAGCCAGAAAACGCCGCTGCTGTTGGCCCAGCTTGCAACGTAATAGCGGCTTCCGGGGAAGTTTCCGGCAGCAGGCTTGCCTAACGTGCCGTACACGCCGGGCTCACCAATATCGCCGGGCGTGCTGCTTCCACCCATCCACGTCCATTCGCCCGTGGAAGGACTGAACTCCCACAGGTCGTTCAGATCGCCAAAGACGTCGTTGGCATCATAGCCTATTCCCCCAAAGAGCCAGAGAGTGTCGCCGCTGCCGGTCCAACCGATCGCGGTTTCACGGCCTCCGGGGGTATTTGCGGCAGCGGGCGTTCCCAACGTGCCGTAAAGGCCGGGCTGGCCGCTATTCTCGACGACCGTGCTGCTACCGCCCATCCAGGTCCATTCGCTCGATGAAGAACTGAGCTCCCACAGGTCGTTGAGATAGCCAAAATTACCGTTGGCATCAAAGCCGCCGCCTCCAAAGAGCCAGACATTGTCGCTGCTGTCGATCCAGCTCGCGGAATAGCCGCGGCCTCCGGGCCAGTTTCCAGCAGCGGTCTCTCTCAGCGTGCCGTACACACCGGACGGGCCGCTACCATCGCTGGCGATCGTGCTGCTTCCGCCCATCCACGTCCATTCGTTCATGGAAGGGTTGAACTCCCACAGGTCGTTGAGAGAGCCAAAATCGCCGTTGCCGCTGAAGCCATAGCCGCCGAAGAGCCAGAAATGGCCGCTACTGTCGGTCCAGCCTGTAGAAAAATAGCGGCTTCCAGGGATGTTTCCGGAAGCAGGCGTTCCCAAAGTGCCGTAGACTCCAGACTGGCCATAGTTGCTGCCGATGGTGCTGCTTCCACCCATCCAGGTCCATTCTTTTGAGGAAGGGCTAAACTCCCACACGTCGTTGAGCGTGCTCAAGGCTCCGACGGAATCGTAGCCATAGCCCCCAAAGAGCCAGAGATTCCCGCTGCTATCGGTCCAGCTCGAAGGCACCGCGCGGCCTCCGGGGACGTTTCCGGCGGCAGGCGTTCCCAACGTGCCGTACACTCCTGGCTGGCCTCCACTGCTGCCGATGGTGCTGCTTCCACTCATCCAGGTCCATTCGTTCGTAGAAGGATTGAGCTCCCAAAGGTCGTTCAGATAGCTGACACTTCCGTTGGCATCGAAGCCATAGCCGCCAAAGAGCCAGGTATTGCCGCTGTGATCGGTCCAGACAGCAGCGGCGCCGCGGCCTCCGGGGATGTTTGCTGCTGCAGGCGTTCCCAACGTGCCGTACACGCCCGGCTGGCCTTCGTCAGGGCCGGGCACCGTGCTGCTTCCGCCCATCCAGGTCCATATGCCGCTCTGCGCGGCGGCGGGGCTCCAGGGGGCGCACGCACTTGCAGCCAGCACCAGGCAGAGCGCGGCCCGGCGGCCACGCTTGGCAGGCGGGCTGGAAAGTCGAGGCCAGGCGAGGGCTGAAATCGGGGAGTGGCGAGGCCGGGAAAGAAGAGGCATGGGGGGAATCGCTCCTTTCAAGAGGTGATATGGATCATTTGGCAATCGGTTCGCCAATCGGAAAAAGCCCGGCAAACGCCGGTAAGGAATACCCGGACACTCGCCTCGGAAGTAAGCATCCGAGTAGCTTCATGGAGGGAATGCGCGCCAAAACAGGTCGCGGAGATGGATTTTCCCGGCGCTCAGGGTCGTCCCGCATACGGGCGCCAAAAAGGGCCGCTACAAGCAGACTGAGGCCGAACTTCGCGCGCAGTTCCCTAGTCGATACTCGCTTACTCATCGAGACCGACATACGTGACTCCTTGCGGCGTAGCACCCATAGCAAACAAGCCACGGGCGCTGGCAAGCCAGACCAAGGCAATCAATCAGCTTGAATTCGACAGGGCAACGGGGCTTGGCAGCAACCCGAAGGGGCAATTCCCTTCAAGGAGCGCTCGATCAATCAGGATCCAGCCGTCCGAACAGGGGAAGTGGCCTGGATTTCTCCGGCACATCTTTGAATCCCCTCAAAAATCGTTCGTGGCAGCAATCTGACCTGATTGTTCTTCAGATAGGTGATATTCGTATCCTGGCTCCAAACGCCAGGCACAAAAACCAAACTACCATCTAGTACCACGACCACGTGAATCTGTACTTCCCAGGTTTCAAAATCGAGACCTGGGGCACCCATTCTGTTCTGATCGACATTTCCAAATCATGCAGTCACGGTACTAGAATTCAATCAATTTACTACATTACAGCCGTTGTCTTGTCAATACGATTTTCTGTTTGAATTTGGCAAGCCGTTGATCGTATGTGGATTATCTTGATTGGGAGCATGGGGTACGCGGACCCCACGCTTCGCCAGGGAAAGGGAGGGGCAGAAGTAGAAATCCGCCTTTGCCATGATCCCCGTCAGGTTGCCGGCCGCCCCAGGCCTCACGCCGCACATGCTGCGCGGCGCCAGGGCATCGGAATCGTTTCTGTGCGATGCAGGTGCAGTCGGCAGACTGCCAGGCTGCGCCGATTTCCGACCAGAGCCGGGCGTACACGGTCACCCCGTTGGCCTGCAGACCGCTCACGGTCACAGTTAGTTCTGAATAGCTCCCCATAGGAGGATAATATGGCCGGGTGCCCCAACTTTGGCGTACTTTGCGCCGGACAGGGTTGGTTAATATGAGCTGCGGGACGACGAAGTAGCCGAGGTCAATCGTTCGCGGTATCGTCAATTGGAGGAGCAATTCTGAAGGCTGGAGGGATTATGACCGCCGCAACAACGACCCCGACGATTCGCGCGCCGCGCGGAAACCAGTTGCGCTGCAAGGGATGGCAGCAGGAGGCGGCGCTGCGCTGCCTGATGAACAACCTCGATCCGGAGGTGGCCGAGCGGCCCGCGGACCTGGTGGTCTATGGCGGCATCGGCAAGGCGGCGCGGAATTGGGAGTGCTTCCACGCCATCGTCCGCGAGCTGGAGCAGTTGGGCAACGAGGAGACGCTTCTGGTGCAGTCGGGCAAGCCGGTGGCCGTGTTTCCCACCCACGAGTTGGCGCCGCGGGTGATCATCGCCAACTCCAATTTGGTGGGCAAGTGGGCCAACTGGGAGCACTTCAACGAGCTGGACCGCAAGGGCCTGATGATGTATGGGCAGATGACGGCGGGGAGCTGGATTTATATCGGGACGCAGGGAATCTTGCAGGGGACTTTTCAGACCTTTGCGGCGCTGGCCCGGCGGCACTTCGGCGGGGCAAATGGATCACTGAAGGGCAAGCTGGTGGTGACGGGCGGTATGGGCGGAATGGGAGGGGCGCAGCCGTTGAGTGTGACGCTGAACGACGGAGTGGTGCTGGCCATCGACGTGGATAGCAGCCGTATTGAGCGCCGCGTGGAGACGCGCTACTGCGACCTGATCGCCGAGGACCTGGACGAGGCTCTGGCGCTGTGCGAGGCGGCGCGGCGCGAAGGACGGGCGCTGTCAGTTGGATTGGTGGGCAACTGCGGCGATGTGCTGCCGGAGATTGTGCGGCGGGGGGTCCAGGTGGATGTGGTGACGGACCAGACCAGCGCGCACGATCCATTGAACGGGTATATTCCGCAGGGCCTGACGCTGGGCGAGGCCGCGGAACTGCGAAGGCGCGATCCCGAGGAGTATGTGCGCCGTTCCACGGCAACCATGGTTGTTCATGTGAACGCGATGCTGGCCTTGCAGCGGGCCGGCGCGGTGGCCTTCGACTACGGCAACAATATTCGCCGGTTTGCCTTCGATGCGGGCTGCGCGGACGCCTTTCTGATTCCCGGCTTTGTGCCGGAGTACATTCGGCCGCTGTTCTGCACCGGCCAAGGACCGTTCCGCTGGGTGGCTTTGTCCGGCGATCCGAAGGACATCGGCCGCACCGACGAGCTGGCCCTCGAACTGTTTCCCGAGAACGAGATTCTCAACCGCTGGCTGCGGCTGGCGCGGGGGCGCTTCGCGTTTCAGGGATTGCCGGCGCGCATCTGCTGGCTGGGTTATGGAGAGCGGGCGCGGATGGGCGAGGCCATGAACGAACTGGTGCGCAAGGGCGAGATTTCCGCGCCTGTCGCCATTGGCCGCGATCACCTGGACACGGGCTCGGTGGCCAGCCCCTATCGCGAGACGGAAAAGATGCTCGACGGGTCGGATGCGATTGCGGATTGGCCGATTCTGAATGCGCTGCTCAACACCGCATCGGGCGCAACATGGGTGAGTTTCCACCATGGCGGCGGCGTGGGGATGGGCTATTCGCTGCACGCGGGTCAGGTGACCGTGGCGGACGGCACGGAGATGGCGGCGCGGAAGATTGCGCGCGTGTTGAACAACGACCCAGGCTTGGGAGTGGCCCGTCACGCCGACGCGGGTTATGAGCTGGCGCAACGGACGGCCAGGGAGCGGGGAATCCGGATTCCGATGGCGAAGAGCAGGGACTAAGGGACTAGGGACTAAGGGACTGAGGAGCGAGGGGGGAGAAATGAGTCTCTTGAGGTGTGTCATTCTTCTTGAGGTCGCTACGGCGGTGGCTCTTGGACAGTCCGTTCAACCGAGCAAGCAGCCCGGCCCGTTCAGTCAGCCCGAGGCGCTTGTCCGGAGCCTCTATACCGAGGTGGTGGCTCGTCACCCGCACGACATCCCGGTTGGCGCGGACATGGAAATATTCGCGCCCTTTCTCAGCAGGGCATTGCTGCACAGAATTGATTTAGCCAAAGCGTGCTCCGATGATTGGGACCGGCAGAACCCGGAACCCCACTTGAAGTCAAGAATCGCCTCTTCGTGTGGACTCTTCTCCGGTGAGGGCGCGCAAGCTGAACCGCGGGCTTTCAAGATTAAGAGAACCCAAACGGAGAAGGATGGCTCCTTGCGCGTGTACGTGAATCTCACAGGGGGCAAGCCTCCCGAGCGCCCGTGGACATGGCGCATTGCAGCCGTCGTGCTGAATGAAAACGGCCACTCTGTCCTCGATGATGTTATCTACATCAATGACAATACCTACGACAAGATTGAGGACAAACCCGCCGACAAGCGACTATCGGAATACTTGTCCGCAGGATGCAACGGCCCTGACTGGCGCGGGTACAGCCTGCCCAGCCAGCCCGAGGCTCTGGTCCGAAGCCTCTATCAGCAGGTGGTGGCTCGTCGCCCTGGCGGCATCCCCTGGGGCGCGGACTGGAAAGCATTCGCGCCATACATGAGCAAGACACTGCTCCACAGAATTGATGTATTCCTTGCTTGCGCAGCCGATTGGGATCGGCAGGATCAGGAGCGTATGTTGAAGGATCCAGTCCCAGAGAAGCCGCCATTCGGTGTGTTTGAGAGCGGAATCTTCTCGGGTGAGGACGAACGAACCGAACCACACACTTTCCACATCGAAAGAACGGAATCAGAGAAAGATGGCTCCATTCGAGTGTATGTGAGGCTCACGTCGAAAGAGCCACCAGACAAGGAGATTTGGCATGTTGCGGCAATTCTGGTGCGAGAAAACGGACGGTTGGTCGTGGATGATGTGATCTATCTGAAGGACGAGAATCGCGCATGGAGTGTTGACTATCGGCTATCTGAGGGTTTGTCCTCTGGATGCGACGGGCCTCGTTGGGTTGGTGACGAACGAGAAGGTCCGAAGAGGCAAAAATAGACAATAAGTCAAGACGGGGTCCAACAGTATGGTTACGGCGGTAGTGAACATTGGCCAGCTTGTGACCCTCGCCGGTCCGCCGCGTCCCCGCGTGGGCGCGGAGATGCGGGAACTAGGCATCGTGGAGGATGCGGCGCTCCTGGTGGAAGATGGACGGATTGCGGCAGCCGGGCGCTACGCCGAACTCCGGACCAAAATCCCGCCGCACGCCACGGTCATCGATGCGCAGGGCCGATGCGTTACTCCCGGCTTTGTGGATGCGCACACGCACCTGGTATTTGCGGGCAACCGCGCGGCGGAGTTCGAGCAGCGCATCGCCGGAGCGACCTATCAGCAGATTGCGGCTGGCGGCGGAGGGATTCTGCGCACCGTCGAGTTGACGCGCGCGGCAAGCGAGGATGAGTTGCTGGCCGCGGCCAGGCGGCATCGGGACTGGATGCTGCGCGGGGGGACGACGACGCTCGAAGCCAAGTCGGGCTATGGCCTGGACCACGCGACGGAGCTCAAGATGCTGCGGGTTCTCGGCCGGCTCGACGAGGAGGGTCCGGTGCGCATCGTGCCCACGCTGCTGGCAGCGCATACCGTTCCGCCGGAGTTTGCCGGCCGTCGCGAAGAGTACGTACGTTGGGTCGGTGAGGAACTGATTCCCGAGGTCGCCGCCGCAAAGCTGGCCCGCTATTGCGACGCGTTTTGCGACGATCACGCTTTTACGGTGGAGGAAACGCGCACGGTGCTCACTGCCGCCCGCCGTCACGGCCTGGGCCTGCGCGTCCACGCGGAACAATTCCGGTCCGGCACGGGAGCGGCTCTGGCGGCGGAGCTGGGCGCATCGACCGCCGACCATCTGGAGACTGCGACCGCGGAGACGCTGGGCCAATTGCGCACGGCCGGTGTGCAGCCGGTGTTGCTGCCCGGCTCAGTCTTCGCACTGGGGCGCACCAACTACCCGCCGGCGCGGGCCATGGTGGATGCGCGCCTGGCGGTTGTGCTGGCCACCGATTTCAACCCCGGATCGTCGCCCATCGCCTCCATGCCGTTCATGCTTTCGCTGGCCTGCCTGGAGATGGGACTGACGCCTGCCGAGGCGCTGACGGCGGCCACCATCAACGCCGCCTGGAGTCTTGACCTTGGTAACCGGACAGGCTCTCTGGAAACCGGCAAACAGGCCGATCTCCTGATTCATGAGTTCACCGATTACCGCGAGCTGGCTTACTTCATTGCCGCGCCGGCGCGCCCGCGGGTGTTTATCGCGGGAAGGGAAGTGACGTCCTGAACGCCGTCGGGATTCCGCGCGGCCTGCTGAAAGACCCTCAGGGAAACTGCCGATAGAGACCGCTTTCAAAGCGCCTGGGAATACCGGCCGCTGCGGCGCCGATCCGCGCTGTTTGTTCGGCTGGTTTTCGGACCGCTCCAAAAGTCACCTGCAAGCCGTCGCCGTCGCTCTCCAGAATTTTTTCCTGGCCGATGGAAATGAGGAGGTCTGCCGCCCAGGTCGCAAGGGCCGCCAGGGGGGAGCTTTTGCCGGAAATCCTCCCGAAAACACAGGAATTTTAAGAGTTTTTCGCCGGTTTTTTCCACATGGGCCAAGTGACACCCATCACAGCGGTTTGCTCGCCGTGAGGGCGTAGAATCATTCGGGCTTTTAAGAGGGAAAGTACCCGTGGAAAGGCGAAAGGAAAACCTGGTGAAGGGAACGGCAAGACAGAGACTTTCGGTTGCATCGAGCGCCGGAGACGGGGCCATCGGCAGCCAGGGAATACCGGTTTGCGAGGGGTGCGCTGGCGCCCGCGGAGGCAAGCGGAGATGAACTGGCGCCAGGATTACCAGAACAAGCGCATGGACGCCGCGCAGGCGCTGGGGGCGGTGCGCTCCGGCTCGCGGGTATGGATACAGTCCGGATGCGGCACGCCGTCGGTGCTGGTGGATGCGCTGGTGGCGCGGGCTCCCGAGCTGCGCAACGTCGAGATCGTGCACATGAAGAACCTGGGCCGCGCGGACTATACCAGGCCGGAGTACGCAGGGATTTTTCGTCATCGCGGATTGTTCCTGGGGGAGAATGTGCGCGAAGCGGTGGGGGCGGGACGCGCCGACTACGCGCCCATCTTCCTGAGCGAGATTGAAGGCTTGTTTGTGAACGGGGCAATGCCGCTGGACGTGGTGCTGATGCAGGTGTCGCCGCCGGATGCGCAGGGATTCGTAAGCCTGGGGACTACGGTGGACTGCACGCTGACCGCGACGCGCACGGCCAGGATGGTGATTGCCGAAGTGAATGAGCAGATGCCGCGCACGCACGGAGAAACGTCCGTTCATGTGAGCCGCATTTCCGCGCTGGTGGAAACAGCGCGGCCGCTGCTGGAGTTGCAACCGGAGCCCCTCACCGAGAGACACCGCCGGGCGGCGCGGAATGTGGCCTCGCTGATTCCCGACGCAGCCACGCTGCAGACGGGAATCGGCGGAATTCCGGAAGCGGTGCTGGCGTGCCTGGGGGACAAGCGCGACCTGGGCATCCACACCGAGATGTGCTCGGACGGAGTGATCGATCTGATGGAGGCGGGCGTGCTGAATGGGGAGGGGAAGTCGCTGCACCGGGGCAAGGCAGTGCTTTCCTTCGTGCTGGGCACGCGGCGGCTGTTCGATTTCATCCATGAGAACGCGAGCTTCGAGTTCCGGCCGATCTCCTACACCACCGATCCGTTTGTGGTGGCGCAGAACGACAGGATGGTGGCCATCAACTCGGCGCTGCAGGTGGACCTGACGGGGCAGGTGTGCGCGGACTCGCTGGGAACACGGCCATTCAGCGGGTTTGGTGGGCAAACGGATTTTATTCGCGGGGCCGCACGGTCGAAGGGCGGAGTGCCCATCATCGCGCTGCTGTCGACGGCGTGCAATGGCGGCGTTTCAAGGATTGTGCCGGTGCTGGAGCCGGGGGCGGGCGTGGTGACGTCGCGCGCGGACGTGCATTACGTGGCGACCGAGCACGGCATCGCGTACCTGCACGGGAAGACGCTGCGCGAACGGGCCGAGGCCTTGATCGCCATTGCCGATCCGCGGTTTCAAGGGGAACTGGAAGATTTCGCGGTGCGCGCGCATTACCTGGAGCGCAAAACGGCGGTATGTGTGTGAGGATTTCAACCTGGCGGGAGAGGAGTGCGGGATGAGCGATGAGAAGAAGCAGGACCGGGGCTTGCTGCGGGTGAATGTAGATGAGTGCAAGGGCTGCGGGCTGTGCGTGGAGGCGTGTCCGCCGAAGGTGATCGGCATGAGTGAGCGGCTGAATCACTACGGCTATCGCACGGCGACGTATGCGGGCACGGGCTGCACGGGGTGCGGAATCTGCTTCATGGTGTGTCCGGAGCCGGGAGCGATTATGATTTTGCAAATCGTGCGCCGGCAGGCTGGCGTGGGACGCGGGATCGATATGGGCATGGTGGGGACAAGCCGATGCGCAAGCAACTGATGAAAGGCAACGAAGCGATTGTGAGGAGCGCGATTCTGGCTGGATGCCGCGCGTTCTATGGATATCCCATTACGCCGGCCAGCGAGATTACCGAGGCGGCGGCGCTCTATATGCCGCGGACAGGCGGAGTTTTCCTGCAGGCGGAGAGCGAAGTGGCGGCCATCAACATGCTCTACGGCGCGGCTTCGGCGGGTGTACGCGCGATGACGGCATCGAGCGGACCGGGAATCAGCCTGATGCAGGAAGGCATCAGCTACATGGCGGGCGCGGAGTTGCCCTGCGTGATTGCCGACATCACCCGCGGCGGGCCGGGGTTGGGAAACATCGTGGCGGAGCAGAGCGACTATCACCAGGTGGTGAAAGGCGGCGGCCACGGGAACTACCGGACCATCGTCCTGGCGCCGCATTCCGTGCAGGAGATGGCGGATTTGACGGCGCTGGCCTTCGAACTGGCAGACCGGTACCGGAACCCGGTGGTGGTGATGGCGGATGGATTCATTGGGCAGATGATGGAGCCGGTGGAGTTTCCGCAGACGGCAATCGCGCCGCGGCTGCCGGAGTGGGCGGTGGCGGGCACGGCCCAGTCGCGCGGCAATCTGATCAATTCGCTGCACCTGGATTGCGATGCGCTGGAGGCGCATGTGCGCCATCTGGAGGCCAAGTATCAGCTCGCGGAGCAGCGCGAGGCGCGCGCCGAAGAGTGGCATACGGATGGAGCGGATATTGTGCTGGTGGGATACGGGATCGTGGCGCGGATTCTGAAGGCCGTGACGGCGGAGGCTCGCGCCGGCGGGCTCAATGTGGGCGTGCTGCGGCCGGTGACGCTGTATCCGTTCCCGAAGTTGCACTTCCAGAGGCTGGCCAAGCGGGCGCGGGTCTTTGTGGTGGTGGAGATGAGCAACGGGCAGATGCTGGAGGATGTGCGGCTGGCGCTGAACGGGGAGCGGCCGGTGGAGTTCCTGAGCCGCTACGGCGGCAATGTGCCGTCGCACGACGACGTGCTGGCCTTTGTGCGCGAGCAGGCGCGGCGTTACCTGCCGGCAGTGGCGGCGGAAGAGGAGCGGATGGCTCATGTCTAGCGAATTGATCTCGGAATACGCGGTGTCGCACGAGAAGGCGCAGTCGTTTTACGAGCGCTACGAGCGCAAGGAAGAACTGCAGCACCAGACGCACTATTGCCCAGGGTGCGGGCACGGCCAGGTACACAAGATGCTGGCCAAGGCCATCGATGAGCTGGGCATCCAGGACAGGACGGTTCTTATCGCCCCGGTAGGCTGCTCGGTGTTTACGTACTACTACTTCGACGTGGGCAATATACAGGCCGCGCACGGGCGGGCGCCGGCAGTGGCCACGGCGGTGAAGCGGAGCAGGCCGGAGAGCATCGTGGTCAGCTACCAGGGCGACGGCGATCTGGCGGCCATCGGGTCGGCGGAGATTCTGCACGCGGCCAATCGCGGCGAACACATCACCGTGATCTTCGTGAACAACGCCGTTTACAGCATGACCGGCGGACAGGTCGCGCCCACCACCCTGATCGGGCAGAAGAGCACCACCACTCCGGGCGGACGCACCGCGGCCAATGAAGGCTACCCGCTGCACGTGAGCGAATTGCTGGCCACGCTCGAAGCTCCGGTCTACATTGAGCGCGTGGGCCTGGGAGACAACAAGCAGATTGCGCAGGCCGCGCGCGCCATCCGGCGGGGGGTCGAAAACCAGGTGCGCGGACTGGGCTTCTCGCTTATCGAGGTGCTGTCGCCCTGCCCGACGATCTGGAAGATGACTCCAGTGGAGGCGCAGCATTGGGTGCGCGATGTGATGGAGAAGACGTTTCCGCTGGGCGTGTTCAAGGATCGCACCAAGGAAGCCGAGGCACGCCCGCTGCCTGATCCGGGGCCGGCGCTCAACGAGCTTCCGGGGATTCTCGGCATTGCCGATGAGGACTTGCCCGAGGGCAACGCAAACGCCATGGAGCACCCGGCCGAGGGGGTCGATCTTCATGTGCGGGTAGCGGGCTTTGGCGGCCAGGGGGTTCTGCTGCTGGGCGAAGTGCTGGCGGAAGCTGGGTTGGACGCCGGGCTGGAGGTGTCGTGGCTGCCGTCCTATGGGCCGGAGATGCGTTCTGGCACCTCGAACTGCCATGTGCGGCTGTCGAGCCGGACCATCGATTCGCCGCTGGTGACGCTGCCCGATGTGCTGGTAGCGATGAACGAGCCGTCGCTGAGGAAGTTCGATTTGAGCGTGCGACCGGGCGGATGGATGATTTACAACGGCGACACGTTCCCGGCCGATTGCGTGCGCGAGGACGTGCACGTGCTGGCGCTTCCGTTCACGCGCGTGGGCGACGAACTGGGCGACGCGCGAGCGAGCAACATGGTGATGCTGGGCGCGCTGCTGGAGATCGCCGGGGTGTTGCCGGAGGCCAGCATCGACGCCGCGCTGCGCCGCCTCATCAAGAATCCAAAATGGGTGGCGCTGGACGAGCGCGCGCTGGCGCGGGGGCGCGAGCTCTACAGGGAGTGGTGCCAGGAGGTGTGCCATGAAGGCTGATGGGGATCCGAACCTGGTGGTGTATTTCAATGGGCAGTATATGCCGCTCGGCGAGGCGCGCGTGGGCATCCTGACCCATGCTCTGCATTACGGGACGGGCGTGTTTGAAGGCATTCGCGCGCATTGGGATGAGGGGCGGGAGGAGCTGTTTGCGCTGCGCCCCCTGGAACACTACGAGCGCTGGAAGCGGAACTGCGGCATCCTGCGCATCTTTGTTCCGCTCTCGCCGGAGGAGCTGTGCGCGATCACCCTCGAGCTGCTGCGCAGGAACGCCTTTCGCACCAATGTGTATGTCCGGCCGCTGGCTTACAAGTGTGCCGAGCGGGTGGGCGTGGCCTGCGACGATCAGGATGCCTTTGCGGTGATCGCGCTGCCGTTCGGCGATTATCTGCACGCTGAAAAGGGGCTGCACGCGGGCGTGAGCTCGTGGCGGCGGGTCGAGGACAATGCGATTCCGGCGCGGGCCAAGATCTGCGGGGCCTATGTGAACAGCGCGCTGGCCAGCGACGAGGCGCGGCAATGCGGATTCGACGAGGCCATCTTTCTGAACGAGAGCGGCCACGTGGCCGAAGGCGCAACCTGCAACATCTTCATGGCGCGCAAGGGAAAGTTGATTACGCCGGCGGTGACGGAGAACGTGCTGGAAGGCATCACGCGGGACTCGGTGATGGAACTGGCGCGGCGGGAACTGGGCCTGGAGGTTGTGGAGCGGGCGATCGACCGCAGCGAGCTGTATGTGTGCGACGAGCTGTTCTTCACCGGGACCGCGGTGGGGGTTGCGCCGGTGGTGCGCGTGGATCACCGGCCGGTGGGGGATGGAGCGATCGGCGCGATTACGCGCGGAGTACGCCAGTTGTACTTCGATGCCACGCGAGGACATTTGCGGAATTATCGGAACTGGCTGGCGCCGGTGTACCAATCCCGGGAAACCCGGGAGCAGGACCGGAATTCGCTGGCAGGAGTATCCGGTTGAACGGACGATCCTGCGCAATGCGCATGGCCAGAGCCGGTTCGACCGAGGAGGAAAAACGATGCTTACGACAAGAGTTGCAGATAACGCCTACGACGTTGCGCTGGAGAATTTCGAAACGGCAGCGAACGCACTGGGGCTCGACCACGATACTCAGGAGATGATCAAGTATCCCGAGCGCGTGCTTATGGTGACGGTGCCGGTGCGCATGGACGACGGGCACATCCGCCGCTTTGAGGCCTACCGCGTGCAACACAGTCAAGTGCGCGGGCCCGCCAAGGGCGGCATTCGCTACCATCCGCAGGTAACGCTGGACGAGGTGAAGGCGCTGGCCACCTGGATGACGTGGAAATGCGCGGTGGTGAACATTCCGTTCGGTGGCGCCAAGGGCGGAATCACCTGCGATCCGAAGCACATGTCGCAGGGCGAACTGGAGCGGATGACGCGGCGCTACACCAGTGCGATTCTGCCGTTGATCGGACCGGAGCAGGACATACCGGCGCCGGATGTGTACACGAATTCGCAAACCATGGCCTGGATCATGGACACCTACAGCATGACCAAGGGGTATCCGATTCCGGGAGTGGTGACCGGCAAGCCGATCAGCCTGGGCGGATCGCTGGGGCGCAACGAAGCCACCGGGCGCGGCGTGTTCTATACCATCGAGTGCGCCTGCGAGCATCTGCATCTGCCGTTGAAGGGCGCCACGGTAGCGGTGCAGGGCTTTGGCAACGCGGGCTCGATTGCGGCGCAACTGCTGCACGAGGCGGGCGCCAAGGTGATCGCGGTGAGCGATTCGACCGGCTGCGTCTACAACAAGAACGGCCTGAATATTCCGGAGCTGATGCACATGAAGGTCCTTTGCGGGCATGTGGAGGGATTCCCGGAGAGCGAGGCCATCAGTCCAGCCCAGTTGCTGGCGTTGGATTGCGACATCCTGGTGCCGGCGGCGCTGGAAAACACGGTTCACGCCGACAACGCGGAGACGGTGCGCGCCAAGATCGTTGCCGAAGCGGCCAACGGGCCTCTCACCCCGGCGGCAGACAGGATTCTGCAGAACAAGGGCGTGTTTATCATTCCGGATATTCTGTGCAACGCCGGCGGAGTGACGGTCTCCTACTTCGAGTGGGTGCAGGACGAGCAGCATCTGTTCTGGGAAGCGCAGGATGTCTACAACCGCCTGGAACGGGTGATGAAGACTGCCTTCCGGGATGTGGTGAAGATCCATGTGGAACGTAAGGTTCCGATGCGCGTTGCCGCCAACATGCTGGGCATCGGGCGCGTGGCGGAGGCGGTGCAACTGCGCGGCATCTACCCGTAGATCGCGGTGCGATGAAAGGCCGCGGCTCAACCGCGACGTGGATTCAGTCTGGTGGCGCGTTGGTTTTTCTTCAGGACAACGCGCCACTCTTTTCAGCAAGCCTTGACCCCGCTGTGGCACAATTCCATTGCCGGTGAATTAACGTCGTTCGCCGAGTTCCACGCGGAGCCACCCATGCCCATTGAGCGCAACTATCGTCTTCCCGCCCTGTCCTTGATCGCCGCAATCCTGTTGGGCTGTCTTCTTGCCGGTCCGGCGGCACTTTTCGCGCAACAGCCCTACCGCGTTCTGGACCGCTGGAAGATCGGCGGCGAAGGCTTTTGGGATTACCTGCTCGCCGACCCTGGGGCGCACCGCCTTTACCTCACCCGCGGCGCCCGCGTCGATGTCCTCGACACCCGGACAGGGAAGCCCGTGGGCAGCATCGGGGGCCTGCACGGCACGCACGGCATCGCCCTCGATAATGCCGGCAAATTCGGCTACATCTCCGACGGCGGCGGCAACGCGGTGGTGGTCTTCGACCGCGCGACGCTGGCTACCCTGGCCACCATCCCCGCCGGCCAGAACCCCGACGGCATCGTCTTCGAACCGGCCACGCAAACCGTGTGGGCCTTCAATGGGCGCAGCAAGGACGTAACGGTGATCGACGCCGCCCAGCGCAAGGTGGTCGCCACCATCGCGCTGCCCGGCAAACCCGAGTTTCCGGCCGTCGACGGCAAGGGGACGGTCTTCGACAACATCGAAGACAAGAGCGAAATCGTGCGCCTAGACGCCAGAACCAACAAGCTGACCGCCGAGTGGCCGCTCACCGGCTGCGACGGTCCCAGCGGGCTGGCCTTCGACACCGCCGGCGGCCGGCTCTTCCCGGTCTGCGGAGGCAAACACATGGGCGTGATCGATTCCAATACGGGCAAAGTCCTGGCCACTCCCGCCATCGGCGACGGCCCCGACGCCGCCGGCTGGGACGCCAAGGACAAGCTGGCCTTCGCCTCGTGCGGAGAGGGAGTCCTCGCCGTAATCGATGCCGGAGCTCCAGGCTACCCCACCATCGAGAGTCTGCCTACGCAACGCGGCGCCCGCACCATGGCCTATGACTCCGCCGCCGACCGCATCTACCTGGTTACAGCGGAGTTCGGCCCCCGTCCCGACCCGACTGCGGACAATCCGCACCCACGCCCGACGGTGGTTCCGGGCAGCTTTACGGTGATTGTTGTGGGACGGTAGATCGATCTCCAAGCGATTCGGGCAAGCTTGCGTTTTTTTACTTTTCGGCGGGCTTGTCCTCGTCTTTCGGCCCCGGCAGGATTTGCACGCCGAGATAAGCAATCCAGTTCGGCTCGCTGTTCTGGCGCGTGACCGCCTGGATGCCGCGGCCGCCCATGAACAGCAGGCGCAGATGCCCGGCGCGCGTGGTGTTGTTCCGGTCGCTGGCCGCGGCCAGAGGCAGCTCGTACTTGAGCTGGATACGGTCGCCCCAGCCATAGTTCATGTTGATGTCGGGCAACTGGTAGTAGGCTTGACGGGGGTTGTGGTCGCCGATCCAGCCCGGGTTGATTTCCCAGTGCCGGTTGCCGGGAGTGCCGAAATCATCGGTAATGAACGGAGGGCCGCCTTGCGCGTGCATCAGGGATGCGCCGGCAGCCAAAAACAGGAAAAGAAGCGTTGTAAGAAGCCTGTGCGTTCGAATGATCGAGGTTCTGGGTCGAAATCAGAGCCGGAACGTCAGAAACCGTCTTTGTTTAAACAAGCATCTCCATCGTGAAGCAATGCTTGAGACGCTGTGCAGGGAAGACCGCTCCGCGGCAGCTATTCGGCGGGTATAAAATACCGGCGGGCCACTAAATTCAAAAACTTCTCGCGCGGGGATAATGAACGTGCCCAGGCAGGCCGTGGACAGTTCCGTTTCGCAGAGAGATGAGCTGGAGATGCGGGAAATGCGCTTCGCCATGCGTCTCTCGCTTGGGATCGGCTTTGCCATGCTGGCCGGCAAGGTGGCCGCCTATCTGATGACGCATTCGGCGGCCATTTTCTCCGATGCCGCTGAATCGGTGATCCATGTGATTGCCGTGGCGTTTGCCAGTTTCAGTCTTCGTCTCGGCGCGCGGCCCGCTTCGCATCATTTCCTCTACGGCTACGAGCGCATCTCGTTCTTCTCGGCGGGCTTTGAGGGCGCGCTGATCGTTGTGGCCGCGATCGCAATTCTCTTCGAGTCGATCCGGGAGTGGATCACAGGGCTGCAGTTGCACAACCTCAGTTCCGGGGTCTTCATGATCCTGGCGGCCGGAATCATCAACGCGGGCCTGGGCTACTATCTGCTGCGCACCGGCCGGAGGACCAATTCCATCATTCTTGAGGCCGACGGCAAGCACGTCCTGACCGACAGTTGGACCAGCTTCGGCGTGGTGGGAGGGCTGGTGCTGGTGCTGCTGACACACTGGAAGCCGTTCGATCCGCTGGTGGCCATGGCCGTCGCCGTGAATATTCTCTGGTCGGGCGGGCGCCTGGTGTGGCGATCCGCAGTGGGGCTGCTGGACTATTCCGACCCTGAAACGGGGCGAAGGATACGCGAGCGGCTGGATGCAATCTGCGCCGAGCTGAACATTCAATACCACGGCGTGCGCTTCAGGACGACAGGGTACCGGCAGATCATCGAAGTGCACCTGCTGTTCCCGCGCCTGACGTCGATAAGCGAGGCACACGGCCTGGCCACAATTCTGGAGGAGCGGCTGCCTGCCGAACTGGGAATGCCTGCCGAGGTCATCACCCACCTTGAGTCGCTGGAAGACCACGGCGAGGTCCATCACCACCAGCACTACACGGGAAAGCCCGATTAAGGCGGGCCGTAGCCTGCAGCCGGCTTGCCCGGCAAATTCCTCCCGGCCTCTTACGGAATGCGGGCGGCGAGTTTTGCGGCCTGGGAAGCAGCTTGCTGGGGATCGGGCAGGTTCGCGTACCCCGCCAGATAGCGCCCCTTGCGAAAGATGCAGATTCCATCCAGGTACTGCGCCCTGGCCTGGAATGCTTCGTCGGCAATCTGTGCGGGTGAAGCGCCGTCAAAGCGCTCGCGAAGTTTTTTGAGGACCTCGGCGGCGGATTCCGGCGAGGCCTCCAGCACGATGAACGCCTGCCCCTGCTTGTATTTCGCCACGTAGCCGCGCTGGAGCAACCGCAGCCCCAGCACGCTTTCCGGAACCAGGCGGGCGGAGGTCAAGTTCTCTTGAGGAAACCACTGCAACGCCTCGGGCGCGGTGACCCGGCCTTCAAGGCGCTTCTCAATCCCGGCTGCGAAAGCCTTCAGCACCGCGGTGCGATCGCTGTCCGGGCTGGCGGCGATTACCACCAATTCGACGTAGTACTTGCCCTTGGCGAAGCTGGCGCTTTGCGGTTGCACCTGCCCGCCCATCCCAATGCTGACGATGGGCAGGCTGGGATCACGGTTGGCGGCGAAGATGCCGTAGGCCGAGTCGGCGTCGTTCATCTCCGATACGTCGATCGTGAGCGTGTCCCCGCCCGACTTGCAGGTGATTCCCGTCATGCGCGCGAAGCCGTAGATGAGGTAACCTTCGGCGGCGCCATCCTTGTAGTCGTAGAGGTTGTCGGCGGCGTACTGGCGCTTGGGCTCGGACTGCTCCCAGCCGGGCGCAAATTGGCAGTTGAGGTAGTCCTGGGCGCGCGCTGTTCCCGCCGCAAACAGGATGGCCAGCAGCAAACCGGCAGCCTTCATGCAAACAATTCCTGGGCGCGCGCCATGCGGTCCGCAACCTGGACGCCGAAGGGACATTTCACCGTGCATTCGGCGCAGTCGCCGCAGCGGACTCGAACCTGCTCGGAAGTCATCTCCAAAAATCTCTCCCGGCCCAGCGCGAACTGGCCATAGCCGTCGGCGTAGGTGAGGAAGCGCAGCACATCGGCCACCGGCAAGCCCTTCTGGCAGGCGCCTTCGCACTGGCCGCACATGCGGCAATAGAGCGGCCGGATCAGCTCCAGGCGCGCAGCCAGCAGCTTTTCGTCGCCGGCGGAGAAGGGATGCGCCATGGCCTTCAGGTTCTCGTCCAACTGGTCCATGTCAGTCATGCTGGGAATGGTGGTGGAGACGTTGGGCTTGTTGATGACCCACTTGAGCGCGGCCAGCATGGCGCCTGGCTGCTGCAGCTTTTGATAGAGCGGATTGCCGGGTTTGATGCCGCGAAATCCTCCGGCCATCACCTTCATTCCCACCACGCCCATGCCGGCCTTGGCGGCTGACGCGATGGCCTGCTCCATGCCCGGGTCCATGGAAAAGTTGTAGGCCGCCAGGACGACGTCGAAGACGCCCTTCTGCGCCAGCCAGGGCAGCAGTTGCTGCTGGCCGCTGTGCGTGCTGACGCCGGCAAAGCGGATCTTGCCCTGTTTTTTGGCAAGCTGCTGCGCTTCGATCATGTCGTCGCGAATATCGGCCGGGCTGCCCTTGCCGTGGAGATACCAGATGTCGACGTAATCGGTGTTGAGTTCATGCAGGCTGGTGTCGAGATCTTTCTGCAATCCCTCCTTGTCTTGAGCGCCCGACTTGGTGGAGAGCACAATCTGCTTCCGCCTGGCTGCCAGGGCCGCGCCCACCATGCGTTCATTGTTGCCGTGCTGATAGCCGCGCGCGGTATCGAAGTAGTTGATGCCGATGTCGGCGGCGCGCTCAATCACGCTGGGGTCCGAGGTGATCATGCATCCGAATCCCACCGTGGTCACGTTCAGGCCCGTGCGGCCCAGGGTCTTGTAGTCGAGTTTGACTGTGGAAGCGGCATCGCTGGCGATGGATTCCCCGGGCGGCTGCCAAAGCCCCATGCGGGAAGTCGCGCCCACTACAGGAAGCATCAACCCGGCTGACAAGAATTCGCGGCGAGACGTCTTTGATTCCATGAAATACACCTCCACCAGGAAACGGAAAATTATAAACCTTTTTCATGTATCGCGGATTTTAGGGGGCAGGGCCGATTTCAGTATGTATGTGCGTGGGCCCGGGCGCGAAGGAGATTTGAGCTGAAGGTGACGCCGGAGTCGCGCAGCAAGGCGTTGCCGGCATAAACGCATTTCAGCAGATATTCAGCAAAAGACGCGCGCTGGGAACCGATCGACGATCAGGACGACTCGAGAATGTGCCCCATCTTTTCGTGCTTGGTGCGCAGGTAGCGCTCGAAGCTCTCCAGGGGCTCGACTTCGGCGGAGACGCGCTCGACGACGGAGATGCCGGCCGACTCCAGCGCGGCCACCTTTGCAGGGTTGTTGGTGATGAGGCGGACCTGGGAGACGCCGAGCAGCTTGAGGACTTCGGCGGGCAGTTCGTACTCGCGGCAATCGGCGGCAAAGCCCAGTTGGACGTTGGCTTCCACCGTGTCGAGGCCCAGGTCCTGCAACTCGTAAGCCTTGAGTTTGGCCATCAGGCCGATGCCGCGGCCCTCCTGCTGCTCGTAGAGCAGGATGCCCGCGCCGGCTTCGACGATCTTGCCCAGGGCCAGCTCAAGCTGCAGACGGCAGTCGCAGCGCAGTGAGCCGAAAACGTCGCCGGTGAGGCATTGCGAGTGGATGCGGACCAGCGGCGGCGAGGAGTGAATGTCTCCCATCACCAGGGCCACCAATCCCTCGACTGCACTTTCCGTCTGTTCTGCCGTTTCGCAGTCGGGCCGCGGCGCAGGCAGCGCACCCTCAAAGCCCAGGATGCGGAAGGTTCCCCAGCGGGTGGGGAAATCCGCCTCGGCGATCTTCTTCACGCTTTCCAATCCCAGCTTTGCGCTTTCCGATCCCATGGTTCCATTCTACAGGGGTCAGAGATCAGAGATCAGAGGGGCTGGGACCAGTGACCGAGGATCGGAGACCGGTGGTTGGCAGCAATTCGCGGGCCTTGGTTGGCTGAGGCCCGTGGCCTTCAATCCTGGCTGCTGATCTCTCACCCCTGATCTCTGATCTCTGACCCCTGATCTCTGTTTGCGATACATTGGTGGGGTGACGGACAATCTCATTCTGATTACGCTGCTGGTCAAGCTGGGCGTGGTGGCTTCGGTGGCCAGCGTGCTGGCGCGGGTGGTAACGTTCCGGCGCCTGTTCTTTGCCGAGCGGCGCAGTCCCCGGCAAACCCTGGCCTTGCTGGCGTTTTTCCTGGTGCCGCTTACGCTGGGCGTGTGGATACGGACCACGGTGCCCAACTTTCTGGCTGCAGACATCTCCTTTGAGACGGTGATTCTGCTGGGCCTGCTGGTGGGGCCGGGCTGGGCGATTCTGGGCGGGGTGGTGCTGTCGGCGCCGGCGGTCTTCCACCACGAATACCTGGCCCTGCCCTTCAACGTGGCCCTGGGCCTGGCGGCGGGCATGCTGGGCCGTTTTGTCGAAAAGGAGGAGATTTGGTCGTTCACCCCGTTCATCGACCTGAGCCTCTACCGCTGGGTGCGCCGCAACCTGCGCCAGCCGCGCATCGACCGCCAGTTCCTGCTGCTGGCGCTGATCGCCGTCATGGAGATGATCCGGGACTGGATCGCCCACCTCTATGCGCATCCGCCCCGGCTGTTTGCGCTGCTCTCCAGCCAACTGTGGATCCAGGCGCTGGTGTGGCTGAGCGCGCCCATCAACGTGGGCATTGCGCTCAAGGTGTGGAATACGCTGCGCATGGAGATGAAGCTCGAAGAACAGAAGCGGCTGCTGCTCGAAGCCCGCCTCGACGCCCTGCAGCGCCAGATCAACCCCCACTTCCTGTTCAACACGCTCAACTCCATCGCCTCGCTGGTGCGCATGAATCCCGAGATGGCGCGCGATATGACGGTCAAGCTGGCCAACATCCTGAGGGCGCTGCTCAGGGACCACGATACTTATGTTCCATTTAGCGAGGAACTGAGCTTTACCGACGACTATCTCGACATTGAGGTGGTGCGCTTCGGCGCAGGCAAGCTGAGAGTGAAAAAAGAGATCGATCCGCGCACACTGGCGGTGCTGGTGCCCAGCATCCTGCTGCAGCCGCTGATTGAAAACAGTATCAAGCACGGGCTGGAGCCTCGCCTCAACGGCGGCACAGTGACCTTGCGCAGCCGCCTCGATGGCGACCGCGTGCTGATTGAGGTGGCCGACGACGGCGTGGGCATGGGCAACAAGCCGGCCTCGGCGCTGCGCCGCGCCGGCGCGGGCATCGGCATGAAAAACGTGCAGGAGCGGCTCGAGGTGCTCTATGGCAACCAGGCGCGGTTCGAGGTAGTCAGCAATCCGGGGCGGGGCACGCTGGTGTCGATCGAGATTCCGGCCAATCTGCCGGGTGCGCCTTAGGCCAGTTGATCGTTTGGTGGAGCTACGGGCCGGTTCCTAGCGCGGGCGGTGACGAATTGTTCGTATTCGTCTTTGATGCTGAGTCCGGGTTTTCTGGATAAGGGGTGTCGCTTGGCGAGATGGTTGAGCCACGCTTCGTAGTCTTCGGCGGTGACGGTGACGGGGACATCGTTCTTCTTCTGGCTGCCGCTGAAAAGCCAACCAAGGTCAAAGAGACTCATAAGTTCCTCCGCTGCTCGGTTTTCACACAGATCCCAGGGAGTGCAGATGGGGTATCCACGGATGATTCCACCGCTGACGTGGCCCGTCCATTGCACTTTGGAGTTATGCAGGGGCTGGGATGGGTTACGAGCTTCCGAGGCGGGCTTTCAAGGCAGGCCCCACAGGCGCCAATCGCGGCGGCGAGATGGGCTTTCCGAGCTTTGGGCCAAAGTAAAAGGCCTGGGCTTATTGGAGCTGCCGACTCTTCTCCAGGGCCAGCACCGCGTAGCCGGTGGCGGCGTCGCTCATGAACCGGCCCACGTTCGATTGAGGGTCGCGATTCTTGTTCAGCGACCAGGCCAGCCAGGCGCCGGTGGTCTTATCCTGGTTGGCCTTGAGCCACGCGATGCCGCGCGCGACGTGCGAATCGGGGTGCGCGCCGGGGTCCGGGTTGGCCGCGGCGATCTCTTCGAGCACCAGCACGGTGAGGCCGGTGGCATAGCCGTCCGGACGGGTTTCAAGCGGTGTTTCGTCCACGCGCTTCCACGTACCCAGATCGGTCAGGCTCCAGCCGCCGTCCGGGCGTTGCAGGCCATTCAGATCGTCGATCAGCCTGCCGCGCTCTTCGGCCGTGAGCAGGCCAGGGAACCAGGCCGAGGCCCAGAGAGCGACGGTTTTGTTCAGCAGCGGTTGCGCCTCGTAGTGGCTCCTCAGATAGCCGTTGAGAGCGGCCAGGTGGGCGGCGATCTTCGGGTCGTCGCGGTAGTGGTCCGGCGCCTTGCCAATGGCTACGGCCATCAGGGCAGCGCCGTGGTATTCCGACTCCGGCGATTCCCAGGGCGTGTAGTGGAAATTCTGCCAGACCCAGGCGCCGGCGGTGAGTCCGGTCACGGACTGCAGCGCCCAGGCATTGTCGAAGGCCATGCGGGCGGTCTCGCTCAGGTGGCCCTGGCGCGCATCGTAGCTGGCCAGAATCACGGCGTTCAACACCGACTCGGCGTTGCGCGATTCCACTTCCTTGCCGGCCCCGGAGAGAGCGTCGCTGTAAAAGGGAACCATCTCCTTCCAGCCGCGCACGCGCTTCTCAATGCTGGCCAGCATCACCTGCTCCTGGGCCGATGGACCGTTCTCGCCAAGGGCGGAGCGCAGCGCCGGGCGCGCCAGCCCGTAGGGCGCCTGGGTGTGGCAGGAGACGCACAGGGTTCCGTGGTCCTTTTGCGCGCGGTCCCAACCCTGCCACCAGACCTCGCGGCTGTCGAGATAGCGGGCGGCGGCCTCGCGGTCCCAGCCGGCCAGGGAAGCGCCGCCGGGCTTGTCCGCGGCCAGAACGGCGCCGGCTGGCGGGAGGGAAAGCTTGAAGGCCAGCGCGGCGGCTACGGCGCAGGCCAGGGCCAGACCGCCCCACAACGGCCTGGTCCAGAAAGGCTTGATCGTCATGCGCGTAACCTCCGGAAAAGTGCATTGCAGGCGGCGCCGGATGCAAATCCTGGAGCAAAGGCTGGCGCGACCTTGGGCTTTCTGGACAGGATACGGCAGCACGGGCGCGGCGCGGCATTTTTTTGGGCGCTGGCCGGTTTGCATGGGGCAGTTCCCTGGCGGTTAACCCGCTCTCAGTCTCAGCCTCTGCGCAATCAACAGGCTGTCGCGCTATGCTCAAGGGATGGTGCGCTTCACCGTGCTGGCTTCGGGGTCCAAGGGCAACTCGACGGTTGTCAGCGGGGGACGCACGCGCATCCTGGTGGATGCCGGGCTGAGCTGCCGGGAGCTGTTCCGGCGCATGAAGCTGGCCGGCGAGGAGCCGGAGACGCTGAACGCCATCGTCATCACCCACGAGCATTCCGACCACGTGAACGGGCTGGCCGTGACCGCGCGCAAACTGGGCATTCCGGTGTACTTTACCGAGGGCACACATCGCGCCTGGATGCGCTGGCTGACGCCGCGGCGGCAGATGACCTATGCGCAGTGGCTGGAGCAATGCCGCAGGCAGGCCGCGGAGCGCCAGGCGGAGGCGGACACCGCGCTCGACGCGGGCGAGACGGATGAGGCCGATCCGCCGGCCGAATCCGATCCCGTTTCGCTGGGAGCGGCTTCGCCAACGATGGGCCGGTTGGACGCCGCGGAGCCGATCACCGGGGCTGCCGACCCCGGGCCGGTAACGGAGCAGGCTTCAACACCGGTTCTGTCGCGCAGGGAAGATCCCACCTGGCTTCCGGCAGTCGAGTATTTCCAGGCCGGCCAGCCCTTCGAGATCGGCGATATTGCCGTCAGCCCCTTCACCATTCCTCACGACGCCGCCGATCCGGTGGGCTTTGTCTTCCGGTCCGAAGGGGTGCGGATGGGCTTTGCCACCGACCTGGGCTACATTCCGCCCAACGTCAAGGCGCAGCTCACGGGCGTTGACCTGCTGCTGCTCGAATCCAACCACGACTTGGAGATGCTGCGCGACGGCCCCTACCCCTGGAGCGTGAAGCAGAGGGTACTTTCGCGCGTCGGTCACCTCTCCAACGAGGCTGCGGCGGAGTTTCTTCAGAACGGGTATGACGGCCAGGCAGCTTACGTGATCCTGGCGCATCTATCTGAAAGCAATAATCTTCCGGAGCTGGCGCGGGTGACGGCCGAGCGCGCGCTGAGCGGCCGTGCAAGCCTGTTGGCCAACCGGCTGCTGCTGGCGGCGCAGCATGAGTTTCTTTCTGGCATTTATTTTTAGGGAATTTGGGTTACAATAGTAAGACGGGCATCACTCTGTACCAGGTAAATTGGCAAGCGAAGCGCCATGGGGTTTTCGCCATGGCCAGGCAGAGCGGAGCGGGGCGCCACTGCATCCGGCACGGGCCGGTGGCATTCTATCGATCAGCGAGCCTTACCTTGCCGCGTGAGCCGCGCGGGACACGGCGGCCGAGCACATCCTTTGCAAAGTGAGTCTTTTTTTATGGCAAGAACCGAATGCACGGACAGAGTCGTAGGCGCCATTCTGGCAAGCTGGCGGTATGACATCTCAGGGATCTCCCCGGAGATGCGCAAGGACTACGAGAATCATTTTGCCGATTGCCCCCACTGCCGGGCCCGGCAGAAGTTCCACCGCAGCCTGGATGTGACGCTGGCCGTCCTGACGTCGCTGGCGGTGTTCTTCTTCCTCTTCGCGCTGGCGGTTCTTCATCACATCAAGCCGCTGGAAAATGTCGCCTTCAAAGTTCTCGGCCTGGACATCTTCGACATGTACCACATGCTGATGTCGGCGGCCACCGCCGGGGTTTGTTTCTCGGTGATTGCCTTCGTACTGGTGCTGACCACCACGCCTGTGCCTTCGTACCTGGGCGGCATCGCGGCCGAGCGCGCCCGGCTGCTTGAAGAGCGGCTGCCCGAGGCCATCAAGGCGCTGCGCCTGCGGTAGACCAGCTTCGGCGCTACAAACTTCAGGGCCTCCCCGCGCGGGAGGCCCTGAAGTTTGTGCGGCAGCTTATTTCGCGATGAGCACGCGGAGGTCCCGGCCGGTCATCTGTTTGGGCTCATCGATTTGGAGAATGGCGAGCATGGTGGGCGAGATGTCGCGCAGCTAGCCGCTGGGGCGCAGGCGGTAGTGGTTGGCTTCTTCGGCCACGTATTAACGACTCACTCCGCCCGTGCTCGCAGCTCTGCTTACCGCCTGCTGGATTTGTGCGGCGTCTCCCAGATAATAATGACGAGTAGATTTCAGGTCATCGTCAAGTTCTTCTACCAGCGGCACGCCGGTTGGAATGTTGAGATCGACGATCTCCTTGTCCGGCACGTCTTCCAGATACTTCACCAGTGCCCGCAGGCTGTTGCCATGGGCCGCGATCAACACCTGCTTCCCCGACCGGATGCTGGGAGCAATCACCTCGTGCCAGCACGGCAGAAAGCGGTCCACCGTGTCCTTGAGGCATTCGCTGAGGGGAAGGTGTTCTTTCGGAACATTGCGATAGCGCGGGTCCTTCCCCGGATAACGCGGATCTGCCTCGTCCAGCGCCGGCGGGCGAATGTCGTAACTGCGGCGCCAGAGTTTTACCTGTTCTGCCCCATACTTCGCTGCCGTCTCAGCTTTGTTGAGGCCTTGCAGCGCCCCATAATGCCGTTCGTTCAGCCGCCAGTCGCGCTCGACGGGAATCCACATCAGGTCCATCTCGTCCAGCGCGATCCACAGAGTGCGTATGGCGCGCTTCAGCACCGAAGTGAAAGCGACGTCGAAGGAATATCCCTGCTCCTTCATCATCACGCCCGCCTGCGTCGCCTCTTCCCGGCCCCTCTCCGACAGGTCAACATCCGTCCAACCGGTAAAAAGGTTTTCTTTATTCCAGATGCTTTCTCCATGGCGAAGCAGAACGATTTTGTACATCTCAATACTCCCTTTCTTGGGTGCGGCGTTTGTGGAAGAAGAAAAGTGGACGCGTAAGGGCCGGGCGGAATCCGCCTTCGCTCAATCGCACAGGGCACCCCGCTTTATGAGATGCCCTGCTTCGTTCAAGGTTGCAGCCGTCCCTTAGTCGTTGTAGTTCAGGCTTTCGAGGCCCAGGTAAACCGCGCCGGAGCCCAGTTCCTCTTCGATGCGGAGCAACTGGTTGTACTTGGAGATGCGGTCGGTGCGGCTGACGGAGCCGGTCTTGATCTGGCCGACGCCGGTGGCCACGGCCAGGTCGGCGATGAAGGTGTCTTCGGTTTCGCCGGAACGGTGGGAGATGACCGAGGTGTAGCCGTAGCGGCGGCCCAACTCGATGGCCTCCAGGGTCTCGGTGACCGTGCCGATCTGGTTGAGCTTGATGAGGATCGAGTTGGCCACACCCTCTTCAATGCCGCGCTGCAAGCGCTTGAGGTTGGTGACGAAGATATCGTCGCCGACGAGCTGAATGCGGCTGCCCAGCTTGTCGGTGAGGATTTTCCAGCCCGCCCAGTCGTCTTCGGCCAGGCCGTCCTCGAGGGAGACGATGGGATACTGGTGGGTCCAGTTGTCGTAGAAGGCCACCATCTCCTCGCTCGTCAGCTCGCGCTTGTCGCTCTTCTTGAAGACGTATTTGTTCTTTTCCTTGTCGTAGAACTCGCTGGACGCTGGATCGAGCGCAATGGCGATCTGTTCGCCGGGCTTGTAGCCGGCCGCCTCGATGCCTTCGAGGATGATCTCAATGGCTTCGGCGTTGGACTTGAGCGAGGGAGCAAAGCCGCCTTCATCGCCCACGGCGGTGTTATAGCCCTTCTTCTTGAGCACGCCCTTGAGGGCGTGGAAGGTTTCGGCTGCCCAGCGCAGGGCATCGGAGAAGCGCTCCGCGCCCACCGGCATGATCATGAACTCCTGGAAGTCCACGTTGCTGTCGGCATGGGCTCCGCCGTTGAGCACGTTCAGCATGGGCGTGGGCAGGATGCTGGCGTTCACGCCGCCCAGATAGCGGTAAAGCGGAACCTCCAGCGTCTGGGCCACGGCGCGGGCGGCGGCCATGGAGACGGCAAGAATGGAGTTGGCGCCGAGTTTCTCCTTGTTCGGCGTGCCGTCCAGGGCGATCATGGTCTGGTCGATCAGCCGCTGGTTGGCCGCGTCCATGCCTTCCAGTTCGGGTGCGATCACGGTTTCGACGTTGGCAACGGCCTGCAACACGCCCTTGCCCCCGAAATGGCTCTTATCGCCGTCGCGCAGTTCCACGGCCTCATGCTCGCCGGTGGAGGCGCCCGAAGGCACAATGGCGCGGCCCAGCGCGCCGCTTTCCAGGATTACGTCCGCTTCCACGGTCGGGTTGCCGCGCGAATCCAGAACCTCGCGGGCACGAATGGCAACAATCTCAGTCATATCGCTCCTCACAATGCGATGCATTAGCCGGTCATTCAGTTGGGGACGGCGATCCACGGCAAGAGTTTCTCCGGCGGCGCTTTGAATGGTGTTCAAAAGCCCCTGCACGTGGCTGGTCTCCTCTCCGTCCAGGGCAAAAAGCGTTGATCTAACCCACTGATTCTAACAAACCCAGGGTAGACGGACTGTGTGGCGGCGGTCACATGGGCGAAAGCTGTCGCAACCATGGGACCATTTCCGAGGGGGGTTGCCTTTGCTGATTCGTGCCGTCCCAGGCACCTGGGCGGCCGGGAGGCTCATGCGCTTCTGCCGGTCCGCGTTAATCTTAACCTGGGAGAGTGGGCGCCGGGCCGGTTTTGAGCCTGCCCCGCGGAACTTTTCAGCCCCGGTGGGGTTTAAGTAGCGAAGGGAATCTCTGCCCGCGAAAATGAGTGCCTGGGAAACGCGACCCGCCTCAAAAGGAGCATTGGATGAAACGGCCGATTCTCATGTTGACTTTGTTTGCCGCAGCCACTGCCGCCCTAGGCGCGCAGGAGGCGAGCCAGTCCAGTCCCTACCAGGGAGTCTCGAATCCTCCTCCGGATGACCAGATCATCACCACCAGCACCCCGGTGGCCAAGCCGCGGGCCGGGAAGCCGCTGAACGCTCAGCCGGCCGATCCAGCTCCGGCGGGCGCGCAGGATGAGCCTCGACCCACCTCTGTCGATCCCTCCATCAACTTCCCGGCCCCCGGCGCGGCGGACGGCACCGACGACGGGATTGTGCGCATTGCGCCCAACCCGCCAGCCCAGACGGGGTTGAATGAGCGCTCCTACGCGAACGATCCGGACGGCGACATTGTGCATCCTCACCCGCTGCGTCGCGGCGAAATCGGTGAAGGGACCATCATCCGCGTGCGGCTGCTGGAACGGCTCTCCACCACGGAAACCCAGAAGGGCGAATCCTTCCGCACCAGGGTGGCCTCAGACGTGTTGCAGGGCGGCGAGGTGCTGATTCCCGCCGGAGCGGAGATTGACGGCAAGGTGGTCGAGGTTTCGAGCGGCCATGCGGGCGGCTACGGCACCATGCGCCTGCAGCCGGAGACGGTGATCCTGCCCGACGGCAAACGCTTCCGGTTGCACGCCGAAATAACCGGAACCCCAGGCTCCCGGACCCGCGTCGTGGGCGAGGGCACCATCCGGCCGGATTCGCGCGTCAAGCGCGACGGCATCGAATATGGCGGCGCGGTGGGCGCGGGCGTGGTGGCAGGCGCCATCGTGGCCGGGCCGGCCGGCGCGTTGACCGGCGGCCTAATCGGCGCCGGCACGGTGACGGTCCATCTGCTGGTCAGCCATCCGCAGGCCTCGCTGGAATCGGGCACCACGCTGCTGTTCACACTGACCGAGCCGCTCTACCTGAGCCGGGCGGTTGAGAGCGGGAACTAGCGCATCGATTCCTCCGGCCTGCTACACTCCCGTTCGGGAGGGGTTGGCAATGGCGGAGATCGGGACGGTTGGGGTGGTGGGCGCCGGGACCATGGGTTCCGGGATTGCCCATGTTTTTGCCCGCGCGGGCTTTCGCGTGCTGCTGTGCGACGTGGAGCAGCGCCTTCTGGACCGGACGCTGGGACTGATTCGCACCAACCTGGGCCGCGAGGCGGCCAAGGGCAAACTGGCAGAAGCGGAGATTGAGCCGGTAATGGCGCGCATTGCGCCTATCATTGACCGCGAGGCGCTTGGCGCTGCGGAGTTCGTCATTGAGGCGGCCTCAGAGCGTTTCGACGTGAAGGCGGAGATCTTCCGCGCGCTCGACCGCATCCTGGCGGAAAGCGCCATTCTGGCGAGCAACACATCCTCCATCTCCATCACCAGACTGGGGGCCGAAACCCGCCGTCCGGCGCAGGTGATCGGCATGCACTTCTTCAACCCCGTGCCGGTGATGGCGCTGGTGGAGATTGTGCGCGGCCTGGCCACCAGCGAGGCAACGTTCGCAGCCGTCCGCGAGCTGGCCCTCAAGCTGGGCAAGACGCCGGTCGAGGTCAACGACTCTCCGGGATTCGTCTCCAACCGGGTGCTGATGCCGCTGATCAACGAGGCCGCATTTGCCGTGATGGAGGGCGTGGCCACGCCGGAGGCCGTGGACCAGGTCTTCAAGCTGGGCATGGCCCATCCCATGGGTCCGCTCACACTGGCCGACTTCATCGGGCTCGATGTCTGCGTGGACATTCTGCGCGTGTTGCAGGAGGGCTTCGGCGACCCCAAATACCGCCCCTGCCCGCTGCTGGTGCGCATGGTTGCCGCCGGCTGGCTGGGGCGCAAAACGGGGCGGGGGTTCTATAGCTACGAGAAATGAGAACGGCCCGGCAGTATTGAGAGGAACTCGCAGCCTCCTTACCAATTGTAAGGAATTCGTGTAGAGTTGTTTCAGGAGTTCATTATGGCAACCGCGGCAGTCACATCCAAGGGTCAAATTACAATTCCCGTCGAAGTGCGGCAAAAGCTCCGGCTGCAAGCAGGGGATCGGGTCACGTTTATCGAGAACGAAGACGGAGATTTTGTACTCAAGGCCAAGACAGGCTCTCTCGCGGACGTGAAAGGCATGTGGAAGTGGACAGGCAAGCCTGTCACGATCGAAGAGATGAACGAAACCATCCGCAAAGGCTGGGCTGGACAGCTCAAAACCGAAGATTGAAGTGAACAGATGACCGGAATCGACACCAACGTCCTCGTGCGATTCATAGTTCGCGATGATCCTTCTCAAACACGCCGAGCCGACAATTTGCTCGATAATCTCACCCATGAGAATCCCGGGTTCGTCTCATCTGTCGCCCTGGCCGAAATTGTCTGGGTCCTTCAAAGCAACTACGGAATGCCAAAGAACGAGTTGGTCCTGTGCATTGAAAGACTGCTTCAATCGAGAAGTCTTTTGCTTGAAAACGAGCCCGCCGTCCGCCAGGCCCTGAATATTTTTACGTACTCAAATGCGGACTTTGCCGATTGTCATATTGAGCGAACCTGCTCTTCCGCTGGGTGCCGTCGAACGGTGACATTCGATAAGGATGCCGCGAAGTCGGCGGGAATGACGCTGATTTGATCCTCTCACGTATGGGGAAGGCTACAAACAACCCTCACACCGGCGGCGCAGAGTCCACAACGGGCACACCGGGCGGCGGCGTAAATCGGAATTGACCCGCGGGGATGGCGGCGTTCGGCGCCTCGCCGGTGAAGGTGAAGCGGGTCAGCGCGCCGTCGGTCTCTTCAATCTCGATGCCGGTGATTGCGCCTTCGGCAGTCACAGTGAGCGTGAGCCGGCTGACGCGTTTTTCCTGGCCTTTGGGCTGGCCGGTGAGCGTGAAATTGCCGCCCGGGCCGCGCGCCAGCGCAAGATTGCTCAATTCCTTTTCAAGCTCCGTGTGGCCCAGGAGAAAACGCAGCGGGGAGCGCAGGTCGTCGAGTTCTTTTGCGGCAATACGCTGCACCTGCAGGTCGCCGCGGGAGTAGAACCAGGCGAATTTGCCGTCGAGCAGGAAGAGCTTGCCGGGCGGCGCACTGTAGTCCCACTTCATGCGACCGGGCTTCATCATCAGCAGCGTGCCGCTCTCGGTGCGGCGCATCCCCAGGCCCTCATAGCTCTCGGTGAATTCGGCCTTGAGCGAGTGCAACTGGTTGTAATGGCGATCGACGCGCTGGGCAAGATCGTGCGCGTTGGGATCCTGCGCGGAGGGCGAACGCTCCTGGGCGCAGAGGCAGGTTGACAGCAACACGGCGGCCAGAATCCAACCGCCGCGCCGCAGGAGTGCGCCCGCGCTCATTGCAGAAGCTGGGTGCAGTTGGTGCCGCCGGTCGGATCGTATTTGATGGTGCCGAACTGGTCGCTGCAGAAGCTGCGATCGCCGGTCTTGCCCACCGTCTGCGGAACGGCCGTGACCTGGTAGCCGGTGATGCGGTCGGTGCCGTTGATGGTCACCTTGGTGCAGTTGCCGAGGGTGAAGATATAGCCGGACTTGTAGCCCGAGGTCAGGTCGCCCTGCAGGATCTGCGAGGCGGTTGGCGAAGGCGCGCCGGCACTGGGGTCGCCGCCCAGGGCCGCCAGTGTGCAGGAGTAGCCATTGGCGGGGTAGGTGGACTCGTATTGAATCTCCGCCTTGATGATGGTCTGCACGGAGTTGAGCGCCGAGGTGTCGTTGGCCTTCTTCCTCAGGCTGCCGACGGTGGGAATCGCCATGAGCATGAGGATCAGGATGATGGCGATGACGATCAGCAACTCCATCAGCGTGAAGCCGTTGGGTTGCTCGGAGCCGCTGGTCGGCTTCGAGCCTGGCGCGCCGCGGCGGCCAAAACAGAGCGGAAACTTGCGATTCATAGGTTCCATTGCCTCGTGGAGCAGGCCGGAGGCGCCCGGCCCATCCGACAGAATGCTACAACGTACGGACGCGGAAGGGAAATGGGACGCTCGAAAAAGCAGGGATCAGAGGTCAGAGATCAGAGATCAGAGATCAGAGATCAGAGATCAGAGATCAGAGATCAGAGATCAGTTTCCAATCATCCGTCGATCCACGTCGCCGAGCGGCCTCGGCAAGCCGGAAGTCCGGCAGCGTGGCGCATCAGGTGAAGAAATCTGTTCTCGAATGCGTGGAGGTGAGCGCTAGAGCGGGACTAACCCCTGATCTCTGGTCTCTGATCCCTGGCTTTTCAACACGTCAGCCTCGCCCGCTCCAGCTTGACCCCGTCCAGGCGGCCGAGCAGGGTGACGGCGATGCGGTCGGGGTCGAAGAGCCGTTGGGCCATGGTCTGCACCTGGGCGGCCTCCACTTCGTCGATGCGGGCGATGATCTCATCCACCGAGAAAAACTGGTGGAAATACATCTCCTGGCGGGCCAGGTTGGCCATGCGCGCGTTCGAGCTCTCCAGGCCCAGCAGAATGTTGCCCTTCAGTTGATCTTTGGCGCGGGTCAGCTCTTCGTGGGCCAGCGTTTCTTCCTTCAGCTTGCGGAACTCGACCAGGATCAGGTCCACCACCTCGAGAGCCTTGCCCGCCGAGGTGCCGGCAAAGACCAGCAAGGTTCCAGTATCGCGGTAGGGGCTCAGGTCGGAGTAGATGGAGTAGGCCATGCCCCGCTCCTCGCGAATGGTCTGGAAGAGCCGCGAGCTCATGCCGCCGCCCAGGACGGTGTTCAAAATGAGCGTGACGTAGCGGTTGTCGTCGGTAATGGGCGGGGCGGGCACGCCGAGGCAAATCTGCACCTGTTCGAGGGATTTCTTGTTGCGCAGCACGATGCGGGCGCTGGCCTGGGGCGCCGAAAGCTCATGCAGCGTTTCGCCGCCGGCCAGCAAAGAGAACTTGCCAGCCACTTCCTCAGCAAACTGGTCGTGGTCCAGGTTGCCGGCCGCGGAGAAGACCATGTTGCCGCCGTGAAAACGGTCACCGTGATAGGCAAACAACTTCTCCCGGTCGAGCCGGGCGACCGTCTTCGAGGTGCCCAGGATGGGCCAGCCCAGAGGGTGGTCCTTCCAGAAGCTCTGCGTGAACAGCTCGTGGACCAGCAGGTCGGGGTTGTCCTCGTCCATCTTGATCTCTTCCAGAATCACGCCGCGCTCGCGCTCGATGTCGGGGTCGGCGAAGACCGGGTTGAGGACCAGGTCGGTGAGCACGTCCAGGGCGATGGGCACGTGATCAGCCAGCGACTTGACGTTGAAGCAGATGGTCTCCTTGCCGGTGAAGGCGTCCAGGTTGCCGCCGATCGAATCCATCTCGCGGGCAATGTGCTGGGCGGTGCGGGAACGGGTGCCCTTGAAGAGCATGTGCTCGACAAAGTGGGAGATGCCGCTGGTCTCGGCCAGTTCGCACCGCGAGCCGGACTTGATCCACACGCCCATGGCCACCGAACGCAGGTGATCCATGCGCTCGGTCAGCAAGATCAGGCCGTTCGGCAACATGGTGCGGCGAAGGTTTCGCTTAGTGGTCGTCATCATCAGTTTGATTCGATTGTAGGGCAATTGGGCGCAACCGGCACATTGCCGGCAGCGTTGCCGCGTTCGAGCAATGGACTGGATTTGGATCAAGCTCCGCCGCGCGGCTGAAAGAGGGGACGAAATGCTCTATGCTGAACCCAGCCGTGACCGGGAACTCCAGCCAACTCGTTCGCTTAGATGCAGCTGACCCCCCAGGCGTGAGCCGGAAGCCGCTGTTTGGCCTGGATGCGGAGGCGCTGGCGGCGCTCATGGCAGAGTTGGGCGAGCCGGCCTGGCGTGGGCGGCAGTTGGCTGAGGCGCTGTATCATCAGCGGCTTGCCGACCTGAATGAAATTACTACCTTACCCAAGAGCCTGCGCCGACGGCTGGCTCAGGAGGGCTGGGAGGTGGGCCGGCCGCAGATTGCGCAGGTCTTCCGGTCGGTGGATGGGACAGAGCGCTTTCTGGTCCAGTGCCAGGGCCAGGACTCGCTGGCCGGGTTGGAGACGGTGGAGACCGTCTGGATGCCCGAAGGAGACGACGGCGAGGCCGGCGACGGGAGCGATCCGGACGGGCAAGGCGCGGCTGGGACAGACGGAGCAGGGAAGCGCTGGGACCGCGCCACCATCTGCGTCTCCAGCCAGGTGGGGTGCGCCGTCAACTGCCGGTTCTGCCTGACCGCCAAACTCGGCTTGCAGCGCAACCTGAGCGCGGGCGAGATCGCCGGCCAGGTGGTTGCGGTCTTCGATCGCCACCCGGTCCAGGTGGGCCGCGACCGCGTTAACCTGGTCTTCATGGGCATGGGCGAGCCGTTCCTCAACTATGACAACTTCATGGCTGCAGTGCGTCTGCTGGTGCGCGAAGTGGGCCTGAGCCCGCGGCGGATGACCGTGTCCACCTCTGGAATCGTGCCCGGCATTGTGCGGTTTGTCTTGGAGCCGGCCGATCTGCGCCCCAAGCTGGCCATCAGCCTGAACGCCCCCAACGACACCATTCGCGGCGAAATCATGCCCATCAACCGGAAGTGGCCGATCGAGGCGGTCGTGGACGCGGTGCGCCAGGTCCGGCTGCGCCCCCGCGAGCGGATTACCTTCGAATATGTGCTGCTGGGCGGGGTCACCGACCGGCCGGAACACGCCCGGGAGGTCGCCCGGCTGGTGCGCCGGACCGGATTGCCCATCAAGGTGAACCTGATCGCCTGGAATCCAGGACCGGGCATTGAATACACGATGCCGCAGCCCGAGGCGGTAGAGGCCTTCCGCGCCACGCTGGCCGGCGAGGGCATTCCCACCTACCTGCGCAAACCCCGCGGACGCGACATTTGTGCCGCCTGCGGACAGTTGAAGCGGACGGTCGAGGGGTGAAGGCCTCCGTCTCTAAAACTCGGGCATCCGGTCAGTCTCCCGATTGCCCGTCAATCGACAGAGGCCGGCCGGTAAACGTCACCGGCCTCCCATTCAGCCTGTCCGCAGCGTGATCAGCGTGATCTCCGGCGGACAATTGATCCGAAACGGCAGCCCGACCGTGCCGATGCCGCGATTGACGTAGAGTTGCAAGCCTCCCAGCCGGAACCATCCCTCGACATACTTTCTGCCCAGGTCGGGCAGGCCCAAAGCGCCCAGCAGCGGCAGGCGAATCTGACCTCCGTGGGTGTGGCCGCTCAGCATCAGGCCGACAGCTTTGCCCGCAGGGTGCGCCAGCAGATCGTCGGCGTAGTCCGGGGCATGACACATCAGGACGATGGGTTCATTGGGCACATTGCGGATCGAGGCAGGGATGGCCAACTCCGGATGCGGATTGCCATTCACTGGATCGTCGAGTCCTGCCAGCCAGATTCTGCCGCCGCTGCGCTCCATCGGCAGGCATGCGTTCTTGAGCACGGTGACGCCATTGGCCGTTAGCGCCGCGGAGACCTCTTCTTCTCCCACGACGACGTCATGGTTGCCGAGCACGGCATAGCGCTGCCTGCATCGCAGTCCGCTGAGGATATTGGCGCATTGCCACGCGGCGCCGATGGCATAATTCCCCGAGCCAAACCCATCGGTGACATAGTCACCCGTCAAAGCAACGGCATCGGGCTCCATGCGGTTGACACGGTCGATCACATGGCGCAGGAAGAAAGGCTCCGTGTATTCGTCCAGGTGGATGTCGCTGATCTGCGCGATGCGCAGCCCGTCGAACGCGGCAGGCAGGCCGCGCAGACCGATGTCGCGCCGGGTGACCTGAAGCCAATGGCGCTCAATCTCGCCTGCATAGAGCGCGAGCCCGGCAGCGCCCCACATGCCTGCCTTGAGGAAGCGGCGCCGGCTGACCGGCTGCCGGGGGAGGGAATCGAAAAGGCCCATATTCTATCGTATCCAGTTTCAACCCGATTGGGAGTGAGGCTGGGCAGGCCCGTATCGCAGTTGATAGGTAAAGGTGTGCATTTATACCGAAGCGTCCACCGCGCCTGAGGCTTGGTTCGAACGCCCTTCCGGTCGCTAAAGCTCCCGCGTCGTTTACTTTGAATCCGACCTTGGCCACTGAAACCAGAGGGGTCTCATCCAGCATACGATACTATGCCGCGGCTCGATCGATCACTTCAAGCACGGTTCCTTCGATCTTTTGCAAATAGGCGACAATTTCGAAGAGGTTTTTCGCTTGCGGATTGCCTGTCGAGCTGAACATCCGCATCAGCACCTTGGGAGAACGTCCCAGGTCGGCTCCCAGCTTCACGAATCCAACGGTACCGTTGATGTACTTGCGGAGTACGGATTTTCCCGTCTCCACATCGCCGGAGATCATGCAGCCGACCGCTTCCCTGAGAAGCGCCCTGCGAAATCCCTCGCTCTCAAGGAGTTTGCTCTTAATCGTATCGTTGAAGCTTTTCGTCAATGGCATCATTCCTCCCGCTTTCGGCTCTTGTATTCCTTCCAGAGGGCGCATGCTGCATCGATGTCGGCCTGCTGGCGCTTTTTGGCGCCGCCGCCCAGCAGGATCACAAGCCGCTCTCCATCCTTGCCAAAATAAATGCGGAAGCCGGGACCGAAATCCAGACGCAATTCGAGGACGCCCGCACCTACACCTTTCGCCGCTGAAAAATTGCCCCGTTCTAGCCAATCGAGAAACACGGCAATCCGTGCCTGGGTGTCGTCATCCAGCTTTTCGAACCATCGCTCGAAAGGATTGCGCCCCAAACGGTCGATGTACTGGCGAATCTCGATCACTTTCGAATGGTAGCACAAAAGACACCAATGTGGATATGCTGGCGTCGTCTCAACAAGGAGAGGTTTGTATACGCCGGTTTCCCGTCCCTTCCGCGATACGCCGCGGAAAGGATGGGAAACAGGGGAACAAGACAAAGCGTGGAAGGGAAGCTTCTCCGCGCTACTTGCCGGCGGGCATGGGCAGGGGCTTCACGCTGCCGCAGTCGGGGCCTTTGTAAACCGAGGTCGACACAACCGTCCACTCGACAGGCATTGAGTTAGGGCCGGTCCCCATCGTTCCGACAAAGTGCACCTTGCCCTTGGCGACGTTGCCGTCTGTCCAGGAGGACTCCATGTCGCCGTGGCCATTCGTCCTTCCCGTGCAGACCATCTCGGCGGTCATGCCGGTGGGCTTCAGCACGATGTTGGTGATCTGGCAGTCGCGGTTCTGCGACACCGGGGCGCCGTACTTATCGATCATGGCCTGGGTGAGGCAGACCTGCGTCGTGCGCGGTCCGCCGCCGGTCATGGCCGCAGTGGCGGCTGCGGGCATTCCGGGGGAAAGGGAGACTGCTGCCAGGTCATGTTGCTGGTCATCTCCCACAGGCCGGGCTTTCTAACGGCTTGCGCCAAAGCGACAACCGCCAAGGCTAACAGGCAACAGCTCAACGTGATCCAAACTGGGGTCTTGCGCATATTTCCTCCTGTTTGATAGCGCAGCGCAGAGTCCAGGCCGCGCCGTTTTACTTTACTGCAAAGCCGGAGATGTGGGGAAGAGAAATCCGTCAACCCTGCGCGCCGCGGGCGGTGCGGCCCAACGCCAGCAGGGCTCCGGTGACGCGGCCGGGGGCGTGGCGAACGACCTGCTCCTCGCTGGCAAAGTCACCGGCGATGCAACGCACGCCCAGGGCCTCAATGCGCTCGATGTCGGGCACGATCGGCGCTGCGCCCTCGGCCGCGTAGCGGGCCAGCGTCTCCGCCGAAAAGTCCGTGGTGTTCACCAGCGCATAGTCGAAGATGGGCGCGTGCGTGTGTTCGTAGATGCGCTCGATGTGTTCGGAGGCGGTCAGTCCCATGCTCTCGTTGGCCTCGCTCATCAGGTTGCAAATGAAGACGCGGACGCCGCGGGCGCCGGCCAGCGCCGCGGGGATGCCCTGGACCAGCAGGTTGGTAATCAGCGAGGTGTAGAGCGAGCCCGGACCCACGGTGATGAGGTCGGCCCGCGCGATGGCTTCCAGCGTCTCGGGCAGCGGCGCGGCATCCGGGGGATCGAGCATCAGCTCGGCGATGCGCAGGGGGCTGGCGGTGATGTTGGTTTCGCCGCGCACCAGCGAGCCGTCGTCCATGCGCGCCACCAACGTGGCGTTGGCCGTGGTGACCGGGTAGATGCGGCCCCTGGCGGCCAGGATCTTCGACGCCAGTTGGATGGCGTGGCCAAAGTCGCCGGTGATCTCAGTGAGCGCGGCGACAAAGAGGTTGCCGAAATTGTGCCCCTTGAGCGAATCGCCGGCGCGAAAGCGATGGGCGAAGACCTGGGCCAGCAGGTCCTCTTGCTCGCTGAGCGCCAACATGCAGTTGCGCAGGTCGCCGGGGGGCAGCATGTTGAAGCCTTTGCGCAGGCGGCCGGAGGAGCCGCCATCGTCAGTGACGCAGACCACGGCGGCCAGGTCGGCGATCAGGCCCGGCCCGGCGGTGGGCCCGGATGCGATTACGTGCTCCCGCAGGCCGTGCAGCAGCGTGGAAAGGCCCGTGCCGCCGCCGATGGCCACCACGCGCAGAACAGCGGTGGGGGCCGGGACTTCAGGGCCGGCGGACAGCCGCCGGGACAGCTCTGCGTTTTCAGGGGCCAAAGTGTTCAAACCAGGACCTTACGGAATTTCAGGATACAGCAGCTCGGTAAAGCGCGGATCGTCCGCCATGTTCTGAAAGTCGTTGTCGACGCGGGCCTGGAGCCGGTTCTTGGGGTTCAGCTCGATGGCCCGGCCCAGATTTGCGAGGCAATCCTGTGTGTGCCCGGTGATCGCGTCCAGCAGCGCCAGCCCATAATAGGCGTAATCGGCGTGCGGATAGCTGGCCAGTATGTTGTCGAACTGCTCGCGGGCCTCCTCGTAGTAGCCGATGTTCAACTGCGAGATGGCGTAGTCGTAGTGCTCCTCGGGGGTGAGAAAGGTCAGTTTGGGCCTTTCCAGTTGCCGCTGACAGGTGCTGATATACATCTTGCAGCGTTCCAGGATCTCGGCCGGCGCGACAGGCAACAGCTTTTCAAAAGCCACCAGAGCCTTTTCGTACCGGCCCTGCTGCAGCAGTTGCACGGCAGCCTGGTAGTGCTGGAAAGCCGGTCCCGTACCCGTGGAGGAGTGGCCACCAGGCTTGCCGGAGGGTGAGGGGTCTTTTTTGCGGTCGTGCGCCACAGTCCGGGCCTCTTGCATCATGAGTTTGTCGCGAGAGCGCATTCCTCTGACCCCCGGTTGAGCCGGATCGCAGCCGGCCGGAAACCTGCGTCAGGAAATAACGCTGCTCAGGCCCTCTTTATACGCAGAACCCCGAGTCACGTCAATGGCGGCCCCGCAAACACGGGGTTACCGGCCCCGCTCAGCGAGGAGTTTGCGGTAGACGGCCGGGTTGAGAGACGGGTCGTTGTACATCTTCAGTTGGCGGTAAAGTTTGAAGCGCCGCGTCCCGGCCAGAGTCTCCCGCCACAGCGCGTCCAGGCAGCCCGCCAGGTCGGTGCGCTGTTCGTCAAGGACCGCCAGGCGATCGAGGTTGCGCTCCGCGTGGCCTGCCGGAGCGTCCGTGCGCCCGGCCTCTTCGCGCGTGTGGTAGATCTTCAGCGCCAGGATGGAGAGCCGGTCGACGATCAGGCCCGGCGACTCGGAGTGCAGTGGGGCAGCCGGGTTGGGCAACCCGCGGGTCCCCAGCCAGTCGAGCAGGGCGCGGTCCAGTTCCTCGGCCAGGTCGTTGCGGCGCTGGTTGGTCCGATCCACGCGGTGTTTCACCTCCGCCAGCTCGGCGTCGGTTGCGCCGGGAACGCGGGCCTCGTCCTCGATGTGCCAGAGCTCGAAGTTGGCGCGATGCTGGCGCGCCACCGCGCTGAGCCACTCCGCTGCCGCTTCCTGCTCCCCTCCTGCGCCTGCGCCGGAAGCTGGCGGCGCGTCTTCGGCCGGATCTTCCGGCGCCTGGTGCCACGCGCGGGTCCGTTGGTCGTGCAGTGCGACGATTTCGTTTGCGGAAAGCATCGTAAACAATCCTTGGCGCAGAGCGGCCAGTTCGGGTTGCAGCCTATATGGTAGAACTATCTTGACTTGCAGTCCAAGCCCGCCGTGCAGGCCGGGGTCCTTTTCCCAGGATTGGGCACGGGACTCCAGGCCTCGACAGCGGGGGACAGTCAATTCATTCCACGGGGGTTCGACCGATGACCGAAAAGATCGAGCGGTTTTTGTGTATTGCCAGCTACGAGAAAGGGCACGACTTTCTGCGCCAGTGCGCCGCGATGGGCGTGAGGCCCACGCTACTTACCCTGGACAAGCTCCGCGACGCCCCGTGGCCCCGCGAGGCGGTGGAGGAGGTGGCCACCATGCCCTCTGGGCTCAGCCTCGAACAGATACTGAACACGGTTTCCTGGATGGCGCGGGGCCGGCGCTTCGACCGCATTATCGCCCTGGATGAGTTCGACCTGGAAACCGCGGCCCAGATTCGCGAGCACATGCGCATCCGCGGCATGGGGACAACCAGCACGGCCTACTATCGCGACAAGCTGGCCATGCGCATCTGCGCGCAGGAGTCAGGCTTCCTGGTCCCGGAGTATTGCCGGGTTTTGAACTACGACGAACTGCGCGCCTATATGAGCCACGTGCCGGCGCCGTGGCTTCTCAAGCCCCGTTCGGAGGCCTCGTCGCTGGGAATTCGCACGATCGAGGAGCCGGAGCAACTGTGGCGTACCCTGGACGATCTGGGCGACCGCCAGAGCCACTTCCTGCTGGAGCAGTTCGTGCCTGGCGACATCTTCCACGTGGACTCGATCGTCAGCGAGGGCAAGGTGGTCTTTTCCGCGGTGCATCAGTACGGCCACCCGCCCATGCAGGTGATGCACGAGGGCGGGGTCTTCACCACCCGCACCGTGGACCGCGGCAGCCCCGAATGGCTGCAGCTGACTGCGCTGAACGCCGGCCTGGCGCCCTCGCTGGGCATGCTGCGCGGCGTCACCCACGCCGAGTACATCCGCGCCCACGCCGATGGCCGCTACTACTTTCTTGAGATTGCGGCGCGCGTGGGCGGCGCCTTCATCGCTGATCTCGTCGAGGCCGCCAGCGGCGTGAATCTGTGGCGGGAGTGGGCGCGCCTGGAGGTTTCGAGTCTGCGCGGCGAGACCTACGTCCCACCGCAATCCTCTCAGAGCTATGCGGGCAGCGTCATCTGCCTGGCCAAGACCGCCGAGCCGGACACGGATGGATTCGACGCCCCCGAAGTCGTCCTGCGCATGAAGAAGCACCACCATGCCGGCCTGATCGTGCGCTCCGACGAGGCGGAACGGGTAAGGCAATTGCTGGAGGAGTACAGCGGCGAGTTTGCCCGCCGTTTCCTGGCCTCCATGCCGGCTCCGGAGAAGCCCACGGCGTGAAAATGTGCGAGAATCTCCTGAATGGCCTCGGGGCGGATTGAGCGGGCTGAATCTTACACTCTAGAATGATCCTCGGGAGCAAGCATGGACAAGAAAAGTCAGTCTCCGCATCGCCGCTGGAATCCGCTGCGGCAGTCGTGGGTGCTGGTTTCGCCGCACCGCACCCAGCGCCCCTGGCAGGGAGCGGTTGACCAAAAGGCCGCGCCTTCGGGAGTCTCTTACGATCCGCAGTGTTATCTGTGCCCAGGGAATCACCGCGCGGGCGGGGCCGTGAACCCGGCGTATGACGGGATTTTCTCTTTCGTCAACGATTACGCCGCACTGTTGCCGGATTCTCCCGCGCCGGCCGAAGCGCAGGCGTCGCCGCTGCTCAAGGCCGAACCTGCCCGCGGTGTGTGCAAGGTGCTCTGCTACCATCCCGACCACAGCCTGACCCTGGCCCGCATGACGCGCGCGGAGATTCGCCCCGTGGTGGACGCCTGGACCCAGGAATATGAGGAACTGCGCGCCCTCGGTTGGATTGAGTACGTGCAGATCTTTGAGAATCGCGGGGCCATGATGGGCGCCAGCAATCCTCATCCGCACGGCCAGATCTGGTCCACCGGCTTTCTGCCTGACGAACCGGCCGCCGAGACCCAGGCCCAGCGCCAACACCTGGCCCGCACCGGCCGCTGCCTGCTGTGCGATTACCTTGAGGCCGAGCAGGCCGCCCCGGCCGATCGGGGCCGCGTGATCTTTGAGAATGAGCACTTTACGGCCCTGGTGCCGTGGTGGGCTGTCTGGCCCTTCGAGGTGCTGCTCGTCTCCCGCCGCCACCTTGGGGCGCTGCCGGAGTTCACGAGCGAGGAGCGGGACGGACTGGCCGACGCGCTCAAGCGCCTGACCACGCGCTACGACAATCTCTTCGCGACCAGCTTCCCTTACACCATGGGCTTCCACCAGTCGCCGACCACCGAGGCCCCCGGCGACGGGCGGGTGCCCACTGGGCGCGTCGCTGGGGTGACGACGGATTCCGGCTCGCACCCGGAGTGGCATTTCCACGCCCACTTTTATCCGCCGCTGCTGCGCTCGGCCACCGTTCGCAAGTTCATGGTGGGTTTTGAGATGCTGGGCATGCCCCAGCGGGACATCACCGCCGAGGACGCGGCCCAGCGGCTGCGTGCTGCGAGCGAAGAGCATTTCTGGCCCCGGTACTAGTATTACAACGTTAAGTATTGACATTATGTTTTGACACTGGTACGCTCGGGCATGACCGAAAACCAGATGGCCAGGTCTCGTCAGCGTTTGGAGCGATTCCTAGTCGACTTGCTGGAGCC
>Ga0181524_10000608_pt1 | contig 43037 bp, 40 predicted proteins | sample PEATcosm2014_Bin_34_FD_119761 | JGI IMG/M metagenome (GOLD analysis project Ga0181524, IMG submission 119761) | Peatland microbial communities from MTU Mesocosm Facility, Houghton, MI, USA - PEATcosm2014_Bin05_60_metaG | ecosystem: Environmental > Terrestrial > Soil > Wetlands > Peat | place... | reverse complement strand
GACAAGAACAAGACCAAAAGCGCTCCGCCGGTTTCGCCGTTCACGCCGGCGCGGATGACCGGCAAGGATGCTCGCGGCAAGAAATTCTCTTAACGATTCCGCCCGGCTTTCACGGCCGGTTCGAGCATCGCAATCCCGACGCTCTCTGAGCGCGCGGCCTATGAATGTGCGCCGGCGCGCCAGGATGCGCGCTACGATGCGCGCCACGCGATCTTAAAAATCCGTCGCCGAGAGTTCGTAGGAGCCTTTGCGCTCCCTTTTATACGCCTTCATGGCGGCCGCGTAGATCTTGATCCGATTGGTGTCGAAAGCGTCGAGCAGGCTCTCCTCGTCGCGCGCGATCCTCGGTTGCAGCCGCTTGAGCGCATCTTCGGTCACGAAAAACGACCACTCCATCGAGCTGTCATGGCCCCAGAAGCGCACCGCGCGACGGGTCGGGTCGAAAAATCGGCTTTGGTTCGGAAAATTGAGCACGCCCACTCACCGTCCTTTGTCACTCAATGCTGGAAATCCAGCACTTTCGCAGTCCTTCGGCGTCCCGGGCCCACCAGTAGTTTTCTTCCGGATTGTGTCCGGACGCCCGGAATGTCTTCAGGTGCCTTTTGACCGCGGCCAACGCCTCTTCGCGGGTGGAGTAGCCGCGACCGATCTGCGCCGCCGCGGCCGAATTTGCGTCTTTGAGCTCGAGAATCTTGAACATTATCCGCTTTTTTCCGCTCGTTCCGGCCGCCAAAGCGGGATGACTCTTCTTCGAAGCGCCATCCCACTTTAGCTCATTGTTGGAGCATGTCTTTTTCGCAAAACCGGCTTCCACTTTTGCGGGACATGCTCTGGCGAAGCCGCGCTATCGCGGCGTCACTTTTTATCAATCGAATTTCATGTGCGCCGACAGGATGAGGTCGCTCTCCGCGACCACGCGCTCATGGGATTCGCTTCTGCTTTTGATTCGGTATCGTGGATTTTCGCCGTCGGCGGGCCGCAGGCTGACGATCTCATAGTGCCCCTTGGCCGCGGAGCGCGACATCGACGGGATGAGATCGACGGTTTGCCCGACCCTGAATTTGTGGGACTGGTCTGTCATCGCAAATACTCCTTCGGCGGCATCGCGCCTGCGGTCCTGTTCGAACGAGACGTCCCCTGCGAACAAGACAAGGTCCGTTTCGGGCCCTCAGCTCTTTTTCCGAAAGCGCCAGAGCTGAAAACCCTGGTCTCTGATGGCCGTTTCGATCGCGTCGCGGGACATCTGATGCGGAGGGTCCCGGTCGGGCGCGATCGCACCGATCGCGCGCCACGGACTGAACTGTTTCGGCAGCTGACTTCCCACCAGGTCGCCGCCGAACGCGCGCAACTCCGGCTTCGTTTCGGATTTGAAAATGAATATTCGCATGGTCTTGCCTCGGTGTGGCGTGATTTACAGTTATCGGCCGACTCGTTGAGCGCTGGTCACCGCCCGATTGCGCGCGTGTTCGAGGCCGAAGCCATCAAAAGAGGTCAACGAAGAGCTTTCTGTTTGCGCGCTGGCACGGCCCGTTGCGCGATGCGCCACGGTCCGCTTTGCGGGTGAAGCAGGACACCCCGCGCGATCTGGGTGCCGATGGAAAAGAAAGAGCGAGTCAGAGACCGTTTGACGGCAATGACCGTTTGACGGAAATCCGCACACGCGGCTCGCCGGAGCCGAACGGGCTATTCGGCTTAATATGGGACATCGTTGTGTTCGTTTCAAGCCGTTCTCGCCATTGCGGCACGGCGGCGGGCTTCCATTCCGGCGCCGAGCGATCGCCGGTATCAATTTTTTCGACCGGCGCGCATGGTGCCGCTATGTCCAACCATGCGCCTTTGCACCCCGTCGAAATCGCCTTCTATTCGACGGCTTGCCTCCTCGTGGTGATCGCCTTGGCGTGGTACTTCTTGCGGTGAAGCAGCCGAGACGGCGCCGCAGCAACCGCTATAACGATCGCGGGCCGAGGCGGGCATCGATGATCCGCTTGGCCTCGGCAACGATGTCTTCGGTGCGGCTTTTTTCAAGATTGGCGGGACTGTCCCGCCATGGCGTGGAGGAGCCCGGCGAATAGATCGATGCTCGCCAGCCCTGTCCGACATGGCCGACCTCGATTCGATAACCCTTATATTCGAATGTCGTCATTGCATGTGCGCCATGCCGCATGCGCCGGCCCTGGGCCTTCCACGGCAGCGGGATCGATGCCGCGAATATAGTCCCTTGACGATGGCGGCGGCTAGCGCGCTTTCCGCTTCCCTGGATATCGGCACATCCGGCAACGACACTGCCGGCAAAGGTGGCGGCGGTCGATATAAGATCTCGCCATGATATGATGCCTCTCCGGTACCGGCGCCTCGGGCTTAAGTCGCTGCCGGCGTGATCTTGGCATCGCGGTCGATCCGTGCCACGACTAGCCCACCAGAGCGCCACCTAGCATCCTTACCGATATTTGCCATGAAATTCGCTCACTTCTCCCACATCTGGGCCAAGCCCGGAATGACGCCGCATGCGCGCTACGAAGAGCTGTGGCGTGAACTGCAATTGTGCGACGAGCTCGGCTTCGATCATTCGTTCTGCGTCGAGCATCATTTCAGGCCCGACGAGAGCTGGATGTCGTCGCCGAGCCTTTACGCGGTCGGCGCCGGCGCGCGGACCAAGCGCATGCGTATCGGGCCGATGGGCTATATCGTGCCGCTCTATCATCCGTTGCGGCTCGCCGAGGAGATCGCCATCGTCGATCAGATGCTCGGCGGCCGGATGGAGCTTGGCCTCGTGCCCGGCATCAATCCGGACTATTTCCGCCCCTTCGGCCTGGACTACGGAGCGCGCAAGACGCCGACGCTGGAATTCGTGGATTATCTGCGCGCGGCGTTCGGCGACGCCCAGCCGTTCTCGTTCCACGGCGAGGATTTTCATACCGACAATGCCAATATTTCGGTCAAGCCCGCGCAGCGCCCGCATCCGCCGCTGTGGATGATGAGCCGCGATCCGCAGACGCTCGAATTCTGCGCCAAGAACGCCATCAATCCCGGCTATTTCCTGGTCTATCCGCGCGCCGACGCGGCTCAGCGCTACCGCAAATTCCTGGCCGACTGGAAGGCGGCCGGCCACGCGCGAAAGCCGAACATCGCCTATTGCACGATCGTCTATGTCGACGAAACCGACCAGAAGGCGCTCGACACCGCGCGATTCCGGGCAAGCCGCGCCTACGAGGGCTTTTTGGCGGCGCCGAAACCCGGCGAGACGTTCGAGGAACGCGCCCGCGAGCACGCCAAAATGTTCGTCGGCCGTGGCGAGCCCGGCGCGTCGGAGATCATGCAGCATCTGTTCGATGCCGATTATCTCCTTAAGCACGACCTCGTCTTCATTGGCTCGCCGGCAACGGTCGCCGCGAAAATGCACGCCGCGGCCGCAGCCGGCCTATTCAATGTGTTCATGGGCGAGTTCAATTTCTCCGACCTGCCGGAAACGGATCTGATGCGCTCGATCCGCCTGTTCGGCGAGCGGGTAATCCCGGCGCTGCGGGGGTATGAGCCGTTCTAGAGCATGATCCCGAAAAGTGGATGCTGGTTTTCGGATAAGATCGACTTTCACTTAATTTTCGACCACCCAACGCCGTGCGAGGCCTAGGCGCCGGATTAAAGCTTAAGCAGTCGTCGGATTGTGTACCGGATTGAGAAAGTGGTGCAGCTTCTGCCACACCTCTGCCTGGCCGAGAACGTTATTAGCGATATCCAGCCCGAGCGATCGATAGCTCTCGAACTGGGATTCCGTGAACCACTGATCGGCCGTCGACTCGTGTGGAAAGTCCGGGTGCGCCGTCGCGTAGCTCCTGATGCCGGCGCCCTCGGTGCCATGATAGGCTGGCTTGATATAAAGAACGTGCCCATTTTTGCAGTCGGTCTCAACCCCGTCGGCGTTGATGTAGTCGATCGTGCCGATCGCATAGTACGGGATACTTTTACGTGGCTCATCGCCTGGAACAACGACAGATGCCCGCCACATCGATTTGTTGGACGGTCGATTACGAATTGATTCAAGATTATCGAACTCGATTCGGATGCCGAGATCGATATAAATCTTTCGCACCGCATTGCCGAGATCCTCGAACGCGAATTTGGGATCGCAGCCGGCGTCGACGACGACGATGAACCGGCACCGGCGCCGCACCATCTCGTAAAGCCCAAGATTTTCGAAGTGGCCGCCATCGGACAAATAGACATAAGGGCTCGTGTCCTTAGTCTGACCGAACGCTTCCGCGATCAATGGACCGGCAGCCCATTTCGGACCTTCGGTCCGGTAATAGTCTTCGCCCTCAAGGCCGGGGTTGCCGAGCCACCAGCCAAGCCGCACGTTGAACAATGTTAGCAACAGTGCGATCGAGGGTGAGGAATTATAGCCCATATTAGGGCTGACGGCGGCGCCCGAAATCGCCATGGCGGTGCCGAGCGAGAGACCGTTGTCGCCGCCATATTCGTTGCTCGGGCGAAATCCCAAGTAAGCGCCGCCGCAGTGACGCGGACTGACGGTAAAGGACTCCGCCTTGCGCTCCTGCCACGCCAGGCGTTTTGTCGAAACAACATTGAGCGCGATGTTAATGACGTGAAAAAGACTGTGCGGGCTATTGCCATTACGGTCGGGCTTTGGCGGCCATAACTTGTAAACGCAAAAATTATCCTCAGGATCGAAACCGGTGAAGGCATCCGGATGCCGCTCTTGACGCGCCGCGCCGAGATAGGCGCGGACCATGCGATTACGATAGAGCGCGTGCAACGAATATCGGTTGATGTTGACGAAGTACGACGCCGCCAGCGCGACTAAAACTGCAATAATCAAACCTATGAAGAGCCACGCCAGGATCGTCAATTTCGACAGGGTGGGGGCGACCAACTGTTCAACGAGCGAGCCGCCGAACAGCGCTGTATCGAGGGCGACCGACAATCCGATAATGAGGATGGCGGCAAAGATGGGTCCTGCAATCGCCAGTCCGATATTGAAGGCGATCGCAATTGGGTCCTTCTGATGATCGCTCGTTGCTTTTGCCGGGGTTTTCGAGCTGCTTCCGAGTAAAGCGGTAGCAAGGCCGGAAATGCCGCCGGCTGCCAGCAGGTGTTTAATGCCGATATATCCGGCGTGAATGGCGTATTCGCCGGCGAAGACCAAAAAAGCCGTCAGCGCCCAGGCGACAGCGCTGGCCGCCAGCCAGCCGGCCGTCCGGCCCAGCCACTCCCGGTCGGACTCGGCGTTGTTTTCGTAGGTCGTCAATCCGACGAAAACAACCTCGGCCGCTAGCTGCGCCATGAGTACCCACGGCACGCCGAATATTATGGGAAGCAGCAAAGACAAATGCCGCCCCGGAGTCGCGGCAACGGTTGTATAAGGCTGCAGTAATGTAAATAGATAAGCGCCCAACCCCACCAACGCGCCATAAACTAGCCCGGACACCGCCCAGCAAATGAAATCACTCCGGCTGCGGAGCGGCGGCGTTCCCAAGAGCCAACCGGCCGAGTAGATGATCAGGCCGGCCGCGGTTGTTAGCACCATTATCTCGGTCTTTACACCAAGACCGAGCTGCTCAAGGGCGGTGCGTCCAACCCACTGCGCTTCGAGAAGCGAGAAAAAGTAGCGCGACGAGAAAAAGATGGTGACGGCGACGGCCGACAACACGGCCCGGAGGAGATCGCGCAAGAGAAAGGAGCGCTCGTTCATCTTACCCACCAGCCCTTGCCGGGTCGGACGATGGTGGGTGGTGAAGGCTTGCGCAGCAACGAGAGAAAGGACGCCCATCCCGAGAAACACAATCGACGGCCATTCGTAATTCGCGTTGTGCGCGACCCAGACCGAACCGGTCGCTATCAGCTTTAAGGCAAGCAGTGCGAGGCAGACCACGGGAACAATGATAAGCCAGTTGAGAAGCAGATTGCGCACGAAGATAGCCACCGCCGCCCAAGCGTCAGCCGAGGCGATGCCGATCCGCGGCGTGAGATAGTTGCTATAAGCGCGCAGCCAGGAGATTTCCGGCGGTTCGACGTCGGCACCGTCCGGTCGCCCAGTCAGGTTGCGCATAACGGTTGGAAAATCACTTTGAGCGCGCCATGAGGATAGCCAGGAACCGACGTAGCCGCCGCCGGAAACCGTCGAGAGATAGTGGAGGCGGCCGAGCAGGGAATTCTCGGGTTTTATCTCGCTCTTTGGCGACGGTTCTTTGGGTGCTGGCGACTCTGATGGTTCGGCGCCGGCCATTGCAGTATTGGAATCTGGCGAATTGTGACCGATTGCTGGACTGGGTGCCGGTGCGGGCGCTGGACTCGTGACATCGTAGTCGGCCAGCGCCTGTATCACGCCAAGGCAAAAAGTTGCGCTGCGAATGCCGCCGCCGGAGCAGCACAAGGCGGCGCGATTCAATTTATTTAGTGCGCGATAGAATTTCTTGCGATCGATTTTTTCAGTTTTTGACGCCACGCTCGATACAGGTTCTGCATCAGCCACATGTTCAGTATAGGATTCACGCTTCTTATCAGTTCCCTCGTCTTTGTGCTCATCGGCGTTCAGCCACGCCCGATCATGGTGTTCATCTTGGTTGGGCAGAAGCCCGATCAGTCCCTTTTCTCTGCGCCAATCCGTTCCGTGAATTGCGTCGGCCTCTTCGGCCAAAACTTCCTCAATCGATAACGCCTTCACCGTCGGCCTCCATCGGTCACAAGGTAGTGCAACGAATATTAGCCCCTTTAAGTTGTGAGTGGAAGGCCGGCCGATTGTGATCCCTTATGGATATTGTCGACTGCTGGGCTCGAATAAACCCGAGACCGGGCCATCCGGAACGCGAAAGCTAGAGAGACTGTTATTGCGCCTTCGCCAATTCCGGCCGCGCCTTGAGGCGGGCTTTGTTCAGGACGTAGATCAGGAAGGCCACCACCGCGCCGCCGGCGAACGGCAGCGCCGACCAGATGTAGAGCTGCTCGACCGGAAGGCCGACGAACAGAGCGCCGAGGAACGGGCCGATGATGGCGCCGAGCCGGCCGATGCCGAGCTGCCAGCCGGAGCCGTTGGCGCGCAGCGAGGTCGGGTAGATCATCGCGGCGACCACATTGATGCCGGACTGGATGCCGAGCACCAATACGCCGGCAATAAATGTCGCCGCCAATAAGGTCACGGGCGAACTCACTCCGGCAAAGCCGATGGCGCCCACCACCGGCACGGCGATTACGAACATCACGGCGATGGCGAGGAAGCGGTGCCGCTGCAGCCACCAGCACAGGCCGAGCGCGCCCACCGTGCCGCCGACCTGCAGCGCCGCGCCGGACAGCGCGGCAACGGCCGGCGTCGCATGCGCCGCGGTCATCAGCGTCGGCGTCCAGCTGATGAGGAAGAAATAGCCCATCAGATTGAAGGCGAACATCAGCCAAGTCAGCGGCGTGATGACGGCCAAGCCGTTGCGGAACAGATAGGCGGGATTTGAGCTTGGCGTCTGGGTCTCGTCTTCGATCACGAAGCGGGCGTTGGCCGGCACCTTCAAGCCGGGGTTGATGCGGGCGATCAGCGCTTGCAATTTGGACCGCTGGCTCTCGTGCAGCGCCATGTATTTGATTGATTCGGGCATACCAATGATGGCGGCGAGCGCGATGATGATCGGCACGATGCCGCCGATCTCGAATAGGATCTGCCAGCCGTGTTGCGGCACGAATGCCGCGCTGGCGAAGCCGGCAAGCGCGCCGCCGAGCGGCACGCAGCCGACGGCGACGATCGCCAGCGTCGCGCGCAAGTGGCGCGGCGCCGATTCGGCGTTGATCGCTACCGCATTGGGGATGACGCCGCCGATGCCGAGCCCGGCGATGAGCCGCAGCCAGGACAATTCCGTGAGATCGGTCGCATAGGCGCCCGCGAAGGTGAAGACGCCGAACAGCAGGTTCGCGGTGATCAGCGCCGATTTGCGGCCGTAATTGTCGCCGATCCAGCCGAAAATCTGCGAGCCGAACAAGATGCCGATATTGCTGGCGCTGAGCACGAGGCCGAGCGATTTCGGCGCCACATGCCAGTCCGCGATCAGGTGCGGCGCAGCAAAGGCGATCGCGGCGATATCGTAGCCGTCGATCAGCGCGATCAGAATCGACCAGACCACGAGCTTGATCTGGAATGAACCGAGCCCCTGTCGGTCCAAAAACTGCGAAACTTGAAATTCGGCCGCGCCTTCCATCGTTCCCCCCGAAGATCTTTGTGTCTGGCGCATCTGCGGCGCCAAGAGATCAAAACGTAAGCGAGCGGCGGCGCGAAGGAAAGCGGCATTCGCGCGCAGGGCGCGGTGGGAGTTCGCCCCGTGGCGGTGAACGATGCGGCTCGAGCGGCGCTTTTTGCTGCGGTGCAGCGTCGCGCAAGCCGGCGAAATCAGCGTTTCGGCCGGCGCGAGGGTCTCCTTCGTTCCGAGCTTTGGCCTATCCATCAGGCCCCGCCGGGCCGCATCGATCCGCTCGAAGCCCTGGCCGGGACGGAGTCCTTTTGGCGTAGCCGGGCCGGCCCGGCGGAGCCGCCACGGCAATGGCCCGCTGCGGTCGCGAACCCGCTGACAATCGATCGTTGCCGCACACGATTAAGGAATCGAAACGAGAACAAACCGGAATCAAACCGCGGAACGTTGCGGCACGAGGAGCTTCGCCGGGGTTCGCGCATGGGATGAAATTTGCGAGGAGGTCGCCCGGCTTGTTCCAGAAGCTTGCAAATTTGATTGCTCGGATTGGTTCAAACTCCGAGTCTGTTCAATGGCTTAGGAATTCCTGCACACGACCGATAGCGATCGGATCCGGCGGGCGTTGAAAAAAATCAAATAGCGCCGGGACTTCATTGCCCTGTCACAAACAAAAACCTTGTGATTACGGTCATTGCCGGCTTTGGCTCGCCTTGCGGGGCGATGTGAAAGGCGTAAGTGTTTGCACTTATCCGAATCAGTGGGCGATTCGGTCAGCCGATCGAATGTTGCGATGCTTTCAGCTCAGGAAGCGCTCCAAGGCCCGTTTCTCGTTAACAATTCGTCGGATATTCCCGGCTCGGTCGTCAATGACACCGTGGTTCGAAAGAACTGCACTCTCCACGTCCGCGGCAATGTCAGGGGCAGTTTGACGATCGAGCAGGGCGCTCAGGTCGTCATCGAGGGCTCGGTCGAAGGAAAAATCATCAATCGAGGCGGTCGACTTGTCGTCAATAATAAAGGCCTTGCCGGTTACGTGACCGTCGAGGGGCCGCCGGAAGCCGAGGCCGGCGGGGTCCTTAAAATCAATTTGACGGCGATCGCGTTCAACTGGGAAGCCCTGACGGCACGCACCGAGGCCGAATGCGCCGCCGTGGTCACGGGCGACGCCTACGGTTGCGGCATCGGGCCCGTCGCCGGCGCGCTGGCGGTCTCTGGCTGCAAGACATTTTTTGTTTCCAACCTTCCGGAAGCCAAGCGGGTGCGCGCGGTGGCGCCGAATTCGATCATCTACGTTCTCACCGGGCTTTATTCCGGAAGCGGGGTCGCCTTCGCGGAAGTCAATGCCCGGCCGGTCATCAACAGCCTGATCGAAATGGCGGAATGGGATTATTTTGTCGCCTCGCGGCAATGGGACGGGGGCTGCGCGCTGAATGTCGACACCGGCGCGAGCAGGCTCGGCCTTGCCATGGACGAAGCGGTCGCGCTCGCGCCGAAGGTCCAGACCTTACCGCACGGCATTTCCCTCTTGATGAGCAGGCTCGATAACGCGGAAATTCCCGAGCATCCGCAAAACGAGCGTCAGATCGGACTGTTCCGCGATCTGCGCCGGCTCTATCGCGGCGTACCGGCCTCGTTGGCCAATTCCGCCGGAATTTTCATCGGTCCGAAAGCGCATTGCGATCTGGTCCGGGTGGGCGGGGCGCTCTACGGCCTCAATCCGACGCCCGGCCGGGCCAACCCGATGCTGCCGGTCATCGAGCTGCGCGCCCGCATCGTGCAGGTCCGCAATCTGGCGCGTGGCGAAACGATCGCCGATAACGTCGGCCTGACCGCGAAGCGACGCATGCGGATCGCATTGGTTTCGGTCGGCTATGCCGACGGCTATCCGCGAACGGGAAGCATTTACGACAATAAGCTGCAGGCCATCGTGGGCGGGCAGCGGTGCCCGATCGCCGGACATCCCTCGATGGATCTCTTGCCGGTCGATGTCACCGATCTGCCGGACCCGACGGCCGCGCGCAACGGCGAAATGGTGACGCTGATCGGCGCGGGGATCGGCATCGACGATCTCGCGACAGCGACCAATTCGCCGGCGCGCGCATTGCTCAGCCACCTTGGCCGTCGCTTCCACCGCATCTACTACGCCATGTGAATGACTTAAACGCGAATGCAGCAAAAGGAGAACGGCATGTTCGGAAAACCCAAGCAGGTGCAGGCTCCGGTCGCCAAGAACCGCGATCCGGCGCCGGTGCAGCAACTGCAACGCCTGGCGGTGGCCTATTCGGCGGCTGCGCCGGAGCCGGACGAAACCAACACTTGCATCAGTTCCGGCATGACCGTCGTCGGCAAAATCGTCGGCGACGGCACGATCAAGATTTTCGGCCGCGTCGAGGGCGAGATCAAGGCGTCGACCGTCGTGGTCGCCGACGGCGCCCATGTCGTGGGCGACATCCTTGCCGACGACGTGGCGATCGGCGGCCGGGTCAAAGGCATCGTCCACGCCAACCGGGTCAAGCTCGAGGGCAGCGCGATCGTCGAAGGCGATATCTTCCATCGCTCGCTTTCGATCGCGGAAAACGCGCGGTTCGAGGGATCGTCGCGGCGCGAGGATAATGCCGGCGACAAGCCGTCCAGCATCCAAATCAGCCGCCTGCAGCCGCAGCCTCAACCGCAGGCTGCTGCGGCGAATGAAGCCGGCCACAAGCTCAACGGCCTGCCGAATGGCGGGACGGACGCCCGCGCGGCCACGGCGTAGCTCGCGGCTCACTGTAGTTGGGATAATATCTCGAAAGGCTTGCCGCCTCGCTACCCGAGGCAGCCGCAGGCTGGTATTCGCCGGCCGTTTTCGGCCGGCTAGGAGACCGTGTGGGTAGCCCGGCCAGGGTGTCGGCGATATCCGCGCCAGCAAAAATCACGGATCGAGTTCGGTGTCCCAGTAGAGATAATCAAGCCAGCTGTCGTGCAGGTAATTCGGCGGGAACAGCCGGCCGTTACGGTGCAAATGCTGCACCGACGGCTGGAACGGCCGCTGCGACGGCCACATTTTCGATTCATCCGGCGTCAGGTTGCCCTTGCGCAGATTGCAGGGCGAGCAGGCGGCGACGACGTTGCTCCAGGTGGTGTGGCCGCCGCGCGAGCGCGGCAGCAGATGATCGAACGTCAGATCGTTGCGTGCGCCGCAATATTGGCAGCAAAAGCGGTCGCGCAGGAAGACGTTGAACCGGGTGAAGGCCGGATGCGTCGTGGGCTTTACGTAAGTCTTCAGCGAAACCACGCTCGGCAGCTTCATTTCGAAGCTCGGGCTGCGCACGGCGCGATCGTAGTGGGCGACGATGTTCACCCGTTCGAGAAAGACCGCCTTGATGGCGTCCTGCCACGACCACAGCGACAGTGGGTAATAGCTCAGCGGGCGAAAATCCGCGTTCAGCACGAGCGCCGGGAAACCCGATTGCTTGACATGAGCGTTCAAGGACGACGCTCCACCTCGACTCAATACCGCAATGCGGCGTTGGCCCCCAGTTTATAGGCAGACGTGACAGGATTGTGAAGTCCGCTCCGCCGCTTACGCGCAATCTTGGCCATGGCTCGATTCCCGCCGGATTCGGTCCGGTTTGCACCCGCAAAGCGCGGCGGGCGCGCCGGCTTTGTGCACCAAGGCGCCGCCGTCGAAGGCCACCGCGGGAGACAAAACCCGCGGATCAGCCCGGCGGGACGCCCGGCGGCGACGACGGCTGCGGCAGCAGGTCGTTGCGTACGTAGAGCAATTGCTGCCGTTCCGGGAACAGGTCCGGCAGCGTGGCGACGTGCTGGTAGTCGCGCGCCAGAACCCCCTCCAGCATGGCTGCCGTGACGGGATTGCTAGGTTGCGAGGTCGGCTTGTCGGCCACGAAGATAGCGGCTGGCCGCGTCGCCAGCAGCGTCGCCATGTTGCCGGCCGCGTCCGTCGCCTCCGCTTCGGCGGCGTCGGTGAGGTGGGAGGGGAAAGCATAGCGGCTAGGCAGGCACGAATGGGTCAAGAGATAGACGATGGTCGGCCCGTCGTTGACGTAGATGCAGCCGTGCGACGCATAGGGGCCCGCCGCTTCGACCATCGCCGCGATGCGCTGTTGATCGGCCTGTCTGACGCTGTCCCATGGCAAGCTGACGGTCGAGGCGGCAAACCATCCGACCACCGCCGTCGCCGCCGCCCAACCCTGCTTCGTGCCCAGAAGCGGCGCGCAGACGATCGTCGCCGGGACCAAGAGCGGCAATGCGTAGTGATCGTAGAAATTTCCTACCGCGAAGAAGCCCAACATGGCGAATGCGGTCCAGATCGCGAGGAAGGTTCGCGGTGCCTCATAGGCCTCGCTGCGCGCCAATTTCAGGCCCGACAAGATCGCAAACAGCGCCAAGGGCAGGAGCTTGCGTTCCGTCGGCAACAAATAGATCAGGCTGGAAAAACCGCTCGGTTCGTGCCGCTCGAAGATCGACAGAAAATTGGCCTGCATGAAGTCGCGGCCGTGACCGATCAGCGCATAGAATCCGGCGGCGAGCAGCGTCGGCGCGATCGCGGCCGCCGCCCAAGACGCGCTCCATCGCGCGATCATTGCGACCGGATAGCGTCGCTGCATCAGGAGCGCGATCAGCCACAGACCGAAAGCGACGCCTTCGATCGCCGCGGTGTATTTCACCTGGATGGCAAGCCCCGTCCACAGCATGCCGCGCAAGCCATGACGCCAGACGCCGCCGGGGTCGCGCGCTTCGCCGGCGCGGATCGCCTCCAAGGCGCCGACGGCCATCAGCAAATTGTAAAACACCGGCGCCTGGCCGCCGCCGCCGTTCAGGACCGGCAAATAGAGGAGATAAGCCATCCCCGCGAGCAGCGCTCCGCTCGGATTGGCGAAGCGTTGCGCGATGACGACGATGACGAACGCCGTCGCCGTGGCGAACAGGAGCGCTCCGACCTGATAGGCGACGATGCCGTCGGGGCTGAACGGGCGCAGCGCCGCGTAGATCAAGAACAGCAGGATCGGCTTGCGATCCCAGATATCGACATAGGGCAGCGCGCCGTGCCACATGCGATCGGCCACGAGCAAATAGAACTGCTCGTCCATGTGGATGGCGGGATCGCCGAGGCGGCCTGCGCGCGTCACGAGGGCGACCGCAACGAGCGCAAGAGCGATCAAACCGCTCCGATATGTCGCGCGGTCGATCCTCCATTTCAAGGCTAGGGAAGCGGCCGGCATCATCAACCCTTAGGAATAGCATCATGCTTATTTGCGGCGGGTTAACCGATCGTGATGGGCGGGAATGTCGCGGCGAAACCAGGCGGTCGGTTCGCGCAGCCGAGCAGGGGAGATCGCTGGACCTGCTGCCGCACGCTGTCTACGCTGGTCACCCGATCGGAGCCGGAGATTGCCCTTGCGCTACGACGAAAACCTCACGACCGAACGGCCGACCTTCGTCACCCATCTCGAATGCGCCTATACCGGCGAGCGGCACGACGCCGACCGCATTCACAATCTGTCCCGCGCCGGCAAGCCGTTGTTGGTGCGTTACGATCTCGCCGGCGTGAAACAGGCGCTGAGCAAGGCGGCGCTGGCGAGCCGGCCGCCTGATCTCTGGCGCTACCGCGAATTGCTGCCGGTGCGGCGTCAAGAAGACATCGTCAGTCTCGGCGAGGCGATGACGCCGCTCGTGCCGCTGGGCAAGCTCGCGGCGAAGCTCGGTGGCGGCGAATTGTTGGTGAAGGACGAAGGCCGCTTGCCGACCGGCTCGTTCAAGGCGCGCGGTCTGGTCATGGCGGTGTCGATGGCGAAGGCGCTCGGCATCGCGCACATGGCGATGCCGACCAACGGCAATGCCGGCGCGGCGCTGGCGGCCTATGCCAGCCGTGCCGGCATCAAGAGCACGATCTTCTGTCCAGAGGATACGCCCGAGGTGAATGTCAGCGAGATCGAGCTGCAGGGCGCGACGGTGTACCGGGTCAACGGCCTGATCGACGATTGCGGAAAAATCGTCGGCGAGGGCAAGGCCAAGGTCGGCTGGTTCGATGTCTCGACGCTCAAGGAGCCGTATCGGATCGAAGGCAAGAAAACGATGGGCCTCGAGCTCGCCGAGCAACTCGGCTGGGAGGTGCCCGATGTCATCTTCTATCCGACCGGCGGCGGCACCGGCCTGATCGGGATGTGGAAGGCCTTCGCCGAACTCGAGGCGATCGGCTTCATCGGCGGCAAACGCCCGCGCATGGTGGCGGTGCAGGCGGAGGGTTGCGCGCCGATGGTGCGGGCCTACGAGGCGGGCGTCGAACACGCCGAGCGCTTCGAAAACGCTCAGACCATCGCTTCGGGCATCCGGGTGCCGCAAGCGATCGGCGATTTCCTCATCCTGCGCGCGGTGCGGGAAAGCAAAGGCTTTGCCATCGCCGTTTCCGACGCGGCGATCACGGCGGCGCTCGACGAAGTCGCGCGCGAGGAGGGCTTTTTGATGTGCCCCGAGGGCGCCGCCACCTATGCGGCCTACAAAGCGAGCCTCGCCGACGGCCGCGTGACGCGAAGCGAGCGCGCCGTGCTGTTCAATTGCGCCACCGGACTCAAATATCCGCTACCGCCGATCCGGCGCACGCTCGACCATCACCAGCCGATCGATTTTTCGGCGTTATGACGCGACCGGCAAAGTCGCCCAGTTAAATCAAGTATTTATCGCAGTGGACGATATCGTCAGTGCGGCATAATATATAAAAAATAGCCAAACGGGCGGCTTCGTCGTCCATTCCCGCGCTGAACATCAAAACCGGATGACCGTGGCTGTCACGATGGCTTTTCTGTGCTGAAGCGGCTCCTGACATTCGGCTTGACGCGACGGCCGCTCCTCCTGCTCGGCCTCTTCATCTTCGTCGTCGCCGGACTGTTCGCCTTCTCCCGGCTCAATATCGAAGCCTATCCCAATCCGGCGCCGGTGATCCTCGAAATCACCGCCCAATCGCCCGGCCAATCGGCCGAGGAGATGGAGCGCTATTTCACCATCCCGATCGAGGTCGGACTGGCGGCGACCCCCGGCGTCGACGTCATCCGCTCGACGTCGTTCTACGGCCTGTCCTTCGTGCGCGTCGTCTTCCAATACGGCGTCGACTATTATTTCGCGCTGACGCAGACCGCGATCAATCTGCAGCAGAACGTCAGCCTGCCGAACAACGTCACCCCGCAAATCCAGGGCACCAGCCTGGTCGGCGAAATCTATCGCTATCAGGTGGTCGGACCGCCGCATTTCGGGCTGACCAATCTTCGGACGGTGCAGGATTGGATCCTACAGCGGCGGCTCCTCACCGTGCCCGGCGTCGTGCAGGTCAATACCTGGGGCGGCACCACCAAGGAGTACGACGTCGAAGTCGACCTGCACAAGCTCGACGCTTACAACATCACGCTGCCGCAGGTCATTACCGCGCTCGGCAACGCCAACGTCAATGTCGGCGGCCGCACCATCAATTTCGGCCAGCAATCGGTGAATATCCGCGGCGTCGGACTGATGGATTCCGGCGGCGCCGCCGACCTGACCCAAGGCTACAGGGTCGCGGATATCGAGAACGTGCCGCTGGCGCAGTCGAACGGCGTGCCGATTTTCGTCAAGGACGTCGCCACGGTTTCGGTCGGCAACGTGCCGCGGCTCGGCAAGGCCGGCCGCAATCACGAGGACGACGTGGTCGCCGCGATCGTCATCATGAACCGTACGCTGCATACCAACGACGTGGTGGCGCGGGTTCGGGCGGAGATCAAAAAGATCAACAGCGACGGCAGTCTGCCGCCGGGCGTGAAGCTCGTGCCGTATTACGACCGCACCACGCTGGTCGACGTCACGACCTCGACGGTGCTGCACAATCTGGTCAACGGCTGCCTGCTCATCTTTTTCGTGCAGTGGCTGTTCCTCGGCGACTTGCGTAGCGCCATCATCGTCGGCGTGAACATTCCGTTCGCGCTGTTCTTTTCGATTATCATCCTGGTGCTGCGCAATGAAGACGCCAATCTGTTGTCGGTCGGCGCCATCGATTTCGGCATCATCGTCGATGCCGCGGTCATTCTGGTCGAAAACATCTATCGCAATTTCCAGGCCGCGCCGGCGGCAAGAGACGCGCTGTTGATGCAGCTCGCCGAACAGAAATGGGGCCCGGATCCGACCCGCGCCAGCGATTTCACCGGATTGCCGGGTTGGAACGACCGGCTGCGGATCATTCTGGCGAGCGCGCTGCAAGTCGACCGGGCGGTATTCTTCTCCACCGCCATCATCGTCGCGGCGTTCATTCCGCTGTTCACCATGCAGGGCGTCGAGGGCCAGATTTTCGGCCCGATGGCGCGCACCTACGCCTATGCCTTGATCGGCGCGCTGATCGCGACCTTCACGGTCACGCCGTGCCTTGCCTCGTTCTTGGTAACGGAGCACGTCGCCGAGGTCGAGACGACCGTCGTGCGCTGGCTGCGCGCGGCCTATACGCCGGTGCTGCGTTGGTCGCTCACCAACCGCCGGGTCACGGTCGCGATCGGGCTGGCTTTCCTCGTCGTCACGGGCTTCATCGGCTCGCGGCTCGGCAGCGAATTCCTGCCGACGCTGGAAGAGGGCAATCTGTGGATTCGCGCCTCGATGCCGCCGACCATTTCCTTGGAAGCCGGCGCGCCGACCGTCACCAGGATTCGCGAAATCCTGCTGCGCTACCCCGAAGTCATCACCGTCACGTCGCAACAGGGCCGTCCGGACGACGGCAGCGATGCGGCGGGCTTCTACAACGCCGAGTTCTTCGTGCCATTGAAGCCGTTCGACGAGTGGCCGCCGAACGTCACCAAGGAATCGCTGATCAGCGATTTGCAGGCCGAATTCGCCAAGGAATTCGTCGGTATCGATTTCAACTTCTCGCAATATATCCAGGACAATGTCGAGGAAGGCCTGTCGGGCGTCAAAGGCGCCAATTCGGCCAAGATCATCGGTCCCGATCTTGCCACGCTCGAACAGATCGCGCGGGGGGCGATGCGGGAAATGGCTCAGGTCCAAGGCATCGCCGACCTCGGCGCCTTCTGGGTGCTCGGGCAGCCGAATCTGAACATCAGGGTCGACCGCAAAAAGGCGGCCCGTTACGGATTGAGCGTCGCCGACGTCAACAACGTCATTCAAGCGGCCTTGGGTGGCACCGTGGCGACCAATCTCCTGGAGTCGGATCGTCAATTCGGCGTGGTGGTACGGCTGGCGCCGCAATACCGCAACGACATCGAGGCGGTGCGCGCTCTCAAGGTCGGCGTGCAGACGGCAAACGGCAACGCCTATATCCCGTTGCGCGAGCTGGCCTCGATCACGCTCGATACCGGCGCCTCGTATATTTTCCGCGAGCGCAACGAGCGCTTCGTGCCGATCAAATTCTCGGTGCGCGGCCGCGACCTCGCCGGCGCGGTGGAGGAGGCGCAGCAGCGCATCGCCCAGAACGTCAAGCTGCCGACCGGCTATCGCATCGAATGGTCGGGTGAGTTCGAATGGCTGCAGCAGGCCAAGAAGCGGCTTGCCATCATTCTTCCGATCACATTCGTTTTCATTCTTGTCCTGCTCTACGGCATGTTCAATTCACTGCGCGACAGCGTCATGGCGCTGTTCGGGCTGCCGTTCGCGGTCGGCGGCGGCATACTGGGGCTTTACGTCTCGGGTCTCGATTTCAGCATTTCGGCGGCGATCGGATTCATCTCGCTGTTCGGCGTGTCGGTGATGAGCGGCATCCTGATCATCAACGGCTATTATCGCCACGCCGCGCGCTTCGCCGATCCGGTCGAGGCGATGTTCCATGCCGTCGAGGAACAGATGCGGCCGATCCTGATGATGACGCTGTCGGCTTGCATCGGGCTTTTGCCCGCGGCGATCTCGACCGGCATCGGCAGCCAGGTGCAGCGCCCGCTCGCCACGGTGATCGTCGGCGGCATGCTGATCGGGCCGATCCTGCTGCTTGTCGTCGTGCCGGCGCTGCAGACCTATTGGCTCGGCCGCGGTGCTGCGGTTGAGCCGCCGTCCGGGGCGGCCGAAGAGTCCAGCCGCGCCTGAGCCTGTAAGGTGCGGTCGGCGTAGTTTCCGCCCCCGCCAGCCGGACGACGGCGCCTCCGCAACGCGCGCGGTAACCTTAACGATGTCCTACTGTCCCGCGGCAAAGGCCGGTTTATTGCTTTCCCGCAACGAATAATCAATCGCTTTCGCCTATCAGCTTCAGTCAGAGGTGGCCCAGTTTTTGAACGGGACACGCCAGGCATGCTGCGAAACCTGACGCAAAATATCCGGCGAGAGATTTCCCGCTTCCGCGTCGCGCGGCAGGGCGCGACGGTGGTCGAATTCGCGTTGATCGCGCCGGTGTTCCTCGGATTGCTCATCGCCATATTCGAAACCACGCTTTTTCTGTTCGCGCAGCAAACCTTGCAGTCGGCGGCGGTTGCGGCGGGCCGTCTCATCATGACCGGGCAAGTGCAAAACGGCAACGTGACGCAAACTCAATTTGCCGCCGACGTCTGCCCGATGGTTCAGGCGCTGTTCAAATGCGCCAATCTGATGATCAATGTGCAGAGCTATTCCAACTTCTCCAGCGCCGGCACCGGGGCGCCGACGTTGACCTACAATAGCAACGGCACGGTGAGCAACACCTGGTCTTACAATCCGGGCGCGCCGGGCCAAGTCATGGTGGTGCAACTGATCTATCAGTGGCCGATCGTCGGCGGGCCGTTGGGATTTTCGCTTTCCAACCTCGGCAACGGCACGACGGAAATGATGGGCGTGAGCGCCTTTCGCGTAGAGCCCTATTGATCATGCAGCGCGCGAGGAAAATTTATCGACGCTTTGTCGAGTCGACCCGCGGGGTGGCCGCGGTCGAGTTCGCGGCGATCTTGCCGGTCCTCGTGGCTATTTTTCTAGGCACCTTCGACGGTGGCAGGGCGCTCGCCACCTACATGAAAGTGCGGGCGTCGACTTACGCATTGGCTGCGATCACCAATCAATATTCGACGATCCAATCGGCGGACATGACGTCGATTGTGGGCGCGACCAGTGCGATCATGGCGCCCTATTCAAGTACCCCGATGACGGTGACGATTTCGCAGATATGGGTGGACAGCAACAGCAATGCCACGGTGAATTGGAGTTATTCGCTCAACGGCACGGCACTCACGCAAGGCGCTGCGATTACCATTCCTACGGCGCTCGCCACGGCAAACAGCTTTTTGATCTTCGCTCAAGTGACCTACACCTACACGCCGCTTTTCGGTTATTTCGGCAAGGGCGGAATTTCCCTCTCCGACAGTCTCTATATGGCTCCGCGAATCAGCCAGTGCGTGTTGTACCCGCCGGGCAGCGTCACGTCGTGTCCGACCGGCTCGAGTTCGGGGAGCAGCGGTGGCAGCGGCAGCGGCAGTGGCAGTGGCAGTGGCAGTGGCAGTGGCAGTGGCAGCGGCGGCGGCGGCAGCTGCTGGTTCTTCTGCGGCGGCTGGTGGTGGTAATGGCGCAGGTCCCGAACGAGGCGCTGCGGAGCCGGCGAGGAGTAGTCGACCGGGGGAATAGCTCGCGTTAAGCTGAGCGGCCCCGTCGTCATCGGGCGCGTGCTTGCGCCACGCTATATCCGGCGTCAAGAATTTGAACCGAGGTGCTGCCCGATGTGGCACGACGCGACGAGCTTCGCCGCGCGGGACACCGCGCTCGTCGCCCGCTGGATGACAGAAAAATCTATTGGGAGAGGTGCGCCGTGCTCACGGCCTGCTCGAACATCGCAATCAGTGCGTTGTTGATGTCCTGGGGCGTGTCCGCGGTGTAATAGAAATTGGGCGAAGCGCAAGTCTTCAAGGCAGCCGGAATATTCGGAATGTTGTTGTTGGCATAAATATCTTCGCTGGAAGCGAACGTGGTCGCATTCTGAATCGTCTCATAGGGAATGTAGAGAACGGCGATGGTTATGCCGCGGTTCTTCATCTTGGTGCAATAGTCGGTCGAGGTCACGCTGTTCGGCGGTATGACCGTCGCCGAATTCTGATAGGGAACCGCCGACGTGGGCGACCAATTCTGCGACGACCAGCCTCCGTTCCATTGCGTTTGGTAGTCCTGCGAGCCGTCGGTGACGATAAATACGTAGGGCAGCGGACTGGACGAGCTGCGTCCCGTTCCGACGGACGAGATCAGGCTGTTCATGCTGTTGAAGGCGTTCTCGAAATGCGTGCCGCCGGATCCCAAGCTCGAATTGGCTCCGGTATCCAAAAGGCTCGCGAGATTCGCAGCCGCGGTGGCGATCGAGCCGGTCAGGTTCGTTGTCATCGCGGAGTAGGTGTAGAGATTCTGGATGAACGGATAGAGCCCGACCTGAAACTGATTTGTGATCAGCTCGCTGCTCGAGGCGTAGGACAGCAATTGACTCACCGCATAACCGACGGCGTCGGCGCGCAATTGGATGCAAGACGAGGTTCCCGCGGTGGCGCAGGAACTGACTTCCGAATTGCTCCAATTGATACTGCTGGGAGTGATGTTGGAGCAATTCGTCGTCGAGGTGCATGTCGCCGGCGTCGTCCCCAGGCGCGAGATGTTAAACCCCTGGCAATACCCGCCCGGGCTCGGATTGTACGTGCTGGTATATTTGGAAGGCGGCACGTTCGCCTCCTGCCCCGACTGCGCGCAGGCGCCTTGCGCCGTAAAATGACAGGCAAAGGTACAGCCACTGGGATACTGCGAATAGTTGTCGGGGTTGACGGCCTGGAGCCGCGACTGCTCGGCGATTGTCGACGGAAAGCTCATCGAGCCGGACACGTCGAGCATCATATAAAAACTGATATAGCTGGGAAACGAATAGCTCGCCGTCGACGAGCCGCTGACCGTGACATTCTTGTAGCCGAGCACCCCCATGAAATAGGTGGGTACCTGTGCCGTGAAGGAAACGGCCGCGGTCATCGTCGAGTTGGTGAGCGTGACAGTCGCGGTCGGCGTGAGATTCGTATAGCCGACGTTCTGCGGTGAGGCGGCCAAATTCGCATTGAAAAAATTGGTTGCGAAAGTCGATCCGCCTGAAACGGTGCCATTGCTCGTCATGGCTTGGGCGGTCGCCAGGACGCTGGAATTGATCGAGACGGCGGCGAGGCTCGCGGCATCGGCGGCTGCCTGCAGCTTGGTCTTGATCATGCTGGCCGTCGTGAAATCGATGACGCAACCGACGGCGGCGATCATCGGCAGCATGGAGAGCGCGGTGATGACCGCGACATTCGCCCGCCTGTCGGTCCGGAATTTTGCAACGAGCGCCGAGACCCGCGCCAAATGAGCGCTGCCGGCCAGCTTTGTTAGAACCGCCTTCACCATCGCGCACCTTTTCCGTCAGGTCGCTCTTAGGCTCAATTTGCTAGGAAATCGTTACTGAATACAAAGGCTTGCGGTTAAGGCCAAAAGTGCGGAGGGCCTATTACGGTGCGGTCCGAAAGCGCCGCGCCAGAAATTCGCCGCCGTGGCGCAGACCCTCGGCGTCGATGCCGTGGCCGATGCCGGCGGACAAGTGCCACTCGGCCGAAACGCCGACCGCGGCGAGGTCCTGCGTCGCCTGGAACAGCGCCTGCGGCGGAATGAGATCGTCGCGGTCGCCGTGCACCAAGAGCACCGGCGGGCGCGATGTGATCTCGCGGGCAAAGGCGTCCGGATCGAGGTCCGGCGGCACCACCAGAAGCCCGGAATAACCGACGATCGCAGCCGGCGGCACGGCGCGTCGCAAGCCGACATGCAGCGCCATCATGGTGCCTTGGCTGAAGCCGACCAGCGCGAGCGCCGACGGCGGCAGTTTGTGGCGGCTGAGCTCGGCGTCGAGAAAGCGCCCGAGCATCGGGGCTGCTTTGTTGACGCCGACCCAGCGTTCGTTCGGATCGCGGAAGGTCAGCGCGAACCATTGCCGGCCGACCGGCGCCTGGCCGCACGGCTCGGGCGCATGCGGCGAAGCGAAGGCCGCTTGCGGCAGATATTGCTGCCAGGCGCGGCCGATATCGATCAGGTCGTTGCCGTCGGCGCCGTAGCCGTGCAGGAACACCACGAGCTGTTGCGCGGGACCGGAGCGCGGCGCAAGCCTTGGTCCATCAAGATTCGGTCCATCGAGTTCAGCGGCCATTTGCACTCCTTGTTTTCGGCAGACTCTTTTTCGGCGCCGCCCTCCCTGTCCTGGCCCTGCTTGCTCGGGAGGGTGGGGTGGGGGCCGGTGCGCCGTCGCGACCTTTGACGGAGCGATAATAGGTCCACAAGACACGCGCCGCCACGGCGCGCAATGGCCGCCACTGTTCGGCGAGGTGCGCCATTTCCTTCGCGGTCGGGCGCGCACGCAAGGCAAAGGCGAGCCGCGCCGCTTCCTGGAGCGCCAGGTCGCCGGCCGGCCAGGCGTCGGCATGGCCGAGACAGGCCAACAGATAAATATCGGCGGTCCAAGGCCCGATGCCGTGCACCGCCGTCAGCGCGGCATGCGCCTCCTCGGCGGCGAGGCTCGACAGCGACGCGAGCGCGAGCTTGCCGGTCGCCACGGCGCGGGCGATTTCCTTCAGAGCCCTGATTTTCGGCGCCGAGAGACCGAGCCGCGCCAGCCGCTCGGCGCGCGCCCGGATGATGGCGGTGGGCTCGAACGGATCGAAAGCCGCGGCAAGCCGGCCCCAGATCGCGCCGGCGCTGGCGGTCGAAAGCTGCTGCGACACCACCGTCGCGGCGAGCCCGGCGAAGCCGTCCGGACGTCGCCGCAGCGGCGGTCGCCCCGCCTCAGCCAAAAGTGCGGCAAAGCGCGGATCGGCCCGGGTGAGCGCCGCGAGCGCTGCGTCGAGATCGGTGTCGCTACGGATATGCGTCAGCATGCTAAGCTTGCCCGGTCAGTTAGGCGCGCCAGTGTTGAGAAGCGTATCGCCGATGTACAGCCGCATTCTGCGTTTCGCACCGAGTCCGAACGGCTATCTGCATCTGGGTCATGCCTATTCCGCATTGCTGAATGACGACATGGCGCGGAACTTAAGCGGCCGGCTGCTGTTGCGCATCGAGGATATCGATATCGCGCGTTGCCGGCCCGAGTTCGAGGCGGCGATCTACGAGGACCTGCACTGGCTCGGTATCGCCTGGCAGCAGCCGGTGCGACGGCAGAGCGAGCATTTCGCCGATTATGCTGCGGCGATCGCGCAGCTCGAAGCGCAGGGCCTCTTGTATCCGAGCTTCGAGAGCCGCAGCGAACTGAACGCGCTGGTCGCCGAACTCGACCGGCAAGGCGGCTGGCCGCGCGATCCGGACGGCGTGCCGATCTATCCGGGCCGCGCCCGCAAGCTCTCCGCTGGCGAGTGCGAACGCCGTCGCGCCGCCGGCGAACCCTACGCATTACGGCTCGCCATGGATAAGGCGGTGGCCCGAGCCGGCGTGCTCATTTGGACCGAGACCGGCGCCGGCCCGCACGGCCAGACCGGTCGCATCACCGCTGCGCCGCAGATGTGGGGCGATGTCGTGCTGGCGCGCAAGGAATTACCCACCAGCTATCACCTCTCCGCCGTCCTCGACGACGCCTTGCAGGGCGTGACCGATGTCGTGCGGGGCCAGGATTTGTTCTGGTCGACCAGCATTCATCGGTTGCTGCAGGCGCTGCTCGGCCTGCCGGAGCCCGCTTACCATCATCACAAGCTCATCCTCGACGCCGACGGCCGCAAATTGTCGAAATCGACCGCGGCAACCGGGTTGCGCGAATTGCGCACCGGCGGCGCCACCGCGCGCGATATCCGGCGCCTGGTCGGGCTCGGACGCTGAGCCTTGATCCGGAAAACTGCCTACAGCATGTCCCGCAAAAAGCCCGCCCTCGGACTTGATCCGAGGGTGGAGGCCGGTTTTGCGAAAAGAATATGCTAAGACAAACAGCTAGAGCAGGATGACGATCCGAAGAAATCGTCATCCTGCTCTAGTTGCCTTCGGAAAATGGTCATTTCCAGCCGAAAATTCCGTGTTGAAGACCGCTCCGAGGCTTGTTTTGTTCGAGCCGCCGGCGTGCCATGGTGCGGGCGGCGCCGGGGGCTGCCATGGTACGGTTGAGGAACAAACAAAAGGCGAAGCCAAAGCCCGGCGCAAAGCCGGCGCGACGGCGCACGCCACAGCGGCGCAAAGCGGCGGCCGGCGGTAAAGTAGCGCGCGGCAACGAAGCAGCTCTGGCCGCCTTCGCCCATGACATCCGCACCGCGCTCACCGGCATCCTCGCGCTCGGCGAATTGTTGGCGAGTTCCAATATCGGCGAACGCGAACGGCGCTGGGCAACAGGCGTCAAGACCAGCGCAGAGCATCTGGCTGCCCTCACGACGCTGGTGATCGACGCCGCCAAGGCCGATGCCGGCGCGCTCAGCTTGCAACAGGAGGCGTTTCGGCCACGACGCCTCGTCGAGGCTTTGGCAGACACGCTGGCGGCGCGGGCGGCGACCAAAGGCCTGCGCACGGAAACGGCGGTCGCGGCCGAACTGCCCGAAATGCTGGTCGGCGATCCGGTCCGCTTGCGTGCCGCGCTGGAAAATCTCATCGACAATGCCGTGAAGTTCACCGCGCAGGGCGAGGTTCGCCTGGAAGCGCGCGCCAAGCGGGCGGTGCGCGGTCAGGTGAGAATGGAAGTCGTCGTCACCGACAGCGGCATCGGGCTGAAGCGCTCGGAAATCGCGCGGCTGTTCCGCCCGTTCGCGCAGGCCAATGCGGAGATCGCGCGCCGCTACGGCGGCGCAGGCCTCGGGCTTGCCGTGGTCAAGGTTTTGGCCAAGCGCATGGGCGGCGACCTCACCGTCACCAGCACGCCGGGCCGCGGCTCGAGTTTTCGTTTCAGCGCCGTGCTGCCGATCGCCGGCGCCGATCGCTCGGAGAGCGAACGCTCTCGCGAGAGCGCGGCGGCCGCGCATCCGCTCAAGATCCTCTGCGTGGAAGACAATCCCTACGGCTGCGTCATCCTCAACACCATTCTCGCCGAACTCGGCCATCGCGCCGACTTCGTCGGTTCCGGCGAGGAAGCCGTGGCTGCCGTGGCGCGCGGTTACGACGCCGTGCTCATGGATATCACGCTCCCGGGGATCGACGGCCTCGACGCGACGCGGCGCATCCGCGCGCTTGGCGGCGTCACCGGCGCGACGCCGATCATCGGCATCACCGGCCGCACCGGGGTGGACGACGAGGAAAACGCGCGCGCGGCGGGCATGAACTTTTATCTGCGCAAGCCGGTGAGCCCGTCGACGCTGAGCGAGGCGATCGCGGCGCTGGTGGCGGTTCCGTCGAAAGCGCCTTGACCGAGCCATAGGCGAAAGTTTGATACGCGCGACGAACCGGCACCCCGCGGTTTTTCATTCGGCAATCACGGTGAACCATCCGTCAACTTGCAATGGCCTGAATTAATGCGGCAATCGTAATCGTCGCGAAATTGGAGAAGGTGTCGGATACCGCGTAAGGCAAGATGATCTGGTCGCCGTGACGCATCGCGCCGCAGGTATAGACAACGTTGGGCACGTAACCTTCGCGCTCGGTGGGCTCGGGACGGACAAGCGGCTCGCGCGTGCGCGCGAGAACCTTCGACGGGTCCTTCTTGTCCAAGAGGACCGCCCCGATCGAATATTTCCTGACCGGACCAACGCCGTGTGTCAGCAGCAACCAGCAGTCGTCCAGCTCGACGGGTGAGCCGCAATTGCCGATCTGAACGAACTCCCAAGGGTACTCGGGGTGAAGGATGGAATGACCACCGTCCCACGTGTAAAGGTCGTCGGAATAGATCAAATAGAGGTTCTCGTTGTCCTGCCGGCCGATCATGGCATAGCGGCCGTCGATTTTCCGCGGAAACAGCGCCATGCCCTTGTTGCGCGTCGCCGATCCGCCGAGTGGAGTCATTCGGAACGATCGAAAATCCGTCGTTTCCAGGAGCTCGGAGCGGATCGACCTGCCGCTATAGGCTGTGTAGGTCGCGTAGTAGGTTCTTCGTCCATCGTCATCGAATTCGACGAACCGGGCATCCTCGATGCCGTTAGACTGAGCGTCGGTGATCGGAAAGATGACGCGCTCGCTGAGCTCTTCGTCATCGCCGAACGTCACTTCAACGGCATCGCTGTTCGGCGGAAACGGGTAGCTGTGGACCTTTGGGATCGCTGCGAGACGCGCGGGCGGATCGACGCCGACGCTGCCGTCGGCGGCTATGGTGCCGGACCGGAACGTCAGCGATGAAATATGACCCTCGCCGACGGCGCGCAAACTCAAGATGAAGCGACAGCCGTTTTGCGGCGCGCCGGTCTGATCGGGGTGCCGGACGATGCTCGGGTTGAACAAGGCGGACGCCTCGAATGAATATTCGTTGAGAAAATATGCGCCGATCAGGCGGCGTTGCGTCTTATTCAATTCGGCATGCGGTTCTAGCGCGTTTTCCATATCCGCGGCGCGCGTTTCGAAAATATCGATCAGATTTCTGTGACGGCCTTCGAAATTGTCGAGCACGTCGCTCAATTGCTGTGCGGCGGTCTCGGCATCGAGCCGAAGTACCCTGCGGACGATATGATTGGCCCGAATCTTATCGGTGGGGTTGAGGTCTCGCGGTTCCGTTGCCGGTTTGAAGGGTCTGACGACTACCCGTGCCGGATCCGGGCGCAGATATAAGCTCTGGCGATTCAAGAATCGGGATTGGGACAATGAGGCTTCCTGGGGTTATTCGAGGTGAGATCGTGCGATTTACGCCACCGGCTACGAACTTGGATACAGGTCTCGTTCGCTCCACCGCAGTCATACGCTTGAGTTGGCGAATCTCCACAAGACTCAGAAGATACGATAGCACTGATTCCGCACCCTTGTTCTCGTTGGCTCGATCCGGATGAAGTCCGTCCAGGCAGCTGCCGGTTTCCGGGTCGGTTAGTGCCGTCTGCAGGTCGTTTTCGCCGCGAAACCATTCGAATGCACGGAACGCCGCTCTCGGCCACTCCGCGCCGTCATCTGCCCGCATGGCGGCAAGGCAGGCGGAAATGGTCGCTGACGCCTCGACGGGCTGCTGATCGAACGCTTCCGGCTTCTGGCGGAGCCTGCCGAAACTCTTGGTTCCAACCGGTCTAAAGAATCCCGATGATGTGGTTTGGCGCGAGTTGAGCCAACGGAGCGAGCGGAGGCCGACCTCGATGTAATGTGAGGCGTGGGTCGTCAGTCCGGTTTGGATCAGCGCCTGGGGAAGCCGCGCATTGTCGTACGCGAGCAGGTCTTCAAACCAGACCCAGTCAATGGTCGCCGTTGTCGAAAACAGCGACATCAAGCGGTCGGCCAACAACCTACGGAGACGATTGGCAAGCACGTCGCCGGCCACCTGCGTGCAATAGGCGTCCAACCCCAGCAGCGAAAATGCCCAGGCCCGTGGCGAGGAGAATTCTTCGACGACGGGCAGCGCGGTCTTGAACAGCGCCCCGGCCCATCTGCGGCGAGATGGATCGATGTCCTTCCCGGCGCATTCGCCCAATGCCCAAAGCGTCCTGCCGTGACTGTCTTCAGAGCCCTGTTCTTCCAGCCATCGGCGGTCGTAGCTCATGAAGTTACGAAACCGACGGGTGTCTGGATTCCAAGCATGCTGGATGAATGCCGCAAAGCGTGCCGTGATCGAGTTGGATAATTGCACTTCGCCGAAGTTCGTAAGCAGGCTCGAGAACAGTAGCGCGCGAGCGTTATCGTCGGCACAATAGCCATGAGAGCGATCTGGTACCGAGTGAACGGCGTGTTGGAGCATGCCTGTGCTATCGCAGAGCGAAAGAAAATGCCCGATCCGAATCTGCGGTATGACTTGCCTGTTTGCTCTGGAGACGATCGCATCAATGGCGGGCGATAGTCCAGGCTGGACACTCTCGCTCGCAGTCTCGAAGACGCCAAGATAGCGCTTGGCGGTCTGCGCCCAAGTCATCGATCGGCTTGCCGCGTAGGCGCGTTTGCGCATGGAATGCCGGCGGTCGTCGTTCGTCAGCAAACCGGCGATCTCGGCGCTCAAAGCTTTGGCGTCGCCAAAAGGAACCAGAATGCCGAGCCCGTCGCTCAGCAGCTCCTTGGCGTGCCAGTAGGGTGTCGAGACGACCGCCTTGCCCAATCCGAAACTGTAAGCCAGCGTGCCCGATGTCATCTGGGCTTCATTAAGATACGGAGTGGTATAGACGTCGCACATTGAAATGAAGTCAAGCAGCGTGGCCTGATCGACGAATTGGTTGAAAAAGACGACATGGTTTTCGATGCCGAGTTCCCGGACGCGCGCCGTCAAACCGTCGCGATAGGTCTCGCCCTGTTGCCGCACGAGGTTCGGATGAGTAGCGCCAAGAATGACATAGACCGCGCTGGGGCAGGATTTGACGATTTCCGGCATGGCATCGAGCATGGTCTCGATGCCCTTGTTCGGCGACAGGAGGCCGAAGGTCAGGATGATCATCTTGCCGGTGAAGTCGAGTTTTGCCTTGGCGTGATGCGTTTCGAGGAACGGGAAGTCCGGTATTCCGTGCGGTATGATTTCAATCTTGCGAGGCGGCAGGTCATGCACTGAACGGAGAAGTTCGTGGCCTTTTTCCGACATCACGACCGTCTTTGCCGAAATATCCATAATCCGACGAATCACGTCGTGTTGGATGGCGGTCGGTTTGGCGAGCACCGTGTGCAGTGTCGTGACCACCGGCATTTTGAGGCGCGACAGGAGTTCGATGATGTTGCCACCGGCCGAACCGCCGAAAATTCCGTATTCGTGTTGCAGAGAGACAACGTCAAATTCGGCGCCGTTCAGGAACTCCGCCGCCTTGACATAATCGCCGATCTTCTCGTCGTGAACCTCGAGGCGCACAGCCGGCGGATAGTCGTAGCCGCGGCCTGCATCGGTCATGGCGACGACACAGGTCTCGAGATCCGGCCTGGCTGTCGAAACCGCTCGGTGGAGATCATGAGTAAATGTGGCGATTCCGCATCGGCGCGGAAGATAATTGCCGATGAATGCCGCGCGCTTAAGGAGTTTCATTTAATCGTTTCCAGGCGGCCAGTCTTTGGGGCAGCCCTTGTTTGAGTGAAAGAAGTCGGCATCTGCGTCTCTTTTGGCCGTGTGACGTCGATGAAACCCGGCTGTGCGAGACGTTGCAGCAGGTTCGCAACCGGCCCGCCGCCCGTGTAGGCTACGACGCCGATCATGCCGCCGGCGCCGGCCTGAATCTCGACTCGGTCCGATTGCGCGAACAGGGCCTCGCCGGTGCCAACCTCGAACGATCCGGCGATCGCGCTGCCGCCGAGAACCAGAAGCCAGGTTTCTCGTTCCGCCTCCAGATACCAGGAGGACGCCGGAGGAAGACTGATCCGTTCGAATACGAAGTGCGGGCTGGAAACGAGAAGTGTCCGTTCGTCGGTAAGCTGTTTCGGCCGCACCTGAAAATCAGCCGGCCCGGCGTCTGCCACCGCGATGGCGTTCTCGATGTGAAGTTCACGCTGTCGGCCCGGATCGAACAGCCGAAATGTCATGTCGTTTCGCTGTTGAAGTTCGGCAATGACGAGCCCGGCGCCGATCGCGTGGATCGTCCCAGCGGGCACGAAAATGACGTCGTTTGCCGATACTGCGTGCCACACGATCAGATCGGAGATCGAGCCGTCGTCGATGGCCGCCCGCAATTGCCGCGGCGTCAGACGTCGACGCAGGCCAAGGGCAACCTTGGCGTCAGGAGCGGCACTTAAGACGTACCAGGCTTCGGTTTTGCCGTTCGGCAGGCCCATCGAATGCGCGAACGTATCGTCCGGGTGAACCTGGATGGAAAGTGGCTGGCTCGTAAACAGCAGCTTGAGTAAGAGCGAAGGATCCGCGTCCCCGCTGTCGGGTCGCTCGTACCAGATTTCACCGATCGCAATGCCATCATGGCGTTCGGTACTCCAGGGATGCAAATCATCGACGCCCCACGGCTTAGGTAAGGCACGCACGCACGCATGTTCAATCGCCATAACCTTGCCTGGTGTTCGACTGTGACAGCGCATTTCGATCGCTCCGCTGCGTCGAAATCTCTGAATCACCAGCGCCGGCTGCGTAAGTGTATTCCCTGGAAAACAGGCGTTGGGTTAGCAAACGCGAGAAGAGTCGAAGACTGTAGAAATAGGCGGATTAATCGACAGTAAAAGCTATTATTATATGTCGATGTAGAGTGACGATTTCAAGCTCGGGCTCGCTGGCGGCGGGTCACAACTTCTTTCGCGTCGCGTTTATTGCAGTCAAAACTAAAACCTGAGGCATTCGTCGCTATTACGCTTATGGTTGGGCGACCCATTTCGTGGAAAAATACAAACCGCTTGTAGGAAAGCTACCTACAAAGCTCGGACCTTCCAAATCCTCCCCATATTCGCAGTTCGGGTATCGTCGTCAGGCGCAGCATTTTTCGAAATTGAGCAGCGCTCCGCACGGATACCATCCGCAGCCCTGGCCACGGAATGGTTCAGCGATGCGCGTACGGTTCAGCGATAGGTATAATGACGGTGGCCGTAGCTGTCGTAATAGACGTGCCGGCGGTGCAGACCCATCCCGTCGGCAATGTTCGGGCCTGCGGTGTACCCGATGACGCCGCCGACGACCGCGCCAACCGGTCCGCCAACGAGCAGTCCAGAAGCGGCTCCCATCGCGGCGTCGGCAGGCCGGTCCTGGGCCAAGGCCGCCATCGGCGCGAGCGCGATGACGGCGGCAGTGAAGGCGAAGAGAGCTTTCATGGACGTTGTCCTTTTGCCGGGAGCCGTCATCGCATCCGAACTCAGCGCGCGATCGGAAGACTGCGGCGCCTCGATCGCGTGGTCAGGGCACGTAATCGTTCTAAACGCAATTGTTCTAGATGTGAGAGCGAGTGAGCATGACAATGGCGAGGACAATTACGGCCTCAGTAACGTATAACCACAACGCGCGTTGGACGAAGTTGGAAATAACATCTGTTTTCGTCATGGCGCGATCTCATTGAAGTTTGTTGTCGTTTCAAATTATCCTTAAATATGTGATTGAATACTGGATATTTCAAGAGGCAAGCGCGGAAAATCCAAGTCTACAAAATAAAACGACAAGACGGCGCGGTCTGACGTCAGATCCGCCCAAGCAGCATGAGGACGACAACGATGATCAAGATCGTGCCGATGATACCGACACCCCCATGTCCATAGCCGTAACCGTAGCCGCCGAAGCGGCCGCTGAAGCCGCCGAACAAGAAAATGACCAGCAGGATAACGAGAATAAGTCCTATCGACATGATCTTATCTCCCATTGCATTTGCAGCGCGCAGCGCCGCGGCTGTCACGCCGTGTGGACGATCGATACGATCATGCCCGGCGATCGGTTGGTTATCTCGACGCGGGCTTTGAGCTGATGCGCGAGCGATTCGACGATGGCGGTCCCCAAGCCGGAGGGCCCGCGTCGGCCACCGTCCAGCGGCAAGCCGATACCGCTGTCGGATACCGATAGTCGCCAATTGGCTTGGTCGACATCGTATCTGACCAAGATTTCGCCCTCCCGGCCGCTTGGGAATCCGTGCTTGAGCGCATTGATCACGAGTTCCGTCGTAATCAGTCCGATATTCACCGCTTCGCCGGATACCGCCGTTCCCGGGTCGGCCTCTACCCGCAGAGAGATCGGCCGGTTGTCGCCGATCATGGAGGCCGCCATGGTGTCGCAGAGCCTGGACAGATAAGGGCCGAGCTCGATCTCCTCGCCATGGCCAGAGGCTTGCAGTTGCTGCTGGACGGTCGCCACCGACATGACTCGTTGATGAGCGTTCCGCAGATGCAGCCGCGTCTCCTCCGACGGCGCTGCCTGCGCCTTGAGGAAAAGGATGCTGGCGATGATCTGCAGGCTGTTCGCAACCCGATGCTGCATCTCCTGCAATAGCGTCTCCTTCTGTTGCAGGAGATCCGCCATCACCCGTTCGGCGGCGCGCCGGTCGGTGACGTCTTCGATCGCCACGAGGATGAGCCTGTGAGCATTTCTTTGATTGAACACCTCACGTGCGTTCAAGAGCATGGTCCGTCGTCCGATAACGGGAAAATTCCGCTCGACTTCGTAGTCCTCCATTACGGCGTGCCGTGACCCGACCTCCCCCAGCAGGAGCCGAAGCTCGGGAATATCCCACTGCTCATCGCCCAGCCCATAAACCGGACGGCCGCAGACGTCCTGACGGTTCATCCGAAACGTCCGATAGAAAGCGCGGTTTGCGGTGACGACACGCAGGTTCTGATCGAGGACCAAGAGAGGATCGCGTATCGTATCCACGATAGCCTCGGCGAGCGCGCTCGCGGTATCGAGGTCTATGATCGGCGGACTGGCGGGCGACGCCAAGGCGCCCGCCGGTGGGGCGCTGTCGCCATAGCTTGACGGTTCCATGCCTACCTTCCAGAAGCCGGTCTCTAGGAAGCTCCCCATAAATCGGTCCTGCGCAACCGTCGGCCCGCAACGTTTTCCCCCGGACTCTCCGGGTCTCTCGCTGGGAAGCAGAACGGACAAACCTCTTGCGCCATTAACGCTACGCCCCGACGTTGGTGCGGACTGAGCAAAATTGCTCACTTCGAGAGGCTCGTGAATTATTGCGCGATAAGCGCGTAAGCACCCGATCCAAGTCTCGATTTGCAATCTCAGCCTTGATCGACACACCCGCTTGACCCGCCCAATCCAGTGACGCGTGGTTCAAACGCGCGCGAACGTGTCCGCACCGCCGGCAACCATCGTGGCAACGCGGCGTTGATGTTGTCCTTACAACACATTTTTGTTGGAGTCATACGAGGAGGCTCACGTGCTTCATAAAACGCTCGTCGCTTGCGCTTTCGCCGCCGCGCTCGGTCTCGGTTCCCTGCCAACGAATGCCTTAGCGGCTCCCCGTGGTCATGGCGGCGGCGGACACGCGATGGCTGGCCACGCCCGCGACGGTCATGTTGCCCGATACGGAGGCGGTCATATTGCCCGATACGGGGGTGGCTAGGGCGGTGGACCGATCTACGACAGCTGCGCCGGCTACGGTTTTGGCTATGGCCCGGGCTATGGCTACGGCGGATGCCCTGGTTATGGTGACGCTCCCCTGGTTGGTGCTGTGATCAACGGCGTCTTGGGTGGTTATGGTCGCTACTGAAAGCGACCCGCATAGTTGAGCCACGGCGGCCGCCTTCCTGATAGGGGGCGCAACCGCCCGCCTGCCACCGCCCATGGCGCCTATCATTCCGAGGGTGACGACCCGTTAGAAATCCTCGGAGTCTGCCGCGCCAAGGGCATGGTCCGTTCGCGGTTGATCGGACCTTTTGGCCGCTCGATCTCACCCTTACTCACCGGCTTTCGCTTCGGAGTCGTGGAACCCGGACCGAAATTGTTCGCGTTGTCGAGTTCGAGCAACTCAGCGAGCCGCTGGCGTGCACGATTGACGCGACTCTTTATCGTCCCCACCGCCGTCTCGCAGATCGCGGCCGCGTCCTGATAGGAAAAGCGCGACGCGCCGACGAGAAGCAGGGCTTCACGCTGTTCGAGCGGCAACTTTGCGAGCGCCTTGAAGAGCTCCTTGAATTCGATGCGGCCGTCCTGCTCGGGGGCCGATTTCAGGCTGCCGCTGTAGCCGCCGTCCGCGTCTTCGACTTCGCGGCGTCGTTTGCGGAATTCCGACCGAAAAAGGTTGTGGAGGATCGTGAAGAGCCAAGCCGACATGTTCGTTCCCGGTTGGAACGACTGAATGTTGGCTATGGCGCGCAGAAGCGTCCCCTGCACGAGGTCATCCGCACGATCGCGCTTGCCGCTAAGCGACATCGCGAATGCTCGCAGACTCGGAACGGCAGCGAGCATGACGTCCCGCACCGAGGGCTCGAGAACCTTCCGCTCAAGTCGTTGTCGATCCACATCGCTTTTTTCCGGATGATCGCGGTCGCATTCGTGTGCGCGTATTTCGTCCATCTCCTGGGTTGGCGTCGCCGTCGCTATGCGCATCGGCCCTCTCGGCAAAATAGCGTCCGAGGCTCAGCGTGAATAACTTGGTCGGCCAAACGATGCTGCAAAGACACGAAGTTGTCTCCCGGTCGGAGAAATCAACGCTTATTATGACGTATAGGAACGATCGCCGAATGGCGTCTGTATAAAATTGCTCAGCGGCAGGCCTTCGTCAGGTGTCCGGCCGGATGAGTAGGCTCGAGAAGCGCGGCTTAAACGGGATAAATATTCAAGCCTTGATTTCCGGCTGGTCGTGCAGCACAAGATTCAACAATGAACTGTGGACTTCGATGCCGCCGCCGACGCCGCCATTATAGGCAATGAGGCCGAGCTTCCTGAATTTGTTCATGAAGAAACTCACCCGCGACCGCGTCGTTCCGATCATCTCCGCAAGGGTTTCCTGGCTGATCTTGGCGATAATCGGCTCCGGTCGGCTTTCCTTGCCGAAATTCGCCAACAGCAGCAGCATTCTGGCCAGGCGTTTCTCGCTCGAATTGAACAGTTGATCGACGAGGTCCGCTTCGACACGGATGGTCCGATCCACAAGGTGGGCAATGAACATCTCGGCGAATGCCGGTTGCTCATGGAGTGCTTTGACAATGGTCGTTTTTTCTAATCGCGCGATGACGGCGTCGGTCAGGACTGTGACTGTCGCAATACGCTGCGCCTGGCCGGCGAGACACCCCTCGCCGAAGAACGCGTCCGCTCCTAGAATTGCGATCACCGCTTCCTTGCCTTGCTCGGAAACGACGGTGAGCTTTGCCTTGCCTTTCTGGATGTAGAACACCGCATCGGCAACGTCGCCTTGTGAAAAGACGACTTGGCCCTTGTGGTACTTGACGATGCTCTGGCCGTCTCCGACACGAGCGAGAAACGATTTCGTGTCGAATGAGGACTGGCGTTTCTTCGCCATGACGGGGCCTTTCCGACGAAACCGCACCACATTGTAATTCCTCTTATCTGGGAGGTCGAGGGCTAATGTTTGCGCTGAACCTTGTTCGTTAGAGGATTGCTCATCAAATAGACGCTCCATTCATCCGGGTCGTTGCCGGCATCCAGGTCGATTTCCCCGTCGCTAATTGCTTGGTCGCGAGACTGCTCCCATTCGGCATGTTGTGCCGCCGTCGCCTCTCGGGCCTCGATGACCGATTTTCCGTCCCATAGCGGTTTTCCGTCCGTGCCGACGAGCACTTTCAGGTCGGATCGCATGCTGCCGTCATCGTCGTCGATGATCGCGCGTGCTTGATCCTGATCCTCGGCACGAAATGCCATCATTGCCTTTCCGCCGATACTGGCGACGTAGGTTTTCATACCAAGCTCCGTTGCGGTCTGGTTTTTGCGGATGCGGCCGAAGGCGGCTGATCCGATATCCGGCGTGTCGGATCAAAGCCGACCCATGATAACGAGGACGACGAGGATGATCAGGATGATGCCGATGACCCCGATGCCGCCGTGACCGTAGCCGTATCCATAGCCGCCGAAGCGACCACTGAAACCACCGAGCAGGAAAATGATGAGGACGATGACAAGGATGAGTCCCAGCGACATGATTGTTTCTCCTTTGAGGCGGACATCAGATCAATGCTCGCCGCTGCGGCGTCCGGGAATAGCCCGCGCCGCGAAGCCGCGCGAAGTCGGCATTGGCGGCATTGGCGGCATTGGCGGCCTTGGCGATCCCTTTTCCCATCGCGGCTCCGATTTGTGACGAATTAGGCGAACAGCACCGTAAATCGCGCGCCTTGATTCCCATCGCTCCGACCGATCCGCAATTCGCCGCCGATCCGGCCGACAAGAGACCGAATGATGCTCATTCCCAGCCCTTTGCCGGCGGCCGGATCAAACCCTTCAGGCAAAGCCGGGCCGTCGTTGGCGACCGAGAGCGCGTGGCCCTTTGCCGGATCTGCCTCCAAGCTGACCGTGATTCGGCCTTTGCCGTATTTGGCCGCGTTGGTGATAAGCTCGTTGGCGATGAAGCCGAGCGGGATGGCGGTAACGGCCGGCCCGTTGATTTCAATCCCCTCGACGACGATGTCGCGCACCGGGCGCTCCTCCGAGGACAGGATCAGAGCGAAATCGCGACAAATATCCTCGAGGTATTGCTTGAGGGCGAAGGTTCGTACGCCGTCAAATGAGTGGAGACGCCGGTGGATGCGCCCAATCGTGGCAATCCGATCGGACGCGGCGGCCAATTGCGAAGCAACCTCGGCATTCGTCGACGTGCGGCTTTGCAGCGAAAGCAGGCTGACGATCATTTGCAAGTCGTTCAACAGCCTGTGGTCGGATTCCTTGGTCAAAAGCTCCTGTTGTTGAATCAACTCGTTCTTTTGACGAAGCAGGGCATCTTCTCGGGCGAGAGCCGCTCGTAGTGCGCTTTCGGTGCGCCTATGTCGCATCAGTTCCCGTTCGTAGCTCGCGGCCGTCCGGCCCTCGCCACTTTGAAAACCGATGTTCGGAGCCGGATCCGCGCTGCTCGGCAGTTGTTCAATGGTCATTGCGCCAGCCCCTCTATCCCGAATTCAATGCCTGGACGCTGGTGACAAACAAGGCTAGCAACGGAGATACTAAAACCGCATTGATCCCGATCAATTCTGCCCGACATCGGACATTGATTGTGCCGCTTCGATCGTTTGGCTGTGCCAGTGTTGCTGTTTCCGTCATCAAAGACAAGGCGCAGGTCGTTCAACAAAATCAGCGACGACGACTTTCGCGCTGACCCGCATATTCTTTTCCTGTCGCCCCGATAATCTCTCGGAGCGAGCGCGGAGAATACCTGTACCCGGCTTAGATTGTCGGTCGAAAAGAGGGTGCGGACGCACGCCCCGGTCGCCGCGTCCTCAGTCGCAACTCTTCTACGTTTTTTAGCCTGCTCTTCTTGAATGGCGAAGTCCAGTAAAATGTCCGCTACCGGACATTGAGCTTGCCGCGCCCGCCAAAAAGGCGCAGCGTGTTCATTAGTATCCGCTAGCCCCTTTGGAAGGCTGCAATGGATGCGATGGACAGGTTCGTCAATCGAGAAAATATCGATCGATATCGCAGGCTTGCGAGCGACTCGACAGATGTTGCCGAGCGGTTACGGATTTTGAAATTACTTGCCGAAGAAGTGGCCAAGTTCAAGTTGGAACTGAGCCGGCAGACGGCTTGCCCGCAGGACGATGCCCGGTCGATGCGGCATGCGTGAAGCGCTTGCGAGCATGAAGAAGACGAGCCGCCCGGTGGCGGCTAGCCGCAAGGCCGCGGACCTATCTGCCAACAGGTTGCTTGGTTTGCTGCCGTCCAGCGATTACAAGCGGCTTCGTCCGCATCTTCACCGTATTCCGCTGGAGTATAGGCAGTCTCTCTACAGCGCCAACAAGCCCATCGGATTTGTCTACTTCATCGAGACCGGCGTCGCCTCCCTGGTGAATACCATGGCGAACGGTCAGGCGTCCGAGGTCGGAACGATCGGCAACGAGGGTGTGGTGGGTTTGCCGCTCGTGCTGGGTGACGACCGGGCCCCCACCAGCGTTTACATCCAGGTGCCCGGTGCCGGCCTGCGAATGAAGGCGACGCTGTTCAAGCAGGAACTGGCGCGCAGCGCTTCGATGCGGACCGTTATGCTGCATTATGTCCATGCTTTCTTCAACCAGGTCGCGCAGTCCGCCGCGTGCAATCAATTTCATACCATCGAGCAACGATGCTGCCGTTGGATGCTGATGACCCACGACCGCATGCAATCGGACGAGTTTCTGCTCACCCAGGAGTTCCTGGCCATGATGCTTGGCGTGCAGCGCACCGGCGTTACCGCCGCGGCGGGCGCCCTGCAGCGGGCCGGCCTCATCCGCTACACACGCGGCAACGTCACCATCATCGACCGCCCGGGCCTGATCCGCCGCTCGTGCGAGTGCTATGGCGTTTCCAAGAAGGAGTTCGATCGTCTGCTTGGCGATCGAGCGCTACGAAGGGTCCGCTCCAATTGACAACGTTCCATGTTCGTCATCCGAACAGGAAAGTGCCATGAAAATGCTATGGAGGGCACCTCTGGCGGGCGAGCCAGGCAAGAACGAAGGACTTGTGCCTTGGCGGTTCTTGGACTTTGGCAGTTCAGAGCCGGCCGAGCAGAACCAAGATCAGCAGGATAACAACGATGAGGCCGAGCCCGCCGCCACCGTAGTAGCCGGTGCCGTAGAACGGGCCGCCACCGAATCCGCTGAAACCCCCGAGTAATATGATCACCAAAATGATGAGCAGGATGGTGCCGATCGACATGGCATTATCTCCGTAGTTGGGTTGTGAGAGTCATCTGCCTGGAAGACATTTGCTCCCATCGCACGGCCCGCGCCTTTGTTGGATTGCTTTGTGCCGGGATTGTCGCAGGAAGAACATCTTCGTTCGTAGCGCGCAGGGTCTTGGCGCGCTGGGTCTTGCTACCGGAGGCAGGCCACGACTGTGCTCGTCCGGCACAGTCGTGGGGAAGTTCCCCGAAGGATGGCCGGCAGCGACGCCGGCCGTTGCCGTTTAGCATTGGCATAAGGCCTAATGAATCCCGATACTAATGCCCGGCAAATAAATTCCCACGCCCGGGCCGTAAACTACCGGCGGGGGATAATACGGCGAGCCATAGTATGACGGGCCATATGGCGAGCCATAGACCACTGGCGGGGCGACATAATACCCGCCGTTCCAATGGTGTTGATAGCCACGATAATAACCCCGGCGCCCTTGGGCGCTAGCCGATTCGGCGAAAGTCCCGAGGGCGAACATCGCAAAGATGACGAGCCCTGCCACAAGCTTCGGCGATAGACGGAGTTTCGATTTGGTGTCGATGATCCAGGTCATAACGACCTCCTCTGATGAGTATGGCATTGCGGAACGCGATCGTCAGCTCTGCCAGCCATATGACGCAGCGCGGCCTAACGTTTGGAAGTCCTGAACACCTCGTCGGCGATCTTCTTCTGCGCATCGGGCATCGCAGCGTAAAGCGTCTCGAAGGATGCAATTAAATTCTTCAGCCCATCGACATGCGCCTGGGCGATTTTTTGATAAGTCTTCAAATCGTCCACTGCGGTCATGTTTTGAGGAGACGTTGTCCGATTTGCCGCGATTAGCGTGTCCATGTTGGTGGCATTTTCGCGCATCGCCTGCGCTACGGCGCTCCATTTCGAGTCCTCGTCAGGCGTGATTTTCAGCGCCTTGTGAAGGTTCGTGATCCGCTGCTCGACGGTCTCCCCCTTTGTCTCGGTGGCTCCTGCGCCGGCCGAGCTCCGTGGAGTCCCGGCCTGCGCCAGATGAATTGCCGCGTTAGCAGCGGAATCAGCGCGAGCCGCGGTCAGCGGACTACCGAGCATCGTAGCGCCCATCAGCGCGGCGATCGCAACACCGGCAAGCAACACTGCTTTCTTCATTGTCATTCTCCATCACTGGTTCCTGCCCTTCGCCGGGCAATTCTAACATTACGGCGCACACGAGCAGTCGTCCGTGATCGAGACCAACCGCCCCCGAACTGAGGTCGCCCGAAATCCCCCCGGCGGTTCGCGCAAAAAAACCCGGCGAGATTTGCTGGGCCACCAAGGTTGATTTGTCGGCCTTACTTGCCGCGCAGTGTATCCTTCAAACCGCCGACCGCATTTTGCACTTTGCCGACAGCCTTTTCGGTCCTGCCCTCTGTTTCCAGCTTCTTATCGCCGAGGATCTTTCCGGCGGCTTCCTTGACGGCTCCCTTGGCCTGCACAGCTGAACCTTTGATTCGATCCTTATCCATGGTCTATTCTCCCGTTCGTTACGTGATAAAAATAACGCCTTCATCGATGTATTGTTCCCGGCACGACAGCGAGGCACCAGAGGTATTCTAGGCTGGCGTCATAGAATTTCCGCGCACACCGTTCCAATGCTCGTCAGGCCGATCGCACGCGCGGCTCCACGGGATAGATCTATGTCAAGGCCGGGCGTAAATGGTCCGCGATCGTTAATGATGACGATCGTCGAAGCGCCGGTACGAGGGTTTGTGAGCCTCACCTGCGTACCAAACGGCAGCTTTCGATGTGCCGCCGTGAGGCCGTCGGGTCGGAACGGTTGACCGCTAGCCGTGCGCGCACTGGAGCTATACTGGGTGGCGTTCATCGACCCGCCGGAACAAGTGTGCTGCGTCGATGCAGCGAGGGCCATGCCGCCGAACCAAGTGGCTACAAGCAACAGGGAGATGGCGGGTAAGACTCTGATCAACATGACCTATCTCACGTTGCCTTCGATCGCCTCGAGTGCCACCTTGGCTTTGAACTCAGCCGAAAACCATCTCCGTGTCGTCATGGTGGTTCGTGCACGGCATCGGCGAGCCGACCTCAGCTGGCTGTCTCGGGAAGTGGGACCACCTCTGTTTGTGCTCGTACGCTTCTTCCTCCGCCAGTAGCTTTAATAGCTGATGGCGCTGAAGTTCGTCAGTCGTCTCGGTTAAAAGCTTACGATAGCGAATAAGATTTTGCTGATGCAGGAACTCGTGCATTTTAGCCTCCTTAACCCGTCGAGCAGCTAGAACGCTTGCGCCCACCACAAAACGATAATCAACGTCAATTTGAGGGATTGGTTCCAATACCTTGACGGAATTGTCATATCACCGGCTTGATCTTCTGGGTAAAAGCCAAGCGTGCGATCCTGAAGGGCGGGCGAGCAAGGTCGCTGCGGTGAATGCCGCAATCTTCAACTGGGTTAAGCCCCTAATTGAACGGCACCTGAATTGCCGCCGATGACGCGCCGCGGGAAAACCGCCTTCACGATCACCCCCGCGTTCGTCTCCTGCTCGACGACGCGCTCGACGGGAGCCTCCAATTCGTACCTGAACCAGCCCGATTCATAATTTAGGGTGGCCCGCCCCGACAGATCGCCAGGTACAAGGCGCGTCAGCAGTTTCGTGCCGAACCCCTGCTGCGTCGGCGGTTTGATAATCCGATGGTCGTGTTCTTGCCATCGGAAGCAAAACAGCCGGCCTGAACCCGAATCCTTCATCTCCCATTCCGCCGTGACTTTTCCCCCGCGTTTCGACAGCGCTCCATGCTTCGAGGAATTCGTCATCAATTCATAAAAGAGCAGCGAGAGGCTCTGGGCGGCCTTCGGCTTAAGCAAGGCGTCACGACCGGAGATGTCGATCCGATCCGCAACCGGAGCCAACTCTGTCTGTAGCAGCTCGTGCAGCCATACTCCTTTCCAATCTTCCCGGTTGATCAACCCAACCGATTGATGGAGCGCGTGCAGGCGGGCGATGATGGAGTCTTTGAAGTCGACCGCGCTGAGCGATGCGTTGTAGCTTAATTGGATGATGCCCTGAGCGACGGCCAACAAGTTGCCGACACGATGAACGAGCTCCCTGTTCATCAGCTCCAAACTGGCTTTCATCGAATTCGACGTTGCGATTTCCGATTGCAGCCGCCGGGAGGACCGCATCAAATGGTACAGACCCCAGAGGATCATCGCCGTAAGGAGCAGTCCGAAGAAACCGATCAGCAGCGCCTCTTGCATGCCGACTTGGACGAGATCAGCTCCGGGATCGAACAAAACCAACATCTTCCGCCCGGCAAAGTCCACGGCATGCGGTACCGCTTCAGCGTCGTCGGAGCGAACGGGCGAACTCGCGGTGTCGAATTCTCCTCGCCGCGTAATTTCACCAAGATATTCCAACTGACGGGCGTCGGTTGCATCGTAGACACGGAAAGTCATCGGGATTCGCCTTCCCTGAGCGAAGCCATTCAGCAACTGATCGACGCGAAATGCGAAATTGATGCAGCCGACAAAGCCCCGTTCATTGTATACGGGACTGTAGAGGACATAACCTGTCGTGTTGAAGGGATCAAGAAGTCGCAGCGGCGCTGTTGCGATCACGCGCTGTTCATCACGGGCTTGTTCGAAGGCGGCCTTGCGTGACGGAAGGAGACCGATGTCCATCCCGAGCCCGACCTGGTGGTCGGCCAACTTCGGTTCAACGTCCACAATCGGGTACAGCACGTGACGAGTATTGGTTACGTCCAGTGTTGCGAAGTTCGGTCCGTACAGCTGCGGCGGCTGTCCGGCGGCGGAAATAGCATTGAGGACCTCATCGATGCGCGAGGCATCGACCTGCGGAATCCAAGCCATTACGGCAATGTCGGGCGTGAGAGCGAGAACCTTGTTTCCGATCGAACGAAGCGGGTGAGGCTGCGATAAATCAGGGGCTTCGAAAAGAGCGCCGACCGTTTTTGCGATCATCTCGCGACTTTGCAAATATTCCTCGAGATCGTCCGCGAAACCCGTGGCCGCGGCGATCAATTGCTGCCGCTTCTCTTCGATCTGCATAGTGGCAAAGTGCACTGCGAGAATCGCGGAAAGTGCGATGCCCGCTCCAGCGACCGCAGCCAACGTCAGCCTATGCCACGAACGAGGTTGCAAACCGTCCATGCGTGCCCACCAAAAGCCCGTCCCGACGCATTGTCGCCCTTACATTTATCCATGGCTCGCCCGCGAAAATTGCATTGATTTGCGTCAAATCCCTCGCGACGCGGCCGACACCGCAGCGTCATGCAGACGTCCAGTCAAAGGGATCGGTCCCATGAGCGAACACGATCAGAGCGGGAAGTTTGCAGACAGGAGCGTGGCGATTATTGGGGAGATCAATTCGGCATTTGCAAAAAGGATGCAGTCCGGAGACCAGGTCTCATGGCGTGGCGCTTTCCCCTGGTCGTTCGCCGACACGCGACATCATGGGTCACTCGGCGTGCCGCTCTATGAACCTGCCTCTATGGACCTGCCCGGATGTCGTTCCGGAATAGGCTGCCGCAGGCCGATGCGTCACACGCAACCCCGCGCACGAATGCGGTGTATCAATAGCCGCCCGCGACCTTCGGCGTGGCAACTGCTACCCCGCCGAAGCGGGGTAGTATCTCAAATCAACCTGGATTCACCGGTCGTGACCATGATCGTCGCCACGGTGGTGATCATGATGGTGG